>JAAUXT010006687.1_pt1 | contig 37256 bp, 26 predicted proteins | sample 7278171 | NCBI WGS metagenome assembly JAAUXT01 (sample SAMN14350112, study PRJNA611818) | marine sediment metagenome | isolation source: surface marine sediment (1.8m) | place: French Polynesia: Moorea | collected 2018-08 | reverse complement strand
AGCATGACTGGTGGAAGACAAGGAGGACAAGGAATAATTGATGAACAAGGAAGAATTGATGACATAACCGACACCGCAAGGGACTTCGCACTGCAGTTGCCTTGAGCACTGCTTCTTGTTGTCTGGAAGCAATCATGCACGTCCAGCTCAACAGCGAACATACACAATCCCAGAATATCTTGACTTGGCCTCATAGTCCTGTGGGAGCACCATGGAGCCAACTCAGCTGAGATTGCTCACAGCGCAGTTCTGCATGTCCCTCACACACACGGGGGTCATCGCTTGCCTTGGTTTCTCTGTGTCAGGAATTCGCAGCACAGTGGAGCGGGCTGACCCTGGACACGGAGCCAATGCGGGTGGACGACCCCGCCCCGGCGGGAAGCTGACCCTGAGCCGTGTCCTGAATCGGAGGGGCCGGTGAACCCGTGAGGTGGGACAGATACTGAACAACAACAATGCGAGTGTGACATGACAAGACAGAGATGCCTTGACAAAGGTAAGGGCAGGATAGCCCAGGCAAAGTTCACAGTGGATGCGTCATGTGTTGAATCTCTGCACAAGTCAAAAGGGGAAGCGCTCCTTGATGTGGAGCAGTGTCATTGGCTTGGACGCCCATTCAGTCTGATGATACGAGCCTCGTCTACAGAGTTTTACGGCTGGATCCCTTCCAGAATGGCAGCACTATTTCCCTGCACGAATTACCTTCCAAGATCAAAATCTGGTTCTTCTGTGGACATTTTGTCGTGTGTGTGTGTGTGTGTGTGTGTGTGTGTGCGTGTACACGTGTGTGTGTGTGTCAGGTCTGGTTTTGTGTTTTTCGTCTCCCACCCCCTCGAAAGGCCTCAAGCGCATGGCGTGACACGTGTTCCTCTGAACACACTGAGTTCTCAGGCAATTGTAATTCCAAGGACCCATCTCCACCACCATCTCCAGAACAATAGGCAGAAACTCCCTCAGTTTCCTTCTGTCGCGTGTGACTCAAATATTTAGAGCCTATGACATATATGGGAGAAGCATTGATGCGTTTGATGCTGAAACATTTCTCCGTGCTTCGCAGATACTTTTTGTCAGAGGGGGGTGTCAGGTATCAAAGGCCTTGGAGGAGTACGCACGTTGGTGGGGCGCGCGGGTCGCTTTGTTAACTGACACAAAACTGAGGTAGCATACGGGTGTTTGTGTAATCAAATTTCTGTGGGAAAACTTCGTTCGTGTGTGGGTTCTTTGAGTCATACATGTGTGCGATTCATCTTGGCAATGTGTGTGTGTGTGTGTGTGTGGGGTTCTATTGTGAGACAACGTTGAGAAATTTGTTCAGTGTGAATATCAGGACAACGCCTCACCTTGATGTAAAATTGTTCAAACATTGAAAACATGCCTTGTGATGTTGGGACACGCGGTACCGTGTCTTGTCAAGCCAGTGTGTAAAGAAGGGCAGTGTCGTACCAAATTACTTGTGCCAAGACACACTGTGAACCTGACCAAAGTTCTTCTGTTGGGCCTTGGCCCGCTTCTTTTTTCAACTTGACTGACAATTTGATTCTATCTCTACACTGCCTGAATTCCAATCATTGGAACTGGAACATTCGGGTGAGAAAGTTTTCGTGCAGACTTTTACACGTGCACGCAGGAACCTGCGTGCTGTGCCTCAGGTCCACACCCAGCCCTCTCACGCGGCAGCTTGTAGATCAGACGACGCTTTGATTCCCCATGAGTGTCGCAGTTCATTACGCGCTGAGATTGACGTGTGAGGCGAGGCCTGGCTGCCCGCTAAATTTTACATCACAGTGATTTTTGCAGTCGCACCTGGTAATTGCACCTTCAGCAGTGAGGAAATCTCTGCCTGCACTGGGCAAAAAGACTCCCACTGTGCGTTTTCTCGGTGGAGAGGTCGGTCGAGTGTGATCTCATCCAGGAATTTGCATAGTTTTGGACCTGACTGCGCAAGTGCACTCTCCCACGAACGGAACTTGAGTGGAGACGAAACATTTCTCTGCTGAACAGCACCTGAGGACCAAATTGCAGGGACAAAAGGCGGCCTTTGAGGGAGGAAGATGCTCAATGCGAAAAGGAGGACGACAGGAAGCGCGCTCAGGATGTTCGGCTTCCAGACCCTGCAGAGAGACCTGGCCTGGAGCCTCGAGAACAAAATGGCGGAACTTCCGGAGATGGCAACACAGACGCAAGGTCCATTCGACATGTACACCCCACCCACGCTCTTTCTCTCTCCGTTTTTTTCTCTTTCTTTCTTTCTTTCTTTCTTTCTTCCTTTCTTTCTTTCTTTCTTTCTTTCTTTCATTCTTTCTTTCTTTCTTCCTTTCTTTCTTTTGTCTTTCTTCCTTTCTTTCTTTCTTTCTTTCTTTCTTTCTTTCTGTATTTCTGTATTTCTTTCTCTCCTTCTTTCTTTCTTTCCTTCTTCCTTTCCTTCTTTCTTTCTTTCTTTCTTTCTTTCTTTCTTTCTTTGCCCTGCAACAAGATTCAGTATGGGACTTTGCACCCGTAGAAGCCTTGGCGTTGCTTCATGTTCTGGCAAATGTGATGCGCATGCGATGGAGAAACTGACCCACGTTCTGCTGCCACGATGAACTGTCAAGTCGTTTGGCTGATTTCCAGGCACTTTGATTGAATAGCTGCACACGTGGTGTCGCGCTGAAGTTCAGAGCCAGCATTTTTTTTCTCAAGAGCACAGCATGCTCTGGAGTCAGTGGACCCTGGATGGAACCCAGCAACAGACCATGGACTGAGTTTCTTGCCTGCGAAGCTGCGTACCCTGCAGGAAGCGATCTTCTTGAGTAGATTCTGGAAAATTAAGTCGGAGGGGTTCACCTTTCTGGGCGAGATGTCCACTCTGAACAAAGAAACCAACAAGTGTGTAGGCGGTCACAGAGGCTGGGAACACACTCCCAGCGATGCAGCAACCAGCGTCGTGCCGTCGCATCGTGCTGTGGCGTCACCCCATTAGGTCAGTGTTACGCTGCTTTTTGCATTGGCCCAACCACACCTGGGAGCGGTTGGGGCGATGCAAATGCAGTTCAATACAAACCCAATGGAGCAGGGGCAAATTAATTTTTTTTTAATTTTGTCGGGATCTGATGGTCCGTGCACCTTTGATTCGTTCACCGTCCAACGGGCGAACCCATTGGTTGTTAACCGGTACAATGCTGTCGTCTCGGCCCATTCGTTTGGCACGTGAAGATTTACACGCAACATGCTCTTCACATTTGCCCTCGTATTGAGAGGCTCCTCCCCCTCCTCCTCCTCCTCCTCGCTTGCCGTGGTGGGCGCTCAATTGGTTATGCAAAGCACGCACCATGGGCCAGGTGTTTCCAAAAGATCTAAAAGTTGGCAAGGCAACACACGCAACGGGGCAGTCATGTGTCACAGACAGGTGGAATCACTGCTGAGCGCTGGCAAACAATGCAAACTCTGTTCGTGTACAAGTACAGCCAGGCTCGGTTCACTATTTCGCGTTGCAAGGGAATGGATACTTTGTGTCTGTTGAGGTGGGCATATTGTCACTTTTCTCAATGGATTCAAGTGGTGCGATGGACCATTGATTTGGATTGTGTCAACATAACGGGATCAACTGCGCTCGGATCCAATTATAAACCCAGAAGCCTTCCAGGAGAACTTCTACAACTGATGAAAGTGTCATGCAAAACCAGATCAGTACCTGAATTCGATCGAGGGATTCAATGTAGCGCCTGTGGACTTGTGTTGGAACGTACGCGTGACGCATCCAGTGCAAAACAAACTTTGGGCGTCGGGTCCCATGTCTTACAATGACAAGGATAAAAGTGCAAACGACTTGTTCAGTATGCAGGGGTGTGGTCCGGAGCTTCGTGCAGTATGTGTGAGCTTGTGCAGGACCGCGGCGCAGCGCACGACGCTCCCGTGTGAAACATGAGACACTGGATTCCACTCGGTGTCAGTCGACATCAGCCGTGGCGCCGCACACACACACACACACACACACACACACACACACACACTCACACACACACACACACACACACACACACACACACACACAAAACGGACGCCCACACCCACACATACAGGCACACTCGGAGCCCCCCCCCACACACACACACAAACACACACACACACACAGAACGGACGCCCACACCCACACATACAGGCACACTCGGAGTCCCCCCCACACACACACAAACACACACACACACACACACATACACACACACACACACACAGTGACGCAGCACGCATTTTGTGCAGAAACGCAGTGCGTGGCGCACCCAGAGGGGACCTTCCCTGAGGAACTATGTGGACGTTACGTTCGTTTGCACGGGCCACGTCAAGACATGAGCAGTGAAGGTGGGTGATCAAGGAACACACTTATGAAGGGCGTGGGTGGGGCGGGAGAGAGGAAACCAACATTGGAGGAGATCCTGAAATAACTTTTGAGCCCGTCAAAATTTTCACAAGGCACGCACTTTTCGGTGGTTTTTCCCGCACGTCGTCGTGTTTGACGTGAAAGCGCCACGTGATCCACGTGAAAGTTGCCAATTCCGGACGGTCACGTGGACTCAATCCACAAACCAGTGATTTTGGCATGTTTCTGGCTGGCACAGTACAAACCCAAAAGTAACATCCATGGACAGAATGTCAGCAATACCACGCAGACAGGTGTATTTTTCGTGGCAGGTACCATTTTCACAGAAAAAACGCAAATGAAGCCATGACCCGTGATAAAGCCACGTTAAACAGCGGCGGCCAAGCGCAGGCAGGCACCGTGAACCAAAATATGCTTCAAGCTCCAACTTTTCTGTGGGATTTTGCGCAAATTCGGATCCCAGGGATCGTTGGATCCTTGAAAAAAATGTTCAAGGCAAGAACCTTGGTTCGTGGACGCTTTAAATTGAGCCAATTACGTTTTGGCAGACAGAGGCGGATCTGAGATTTAATCAAGAAAGCAGGAATTTTTTTGTTGAAACCCAAATGAAGGCAGGGTCTCGAAGTCACTCAAATCTGTCAGGTATTAGTCATTGCTTCAAACATTTTGAGATGAAGGATTTTTTGTCCAGAGGTGTCGGTGGTGGTGGTGGTGGTGGTGATGGTGTGTGTGCGTGTGTGTGCGTGTGTGTATGTGTGTGTATGTGTGCTTGTTGTGTCTCTTGGGGGATGGACAGACATTGTACGCGTGTGTTTGTGTCTGTCTGTCTGTCTGTCTGTCTGTCTGTGTGTCTGTCTGTCTGTGTGTCTGTCTGTCTGTCTCTGTCTCTTTGTCTGTCTGCGCACTTGTTGGTGCGTCTCCATCTGCGTGTACGTACACGTCTGTGTATGTGTGTGTGCCTGCGTGTGTGTGCGTTGTGCACGTGTGTGTGCTTCGTGTATTTATGTGTGTCAGGAGTTGAGGATTCGTTGCCCTCACACCTTTCACCCTTTGGATCCACCCCGAGTACACGCACCGTACATGAAGGTAATTTGCAAGCCCAGCGGCGCGAATCTCCCTGCCTCGTTACGGGCGTCACACACGGGTGAATCTTGGACACATTTCAGCGGTAAGACACATGTTGGGTTGTGGAACACGCTGTGGGCTTGACATGCTGACACGTGTCAGTTCCAGGGACGGATCCAGGGGTGGGGTAGGTGCAGGTCCAGGATGCATGATGATACAGGGTCAGATCCAGATGTGAATCCACGAGTCAAATCCAGGGACAAATCCAGGCATGGATCCAAAGGCAGATCCAGTGGTTGACGCAAATGCGAAACAAGGTTCAGATCCAGGAGGGTGTTTCAGGATGAGATCCAGAGGTTGAGACACGGGTGGACCCATGAGTGGGTCCAGGTGTGCAGCTCCACACACAGAAGGATGCAGAGGCAAATCAAGGGGGTTGACCCACGACTGAAAACCCCCAACGCACGATTGCGTATGGAACGGATGCCGAAGGCGTTGACTGGGAAGGAATGCTGGACTTGGACACCGAACCCACCCTGCATGTACTCAATAAAGACCAGAGGATGAAGATGGCGCTCTATATCTCTGATACAGGAGCCGTTCACCCACAGCGCACAAGGCCTGCAGCAGAAGTAACAAAACTCACACCGCAGATTACAAAATTTCACCCCCAGGAATCACCAAAGAAACACAAGAACCTTCGGCGGGCGGCACGCAGCGGACTGGACGGACCTCGCCCAACTGGTCAACTCACCCACCCACCCACCCACCTGCCACCCACCCACCCACCCACCCACCCACACAAACATTGCTCTGCACCCAACTCTACCAGTTGTACGGACTTCGCCCCGCTGCATCAACTCACCCACCCACAGCTCCAGGGACTCAGAGAAAAGGTCCATTTTGTGCTTGGCACTGTTTTTTCATCCATGGCTCTGACACTGGATGACGATGCAGTGCCGAATCCAATCGGATCTCCACGCGACAGGACAGACACAGGGATGACGCGCGAAGCAGAAGATCCAGATGCGAATGAGCTCCTCAGGGATTCTGTCATAGGTGTGTCGTGTGGTAGATACCGCATCTTCCCACGCGGTTATTCCAGCTTTTGGCAGTGTGCTTAGTACCTGGGAGAGCTGCTTTGGCAGAGCTGAGCAAAGCCAAAGCTGCTCTCCAGGCTAGTGTCCTGCACTGGTCTATTTAAGCCACAACACAGCTCCCCTGATAGGAAAGTTCACTCCACTGGAGTGAGAATAAACAAACACCTGGTGGTTTCTGAGTTCTTCCTCCAGTGCAGCTGAGGCAGAACCCAAGGCTGGACAACCACAGTGCCAAAACTTACAGGAACATGTGCGGTCGACCCAACCGGGGCCACCGGCACACAATTGGGAGGGGATTCGGAATTCGGTCGGCAGGAGACCTGACACAACGCGGCGGACTCAGTAATGGGGTGGAGGACTGCTTCCTTGAATAAAGGACCTGACTTCAACTCTGACAAAGGCACGAGGAAAGCAAAAAACAATCGGGTTTTCTTCTGGAGTCAGCTCTTGGCAACAAGGTCGACTCTGCTTCCTGTGGGACACGCCGATTCTACTCAAGAGTTGTCAGGCTCCTGCTTTTGGTCCGGGTTCCTGGTTGTGCCGTTTGTGTGAAGACCTCTGGTTCTGCCTCTGGCGGCTGTAGGATTGTTGAGGACGAAGCCCAGAGCTGATCTGACCACTGAAGGAGGCCACAAACTCCAACGTGCAAATTTAAACTGCACTAAAGAATTCTATCGGGTTTTGTTTTCGGAGCACCGTTTATCGTGTAGAAGGAACCTGCCATCTGCAGCCTGAGATCCGGCAACGCAACTTTGTCAGGTATTCTACGAGGTAATATCCAACCGCGATGAGACTGAGCATGTTCTGCGACAGTGACAAAACGGTCACAGATGAATATGATAAGTCTCATCGTGATTGGATATTACCTCGTAGTCTAGGTGACTGGCTGTACTTCGTTGGTACCACCTCGACAATTCACCAACCTTTGTCAGGCCACAATCCCCAAGGGGTTTGTTGTCCTTCAATCTTTTTCTAAGTCCCAGGGGGGTAGACCAAGGAAGGTGGACCAAGAAAACCATTTTTCATAGTTTATTTGACTCAGGAGGTGTTGTTGATCATTTCTAGGTTGGTGACTCGGCTCCAGCTCGGGTGGTGGCCCGACCAACCCCTCGACTACGCTGTTAGACGGCGAGTAAACCACAGGGGAAGCCAGAGCTACAACTTGACAAGTCAGACACGAGGTTCAGGTTTGGTCAGAACAAAATGGGACAATATTTGCGGGCACCCTTGGGTGAAGTGAAAGCTCTGACCTGTGTTGACAGTGATTTCTGGTGCGGTTTCTCAAAGGTTTCTGGGTGAGTACGGCGGGTTGGAGGAGTAGCGTGTCGCCCTCATTGCCACGACCAATTCGGCGTAAAACCATCGTTGGACCTGCTGAACGAGCTCTGGTGCGATATGTGCGATATTTGTAGGTCGTTTCTCTCGTTTCTCACTTGCGCTAGATGCCAAATATTGAACTCATCCTCACACCAGTCTGGATGCAACTCACCCCAGAAAGGGGTACTCCTTCCATCCAGAATAGTCGGTTCGGACTCGTTACATTTCTGTTGCACATTACGTTGGGCAGCGATTTCACACACTCAAGATGCTGCCATAATGTTGCGTTTCACACAGAGAATTGGATTCCTACGTGTGAATTTCAGATGCTTTGGAATTTTACTGGTTGAGTTCTTCTGAGAAAAGACACAATTTTGGGAGGCATCAAACGTTACATTGAGCCTTTGTGATGAGTTTGAGTTGGTGTTGCTTTGACTGTTATGTTTTGGCCAAAATGTAGCAGTGATGAGTATCTCAAGAACATGACAAAATGAAGAGTATTCAACGTTTTGCATTCTACGTGTTCATTTTTACTCAGTGGAACGTCGTTCTCAAACCGACTCTGACCATCATTTTATCACCTTGACAGGTTTGTTGCGCTGTAGCGGGTGAAAGACATGCGTGGTGCGTCTGTGACAGACAAGTACTACAATCTCCACTCCTGTCATATTTTCACACAACTCAAAGCGGACAGATAAAATTAGTATTTGTGGTCATTTGTCTCAGCTGTATTCAACTTTTCAAAATCTGGTTTTTGTTTTCGTAGCTCCCAATTCTGAAGGCTCAAGTCCGGATCTTCTGGGAACGGGGCAGTCACCATATTTTTCTTCTGAAAACTCTACACGGTGCAATCAAGCCCCCACACTGGCTAAGTCAAACAAACTCATCATGTAGAATTGCAAACACACACTGGAACATATTTATAACATCCAATGTACACAAGCTTCAGGCAACAACAACCCCAAGCTGCTCACAGGGTAGCTTCATATACCCCAACTATTTTAGGGTTTGCTCACAGGTGAAACTGTATCACAGCTTCAAGCAGGGTTGGCAGGAAGGTTCAATCACGGGTGAAAACGTATGGTTTCACATGTCACAGTTTGGACCCCAGCAGCAACATCCCGCTCCAGACTTAGGCAGAGGACACCATGGACAGGGCCCACATCCCCATCTTGTGCACCGATTAAATTTCCTGAGGTAAACTTTGGTATGAAAATGGTACTTGTTGGCTATGATTTGAGGCAAAATAAGGTTAAAGTACAAAGCAACTCATAAAACTAACAATTACTTGAGGATTTGGTTACATCCCAGATATATAGGGCCAGATGCCTGCTGCTTGAGATAAGCTGGAAGCAATCTCAATGTGTCTCAAAATTCCTACATGTCCATTGCGAAACAAAAACAGGTCAGAATTCCCGTTTCACTCAATTATTTTGTTGGTGACAGACAAGTCAACATTGTTCTGTCTGCCATACTGCTGTGAACAAAGAAATCTACTGTCAAGGTAGATGTCACCATTGGCGCAGGACAGGCATAGAACCACTTATCTTCTGCTGAAGGAAAACTGCATCTATGGAACAGTTTGATTGTGCAAGCAATGAATACGTGCTGCAGCCAAGTACACTGTTTGGTATTGCTGGCCAACATGTTTAAGTTATCACTGTCTTTGTACTACTTGAATAAAGAGGACAATGCACTAACATGGAGGAACAAGACTCAGAAATTGGAAAAACATTGGCAACACTATTCAATGCACACTTTACAGGACTGTGTCAATTCTTTCAGTGGAATAAAAAGAACCACACTTACAAAATACCAGAAAAAGCTTGTGACATGTACACTGGCAAAGCACTTGTTGGGTATCCACTGTAGATTTCCAAAAATTACACTCAATAACAGAACTGAATCTTATTATGAATTTTTCAGTCAATGTCATGAGAGTATAGGTGAACAGAAATCATACCAGAATGAAATCAGAGGAACAATGTTTGTCATTAACATGACACACCCAGTGGGGCAGGAATGTATCAACATCAAATACAGCAAACAAGGCTTTGTACTTTCTCTAAACAGCCAAAACCAGCCAGTTCGGAACACGTTCAAGATTATGAAGATCAGGTATAAATTTAAGATGACCAGTTTCCTGGGACTGAACATCACCTTCAAAACTTTTGTCCTCTCAGATATGTGTTTGCCTCATCATCCAGGAGATTTGACTGTTTTCTCTACGGCCAAATGCGTTGATCATTTGGATACAGAATACATGCAGATTCGTCAATATGAACGCATCTCTGATGCAGAACAGAAAACCAAATTGTACTTCTGTATGAAAAGACCACAATGGTCTGTTTTCACAGATTACAAAACTGATATAGACCTTCACATTTGTCACATGTGTGTCAATTATGAATCAAAAGTAACACTTCACTATCAGGTCATTGATAGCAAGCTCATGAAAACTGACTTGGATGAGCACATGAACATATTCTATGGTGGAAATTTTACATTGAACAAGATTGGGTCTGGGGCTGTTTTTTCTGACACATTTGATCCCTACACTATTTCTTGTGTTTTGGTCGATAGCAATTGTTCCATCAGTGTGTTAAATTTCTATATCAGAGCAGAAAAGTATCAACACATCAAATTGAGCACACAACTTCAGAATGGTTTCAGACTATTTTTTCTCAATGAATCAGATCACAACATAATTCATAAAAAATTAAACTCTTCTGATTCAGTGGCCTCATTTTTTTGCTATGTTCAAGCACACGTGACACGAAAAATGACAAATGCTTCTTTGCACATATTACCAGTACAAAAACTGTTAAACTACATATTTTTGCGTCCAGAAACAAACAGATTGAAAAATATATTGGATTGTGCATCAAAACACATGAATCAGTCATCTCACTGTCACAAAGTTTATCAAATGAACAGCACTAGAAACACACGCGTCAAAGTTTCCATCCAAGACATGGTCTTCGCTGGTTGGAAGGTACATTCTTGCCTGTATGGTGGCCTCAGTTTTCACGAACTTCAAGGTGGTGATGAAGGAACAAAATATGTTGAAATTCTCAGTCTTTGTGATAATTACACAGGAACCAAAGACAGCTTTTTTGAAAAGGAAACAGAATATATAAGAAAAATTCCAGTGGGTCCCTATGTATCAGCGTCTGCAGAATTACTCATTGTTCTTCATTTTGTTTTTCCCAATGTTTGCAATGTGTCATTGGAATTTGGTCTGACAACTTGCAGAGGTGTATTTGTCAATCCCTGTTATTTTGACACTGTGGTTCCATCTGGCTACAGGCAGGATGTTCTTCATTACCATGACCCATTGAATGAGAATCAGACTTGTGTTGTGATCCAGTTGAGTTTGCAATACATGCACAGAAAACTATATGAACCTGCTGTCATCAAATATGGTTGTGAATCTGTTTTCTCAATGAAACAGAGTGAAAAACAATTGTGTGGCTCATGGGTAAATTATCTTGGCACGTTCAGCCCAATTTCTTTTGTACAAATACCATTCAAGGAGTATCCAACAAAAGTTTCTCATTGGTTTTTTGGCTATATTACTATGTACAGAAAGTTGAAAGTTTACAATGCATCCAGAACTTTATTCATGCCTGACTCAGTTCACTTTGAATTTGTAAATGAAATCACAAACAGCACAGTGACAATTGAGTCCAAAGGAAACCACAGTTGCCGTGAAGACACCTCAGATCCCTTGGCATTTGCCAATGAAGTGAAGCCTGTGAAAGAATCACGGAAATGGCGATTTTTGAACAAAAGACAGCTTCAAGCAGCTCTTGGTGGTACTGAATGGAAGAGGGGCACACAGAGGTACAACAAAGTGATAAATACATCAAACGGATCCGCTGTTGTGCACAGATTTACAGCTGAAGTTCAGTTTGTCAACATTCACAAGGGTATGCAAGATGTATTTTTCCTACAACTACAACCACACTCTGCTTCTGCTGTATCAATCGCTTTGAACTTTTTCAAGTGCCAAAACTTTTCTACACCACCTAAACCATCAATGGTCACCAGTATCCCAACACAAGAAAGTATTTGCTTGAGAAAACCTGTCAAAGGAGTGATTGAAATGAATTTTGTCCTGGAACTGTCTGTTTTGGGAAAAAGAGAAAGTCTCTTCCAGTCATATTCTTACGGTCTTGTAACAATGACCAGCTCTTTGTGTCTTGAAGTCAGGGAAAGCAGGCAGATGTTTCAAAGCATTCACGGGCTGTTCAAAGTGTGTTCCTCCAACAAAGGAGCACATGAATACAGACTGACATGGACATCAGGCCTCACCCAGAGGTTGCTGGCTTCCTCTGGGACTGGCTTTGTCATAGATTTGCCAGGAAAAATAGTGGATGCAACATTTTCAGCAAAGGGATCTCCACAGAGTTGCTGTGAGAAGAAATCTTACCAGTTAAAATTACAGTGGCACAAAAAGATCCCGATCACAAAAGGAGATATCCTGGATGAAATACTCGATCCTACCAAACAGATATTTTCAAAACTTTCACTGAGATTTATTGGTGGAAAGGAGGTGTTCCAGCCAGAGGCTTCTTACAAGTTTGACACCTGGGTGATTTTTGACAGATTTGGTTTGTCTGTTCCATCCAGAAAGTTGGATAAAAATTACAAAGAACCTGCTGAACGCACCTGGTATGAGGCAAACAAAATGTGCAACCAAACTGGAAATCAACTGCCCAGCATAGTCTCTCACAAAGACATAGAAAATTTGTTGGGATTTATAACCACTGCCTCCAGTGGAGGCCTGATAACTAACTTTTTCATTTCCATACGTTCCAAGGTACTGAATCAATTTTCTTTTGACTGCCCAGACCAGTTGTTGTGAACCATGTCCGTCTGAATTTTAAAACAACAATGAAAATGTTTGTTCGGGGTGCTTTGGCTTTCAACGACAATTCTATATCCCCAAATGACAAATACTGACTGAAGGAATCTGAATGTCATTTTCCATCGATTCGACCTTGCCAAACTTATCCTGATTCCCATCCTTCGCATTGCGACACAATTCTGATCAAACAGACCCTGTTGAGATCAAAACAAGAAGCAGTGCTCCAGGCAACTACAGTGCGAAGTCCCTTGCCGGTAATGTCGCCGATTCCTCCTTGTCATCCTTGTCTTCCTGGTGGGGGTGCAGGGGGCAGGGGGGGTGTGGGGGGTTGGGGAGGGGGTTGGGGGGAGGGAGAGGGGGGTAGGGGACATTTCAGTCACATTGCCATATACTGCTGCACTACCACATGGTGCTTCGCCCTAAAGGGACTTCGCACAACAATCAGAACCGCACCCAATCACGCCGAGAAGAAACCTGTTCATCTGTCCTCACGTCACCATCACACCAAACCACCAATTCCGTCACAAGAAACATCTTGTTTTCTTGGTCTCAGATAGTTCATTCCTTTTCTGTTTTCCACTCCAAAGATGGGAAGCAGATTGAGATGGACAGACAGAAGACCTGTTGGACTTCAGATGTGGGGTCCACCATACTCACTACCACACTTCACAGGATCCTCATGCCTCTCAACACACAACTACACAGTCTCCAGTCAAGCAGGTGAAGATTCCATTCCACGTGTGTTCACTTTGTTGTTTGTTATGAAAAATATCAACAAGACAATGTTGCGATTTTCAGAAATTAATTCCTGTTTGAATAAGTTCAACTGGAATCACAAATATCAAAATATCACATTTTCCACAAGATCTGAAGTGTGTGGCATAATGTCTGTGCACAACTTGAACTATCAAGAGTGGCATCCAGTGCTCTGCAATGATTCTATTGTTGTGGATGTCATATGTTTCAATGAATCCTATTATTTGCACCAGCATGTCACCCACACCATTTTGCAGAACCACAGTTCTCTTCCACTTTCAAGGAAGTTTTCTTGTCGAAACACTCACATCTTATATAAAGGCCATTGTTTCCAACTCTCAACGCAAATTTCCATGACAAAAAGACAGTTCCTCCATGTTTCAAAAGAATTTGGTGCCGTCATGGAAAGCTTGAGTCTGGTGAACCAAGTCAGAATTTTATTTGCCATATTCTCATTTGAATCAACGCAATTTTATGAGTATAACCCACACAGAAAAGTGATACAACTCCTCAAATATAGGACTCCACATAATGGAGAACTCGTCATTTACCTTTCCAAAGAACCGCTGCTCAATTCTAATTTTGATGCGAGTGCACTTGCGCTTGTTGTCCACCAATGTGACACTGGAGAATATTTGTCAAAGAAACTGGTACACAACAATGTGGTTGACTGCCCTAATGGAACCGATGAATCTGACCTGCCTTGTTTCACAAATGAAAAGCAGAGGGGAAACACCACGTATTGCAAAACAGTTTGTCGAAGGCCAAAATGTACATGTGATGACCTGTATTATCAGAAGCCTCAGGGGGGATGTTTTCCTTATCAAAGGAGAACTGATGAACTTGCAAACAATGGCAAGTTTCAATTCTTGGATAAATCCTTGAAGTACACAAGTACACAAATAGCTTTTGTTCATAGCAGCCAAATAGTTATTGAAGACATAATTTTGCCTGATGAAACTACCAAAGGGAACACAAATCTCAGCCATTTTGAACTGTACACTGACTGTGCAGTACCAAAACTACACAAAATCAATCAAAATATTGTCCTTTCAAACACAGGTTGCACCAGAAAGGATGAAATGCAATGTACATATGGATGTAACAGATGTTTCACACTGTCAAAATTGTGTGTTTATGAGCTTGATCACTATGGTAATTTGATGCATTGTCCAAGTGGAGCACATCTGATTTCTTGTGAAGATATGCAGTGTAACAACATGTTCAAATGTTATCTCCACTACTGTATTCCTTACAGGTAACCTCATGTGAAACTTGTGAAATTGTGCTTTCTGTTTGTGGTTTCTCAAAAGCAAAATATTTCAAAGGCAAATCATCCTTGCAGGCACATTTGTGATGGCTCCTGGCAATGTCCATTCGGTGAAGATGAGGCAGCCTGCAAAACTCACAATTGCGCTGGATTGTTCCAATGTGTTCTAACAACAAGAAAGTTGTGTTTACATCCATCATCTCTGTGTGATGATTTTCAGGATTGTTCGTCAGGGGAAGATGAATATCTTTGTGACTTGCAAGGAAGCACATGTCCTCAATTTTGTCAGTGCCTCATGTATTCTACTGTTTGCAAAAGTAAAATTCTGATAACAAAATGGGATTTGTCCTCAATTAGTGTCCACAACGTGCACTTGAAAATTGTCAATATTACTGTTGCAAACAAGGAAGAGTTGAAGAAATGTTCAGAGCGAGTCATTTTTATTTGGTCACATTCTGAAACTTATGAAGTTTGTCCATTCATTTGCTCTTCTGAATTGCAATTACTTGACTTCAGTTTCAACAAAATCTTGGAACTCCACAGTCATTGCTTTTCTGAAGCTCCTAATTTAAAAATAATTTTGCTGCAGCAAAATGAGCTCACCAAAATTACCAAAAATACATTTGCAAATTTGTCATTTGTCCTGAAACTAGATTTATCCCACAACAACCTGTCAAAGGTATCAGATATTGTTGGTGCTGAGTTGTCTTTGAATTTCCTGAATATCAGTTGCAATTTTTTCAAGTTCACTGAAACCTCCAGATATGATGTAGAGATTCCATTCGTGTTGTCAACAGATGATTACAGATTGTGTTGCTTGATGGAATCAACATCTGTTGTATGCCAGACTGAGCCAAAATGGCCACGGAGTTGCGATTCTCTGTTGTTGAGTTTTGGGGCACGATTTGGAATTGTTTTCATCATCTCTTTGAACACACTTCTGAACACAGTGTCTGTTGGCATACAGTACACAAAATACAAGAAAAAGGCAACAGGAGCAATCATCAACATTCTCCTCTTTGGTGTGAATGATTTGATGTTTGGTTTGGTTTTGCTGTTTGTTTTTGGAGCAGATCAATATTTTGGTGCTAAATATTTCTGGTTTGCTGAGGATTGGCTGCAAAATGTGTTTTGCAAAATGTTGGGACTTGTCTCTGCGTGTATTATGCTCAACGCCGTGTTTCTGATGAATTTTATGTCCGTATCAAGATTGATGATTGTCAAACATCCAATGAAATCAAAGCTCAAAAAACCCAAACGCATCAAGACCATTGGTGGCATTGGGTTGGTTATCAACCTTCTGATCTGTGGTTTGTGGTTGGCAACATACATTCTTGTTGAAGGAAGAAAGTCAATGCCACTGGGGACCTGCCAACTGGTTGGAGAAACAAGAGAATCTGCCTCTGTGAAATGCTTCACAATACTTATGTCCTTACTTCAGACCACTAGCTGCTTTTCTGTGTTTGTGGTTTATGCTCTGTCGGTGAAAGAACTTCAGAAACAAAGTAAAATCAACCCTCAAAATGAGAAGACAGGCAAAAAGGTGACAGTTCAGGCTGTTGTCATTGGTGTGGGCAATGCTACATGCTGGTTACCATCTTGTGCTTTGAACATCATATCTATTGCCTTGCACACTTTTCCTGTTGACATGTTGATTTGGAATTTTATTTTAATCAATCCTCTGAATTCAGTTCTGAACCCACTTATTTACAGCATTGTTCCTGAAATTAAAGTAAAATACAAACAAGGTCTGCCAAAAGATGAATAAAAAGAAGAGCTTTGGCACAAATCTCAATTTGTGTAAACTTCTCAGTTTGTTTTCTGTGGAATTTTCAGCTGTTTTAGCTGTGCAGAAACATTTTGGATTTTATTAGAGGGACACTTGGAAACACATTGTCTGTGTGGAATCCTTTTGTCACACAGCCATCATCAGGTGACTCATCTGTCAATATGGACAAAGTGAACGCCTATATCATTGTTTTTCTATGTGCTTGAAGTGTACTGTGTCATTTTTATCAAAAGTTAATACATTGGCCAAAGAAAAGAATTTATCCAAGAATAATTTGATGCATTTTTTTATCAAATAATGATGAAGATGAATTCTTACATGATGCAGAGTACATGTATCAATATTTGTTGTCTATGTTCAAGTAAAAAAAATCAAAAACACAAAAGATTCATGTAACTGCCATGACAAACAAATTATTGTAAGAATTCTATAATTGTGTGTCTGCGTGTGCAGGTTATTACTGGGTGGGAAAATTGTTATAATTTAATCGTCTTAAAATAAATAAAAATTTTGAAACAAACGACAACAATAGACCCTCCTTCTTTTGACATGTATGTGTGGTCAAATGTTTGCCTTTGCTTTGGATGATTTTGGCATGAACAGTTGCAACGCGTTTGCGGGGAATCTCTAAATGATTGTCAAGTGAACAACCACAAATCTCTTTTCTTCTTCCTCAGGGTGTCAGGTCTGGTTCCTGGGAGATGACACTGGACGCCACAAGTTTTCAAAAGAAGTTGTTCAATCCTTTGTGGAAAGAAAAAAATTGTGAAGCAGTCAGCGCTGGTCTGTCTTCTCTCACCATCTGGCTGAAGTGTTCTTCAACCACAGAATTGGAGTGAGGCTTGCTGCATGGATTTCAACTAAACTTGGACTGCGAGAGGAAAACAACATTGAGGTGCTGGGGCCCATAATCCATGGCATGTTGAGTGTACTCGTGCTCTACCTCAATCTGCACCCATTATGGTAGCCTCCACACCCCATTCTGCACCAGACTGACCAGGCGCTCGGCTCCACGAACGGTGCACCGCAGCTCCTGTTCAATGCAAACTCTGTGAAGCTCTCTGGAGAGAGCAATGCAAGAGTCAATCAGAGCATCTGAGAGCAGCACCGTGGCTGCCACTTCGCCAAACGGAGGGACCAAGACCTGACAGAGTACAAGCGAAAATTAGCCTGATTCTCGGAGAAACTGTCACGGCATTCACTACATCTCAAAGGAACAACATGAATGTTGGCAAATATTTCTGCAATGACCAACTTCTACCCAGATTGTGGATGTATTTCTCTGCCTTCCAACTCTTTGCAAAGCCTTCAGTGACTGTTGTGAGAAATGAGGTCAAGTTGACTGAAAGCAGCAATTGAAGGAAGTTTTGTTGTTGAACTTCATTCTGAGAAGCAGCACAACAAGATGTCCTCCAACTTGATATTTTGTTTCATTTCCAGCAATAATCGTGAAATTAATTAGAAGTGTCAATGGTGTTTGAAAATCCAAGGTGAGTGACTTTTCTTGCATTGAAACAGTTTTGTGAGAGGCAAACAACAGGACCTGAAAACATGCTGCTCATCCATTGTTTTCATCAATTCATCTTTCAAATATCTCAATGGTGAAGCACATTTTCTGTTTCAGCGTTGGATTTCAATAACAGAACAGCTTGAAATGTGAATGTTGGTTTTGAAGCAGATTGGAACTGATTTGCTTGGATCAAGTGGCGCCTTTGCTGCCTGCTGGGGATTCAAATACCAACATTGACTGGATCAGAAGCTCTACTTGAACAGAACAGTTGCTATTTTTCTCTCAATAACCAGCAAAAAATCAGAATCAGAAACAGCCTTTCAGAGATTCACACAAACAACACAAACTCACACCCTCTCACAGATGGTTGTTTCCACACCACCATTCTGGTTTCTTTGGACAGCAACAAAAATCTTTTCTGAATGTCAACACTGATGATTCAACAACAGAGCATCTGCATAATTCTTGTGCTGAGTCAGATATATTGCACAACAATAACATTTGATCAAGTTAGGTCCAATTTGGGAAAGCATATGTACACAAACAGAACAAAACACTGGCATCACTATTCACAAGCCTTAGTCTTCAGCTGCCTCAGCAAAATGGTTCTACCAAAACCAAAGTTGCAGGTTGGTGCTGTGTTGGTTATGAACAAGAAAAATCTGATGAAAACAGTTGAGATTGTGAAGCAAAATATGGAAGCATACACACACACTAATCTCAGTTCTTTTGTGGAGTATTGGGACATTGAACCAAAATGGTAAGTGACCGGGACTTCTCAAAAATTTTCAAGACGGCAAAGGAATCGATTCTGCCCTCCATTTACTGCACTTGTTGTCTGTCCTGTTGATATTGCGTGTTCAAGGTTTCTGGATGTTTTGTGACCACAGGTTTTTGTTTTCCTTTATTGCTTTTCATGTATTTCGCTCTGCAGCTTTGGACAGGGATATTTCAGTGTCTTCTGTTTTGAAAAGCCAGAACAAAGAGCCGCAAAAATTCATGAAACCAGTGGAACATTAACTGTGACGCGCACAACAGGAAAACTAGCATATGTCAATCTGTCACAAATTATTTATGATCTGCCCAAGGAGTGGGAATGTCAACCAATGTTTCCAGCAAGAGCTGTGCACAAACATTTACCCAACAGGTTTTATGGTACAAATAAATTTTTGAAGTACAAGTATGATCTCCATGAGAAACTTCGACTAAATTTGACAATTATGAAACTTCATATTCCAGCAAAATTTGTTCACTACAACATATGTTTGTCTGGCTTTCTCAGTGTGTCTAGTACACAGTCAAGTTCACAACATACTTTGTTGTACTGTGGATACTTGGCATTCACATCCAGTTGTCCAAAATCGAAACAAGTCGAAGTTGAAGTCAAAGCCAAACCTTTGGTAATCGTGGAAGCTGAAGTAAGTTTTTGTGTAGTTGACCACAATGATGTGATCAGTACAGGTACTGCAAGTAATTCCACAGGATGGGCAAAACCTCAATGGGCTTTTGTGTTTCCCACACAACATCTTGTGCTCACAATTTATCATATCAAAGCTTCTCCCATCAACAAAATATTGGTGTCTCATAATAAAACCACTGTTGACAGAGTTCAAGTTTTCGATGGGCCCGGACCAGAATCCGCAGCATTGCAACCAAGAGAAGAAAGAAATTCTTGCAGTGTGTTTCTTTCTAGTGCATTCTTTGTAACTATTTACCATTACACTATTTACCATTGCACATCAGGTTACCAGCAAGGAAATCTTGCAATCACATTCACATTGAGCAGTTTGAAAGTCTTTGATGAAAGTGTTGGTCACAATGCAACCAGAATTGTTTTTCCCAATCCCAACTGCTGTGAGATAAAGCCAGTCTGCCTCATCAAACTTAAGACCCAAGTTGGCAAGAGACTGAACATAACATTGAACAATATGGAGCACAAGGGTGAAACCAACACAGAAGACTGCAAGTATGCAGGGTTATGGATCTCAGAGCACTTTCACAATGTCAGATCATTGAAAGAGATTTACCATGGCTGTGTGAAAGAATTTTATGACACCTTCTACAAGCAAGGCTGTTACATTTACAAAAACACAACACATAATTTCAAGCACAGTTCTGGCAAGGAGAAGAATCACAGCTCACTGTTCTACATCAACAATATCTCTACCAAAACACATGTTTTCCTGAACAAGAGTCAATACCAATCAATTTACTCCAATGGAAATGAAGTAGTTGTTGCTCACTATTCATTTGAAGAATATGCAACTTTGTCACTGAACTTAGATGTTTCACACACATCTTGTGTGGTGATTCATGCTGATATATGTCAACTTCACAGTCATCCAAAGTTGCAGCTTCATTCACCCTTCTTCGAGGTCAGAAGCCTCCCAAAGATTAATTTGAGTTCAGGATTTGGTTTTCAGGGAAAGAGAATGTTGCTGTCAGGCTGGGATCACAAGTGCATTGTCTTCCAACTGAAAGCAGCAGCATCACCACACGAAAATTTTTGCAATGTTCAACTTGAGATTCCCAGACATAAGGACAAAATTGCAAATATTTCCCTGTCTGCCACTGGGTTTATCCAAGGTGAGACATTTTGTGCTTTCAAAACTGTGATTTTTGCCCTCACAGACTTGAAATTAAAAAGCTGCACAAAATGGTTTTCTCAGTTCAACACCCTGAAACACAAGAAATACAAAACCCAGCAGAACATTGAATATTTTCTGTCAGATCCCACCCTCACATTTCAAAATTCTGATTGGTCCTGTGTGGCCATCCGACCTCAGAAGCTCTTGTGTACACTTGCCCAATTTTGCATTGATGATGTTCTCTGCACAGGTCCCCTGAGTGCCCTCCAGGTGAAAGGACCTCCCAAGTTTAATTATTTCTGTATGGAACAATTTTCATCAGGACGGGAGACACGTAAGTAAGGTTTGTTGTGACTAAATAAAGAAAGAAGTCAAAAACAAAATGTTCAGCAACACTGCTGAACATGAAAACAGAACAAGATTGCAAACATTTATCAGAAAAAGTTGAGAAATTCAAAGTGCCAGCCAAAACTCTGAATCATTGTGAAAGTGCAGTTGAAAAGTACAATCCGACATGGTTTATGCACGTGACTGAGAAGCTGGGGTGATCAGAACTGGGTGTTGGATTGTTCAACAATTGTCCTTGAAACACAAATTGGTTGAACGAGTAGGGTCCAAAAATTGTCACAACTAGTGAATTCAATGAGAAAAAGAAATGTGGTCTTTGACACATAGATTTGTTCAACCCGTCAATCACGAGTGGTTTTTGGTCCCTTTTTGCGCTCGGTGTGAGTTGCACACATGTGTGAAGATGCTTTATTTCCTGCTGAGTGTGAGCCACACACCAATTGAGCATCTCATTATGTTATAACTCATGTGCACATCTCAAGAATTGTGTCTTAGACAGGGGTCATTTTCCTGCCTCTAACATGGTTTTGTTCAGATAAAATTTGGCAGGATATTTGTATCACATGTTTGTGTTTGTGCATACAGCACACTTTGATGTTCTTGATCACAAATGAAAAAATTATTCAACCAAAAATCAAAACAAAGAAAAGAAAGAAACAGATTCTCAATATAAAATTGTTGGATTCAATCACCAGGGAATATGAGTTGAACAAATAAACAAACAAACATCAGGGGAAAGTCATTTGCATGGCACCAGTTTTTTTATCAAGTAAATTATTTGGGTTCTTTTGGATGCATCCTAAATGATAAAAAATGTGTAGAGTCTAATATTCATTGAAATGAATCATTTGTGCATCCACAGAGGTGCATTCCAGTTGCTTGTGTTTCGGCCAAATCACCGTGAGCTCCATGGGGCTATTTCGTCATGGGTCTGACTGCTTGCAGGCTTATTACACTTCTGGAACATGAGAAGATTCGGGATGAACAGGAACTACTGTCAATTCCAACGACACGGGGTTCATTGTTACTGCAGAAAAACAATATTGTGCCGTGAAAAGAACGAGATGTTTTCTGGTTGTCAGTTCGGAGTCTCTCCGACTGACATTGTGACAAACGAATACAGGGGAACAACCCACTTTTATTTCAAGTTTACCTCACCTCGACAGTACCATTCTCAAATGCCTATTGTACTGATGCAGCTGCAAAGGGACCCCAGGAATATCCTTGTGATTACAAGAAGGAGACATGAAGAGTCCCTGTTCGAACCAGTGTTCCAATGGAAATATGCCATGCAACGTTTACCTGGCTCACATTTTTACAGGACATTTGCAAACATTGACATGCGTGACAAGCAAAACGCCAATATCATGCTGTTTATGTTTGACATTTTGTCTGCTGATCCACAACAGGTAATGTCTCATTTCACGAAACCTTACAACTGGAAATTTTCCTCATGACATCAAGTTTTCTCCCCAAAAAAACAGGTCCCTGGAACCCCAAGTGTGTGCACCAGTTTTACCATTGTTTGGACGTTAGTTGATGCCATCGGCTCGCCTCTTCAGGTTTCTCACTTGAGGAGCAGGAATGGGCGAGCCGTACTAAATCACATTGGGTGGAGAACAAACACTGTCATTGTGCGAAAACTGAGGTCTTGCTGAAAATACAGTACAACCAAAATGTTCCTCTCCCATGGCATTGTGGTTGGTTTTTGGTGATTTGTGCCGTTGCAACCCGTTGCAATGGCACAAAGCACATAAGGCATGGTGGACAAGATTCTGTGGACAGTACTTTTTCAATGAAAATAGGGCTCAATTTTATTCATATTTGGTCAAAAGATTTTGGCTTGGTGTGGCATTGTGCAGCAGGAAGGATTTTGTTCAAAGTGCACAACTTTGGAATGTTGGGGCAATAATGGGGTGCAAATCAAGCGATCTCCCTGGAGGTATATTTTCTTTTGCATTTCCAGAAATATTGGAAAGTCCAGGTGAGAGCACGACATAACAGGAAGGCAACAGCTTGGGAACATATTCGTGAAAGTGGTTCCCATCACCTGACTCGTGATAGGCCATGGTTTCTCGCCACTTTTCTGCCCAATGTGGGTTCTTTGACAATGGCTGCGAAAAGAATTCGATTCGTGGTACATCCATTTCACAATGTGAAAATAATATTCTTGACTGATGTGTTTTCTACGTACCAATACCTGACATATGTTCAGCCTGATGAACAAACTGAACCGGCTTCTGGTGGCTCAAAGAGAAAGGAAAACGCGTACCGAAAATTCACATTTGATCAGCAAAGCAGTCGCCGCTTTGGACATAGAAATTTCTCCCTGTTTATGTTTTTTGGAAAGGAACAACAGAAGTACAAGTACATTTGTTGGAAAGAAGCAAAAACCTTGTGTGATTCAGTCGGTGCAGCATTGCCAGTGATCTGGAACAGAGAAGATTTGCATTTTCTATTGGCGTTCTTGAAACTGTCACCATTTGTCCAATTTACTGAAGCTATGTTTGTTGACTTCATTGCAGAGAAGGTAAGATTTTCTTCTTTTTTCCTGAATACCACAGTGCACTTTCATAAGTCAGTGGAACCACAGAACATTTCTCCCTTTCTTACAGGCGAAGTCACACCACAACAGATCATATTTTGCACAACTGTCTGTCACCCAAACAAAGGGATTTGCATTCAAAGAAATTTCCTTCTTTACCTATTCGCTCTTTCTATCTGATTTCTCAAACCAATTGACGCCAACTCTCTCCTCTCTTGCCAAATTATACAGTTTGTCATCACGGTACACCTGCACACTTCTGGTGTTGATCAATTTGCCAGATCCTTACTTTGTCAGAGTGAACTCTTCTGAGCCCTTTGTCAGGTATGTTGCCTGCACAAAATCAGGCACAATGAAACACAATGCAGAAAGTGTCCACAACCAATCTACTCTCCTTTTCTGCCACAGCACATTTCTGTTGACTTCAGCAGATTGTCTTCAGTTTGAATGGTACAATCTGACATACGCATGGCCGAGGCATTGTGCAAATTATTCAGGACAATCAAGGGAATTTGAAGATATATTTGGTGCAGTGCAAGTTACAAAATCACCACCTGTCATTGTTGGTCTTGATCTCTTGGTTTTCATGAGGTACTACAACAAACATAGTCAAGCAAAGATTGACACTCTGCAAACATCAGGTGGTTTCTGTGTACAGAGACACAACATCTTAGAACTGAGCAAACATGGAGAAAATGTTTTGAATTGTTCCAGGGTATTTCAAACACATTTGGGTGTGTATTTTCACATAACATTAGTAAATGATGCTCAACAGCTTTGTTTTGATCACAATTTGACCCAAAGAGTTTGTGAGGCCACAAAAGTTCTCAAGGTTGATAAAAGATGCTCTTCTTTCTTGCACAAGAATGGCAAAAATACATGTTCACCACTGTTTAACACAACACTCAAGGGAGGCTGTGCAATATTCTTGAGCTTGTTCAACCCAACAGTAGATGTGGAGAGGCAAAGCAGAAAGAAACACATCTGTGAGAGCGGGCAAAACCTCAGCACTGATTTGTTAGATGACCTGGTGGAAGATTGCATGTTTGAAGGGGATGATGAGCAGGTGCTCAGAGGTATGTTTGACATGACAATTTACCACAAGTGTGAACAGAATTTCCAAATTCCTTGCAGAGAAGGCCACTCCAGATGCTTCAACATTTCCCAAATTTGTCAGTACAAGCTGAACTCATTGGATTATTTGGAGCCATGCAGAACAGGTGAACATATGCAGAACTGCAGTGAACACCATTGCAGTAAGATGTACAAATGTGCACATTTTTACTGTATTCCTTGGGAGTATGTGTGTGACGGGAAATGGGATTGTCCTCATGGATTCGATGAAGCTGATTCATGTGGCATGTTCAGGTTGTGCAATCAGTTGTTTTCTTGTGAAGGATCTCAAATTTGTGTGCATTTGGAAAACGTTTGTGATGGGATGTTGAATTGTCCTGAAGGCGATGATGAAGAGATGTGTGACCTAAATGAAGTGTATTGTCCTGAAAAGTGCCAATGTGTTACTTATGCTGCGTATTGCATTAGAATTGTTCTGTGTGAATGGTGTACAAAACAATTTCTTCACTTTCATGTGATGTATTTTCAAGAGGCAAGATTCTCAGAAACTAAATTGGGCATTTCTCATGTGTCAATTTTCCATGTCTCCAAATCCAGTTTGGCTCAAAATGATATCTGTTTGTGGTTGATACATGCACAGCACGTCATACATGTAAGTCTTACTTTCGATGAGATCAACGTTATCAAGAGTGACTGTTTTTCAAACACAAAACAGATTGTCAGCATAGAACTTATGGATAACAACATCAAGAACATCAGACATCACACATTTTATTCACTTTCTCACCTGAACAGCCTCAATCTGTCAAATAATCCAATTTTGAAGATCTCAAAAGAAGCATTTGGCATAGTTCCCAAGTTGGCCAGGATTTCACTGCTCAATGTTGTTGGCACAAAAGTCAGTTGCAAACTATTCCACCAGTTGAATATCAAAATACTGGAAACAAATATGACTCACATGTGTTGCATGCTGCCAAGAAATGCCAAGTGCTCATTGGTATTGACATGGCCTTTCTCTTGCCGAACCTTGCTCAAAAGCATTTCATTGCACGACTCATGTGGTGGAGTTGGTTTTCTGATTCTTTCTGCAAATATATTAACCATCTTGGTTCAATCACATGAATCTGGTCAAAGACGAGGAGCATTTGCTTTCACAGTGCTCTTGACAAGTGCTTCTAACTTGCCATTATCAGTTCCATTGATCATTTTGTGGATCAGAAATTTGGTCTTTGCTGAATCATTTCCCTTGTTCCAAGACAATTGGCAAGGTAGTGGAACTTGTTTTGTCATATTTTCACTGTTTTTGTACCACATAGTCAGCAGTAGCATGTCTTCAGTGTTTGTAGCAAGAGCCAGATTCATGGTTGTGAAATACCCAGTGGAGACAAAATACAAAGAAATTGACTTCTTGAGAGACAAAGGCTTTAAAATGTGCGCATCAGCTCTGTTTGCTTCAGCATTTCTTACCTTTATGACTTGGCTGCTGAACAGTCTGTTCTCAGATGCTGCCAAGCTCTCAACCCTGTGTCATCCTTTGTATGATCCATCCAAGAAAGTTTTCATGATCAAATTCCTCACTTGGTTTGTATCGATTGCACAAGTTTTGGCTGTGATTTTTGTGATCACCATTTATGTCACCCTCTTGAAGACTTTGCAGCAGTCACAAGAAAGTGTGAGGGACATGAAGAAGGTAGAAACCACAAATACTGTTCTAAAAAGTCAACTCTTAATTTTTACTATTGCAAACATTGTTTGTTGGATTGTTCCTAATACTGTATTTTTGACTCTCTTGTTTCTTGATCATTACCCTGAGGAACTGGCATTTTGGGCACAGATAAGTCTTGGTTCAGTGAATGCAATTGTAAATCCGTGTGTCTTCATTTTGTTGTCAATGCGAAAGATGTTCAAGTCCAAAACAAGTGTATTTTGACCCAAAACAGGTGCCTTAGTGGGAGGGAAGCCTGCGCTTTCCCGGAGAGGGAATTCGTGTCTTGAATGGTGAACAAGAAGTTTCAATAAAATCACATCCAAAACAAGATTGATCAAAACACTGCTTCTTTTCCATTTTTGACCCGAAAACATTTGGAGACATGCTTCAATCAGGTATGCTCTGTCACCGCTCCTGAACATCTGGCCTACCTCCACCCCGAGCAGCTCTCTCTCCAGCCAGCTTTCGACCCCACCCACTGCACTAAGCTCTTGATTGTTGCCCTCCAAACCCACAGGAGCCACCGCTCCCATAACGGGCCCAAAATTCTTCCTGGTTTTTGAGCTTTTCCCACGACGTTCAACACAAGGGTGACGACGAAGGCTTGTGCCATAATTTGGGTTCAAGAACACATGAATTGCGGAGGCGACATAGGTCAGAACACAGGAGAGGTATATGGATTGCACAACAGCCAATAAATGTCTAGAGTGCTGAAAACTGGACAGGCTATTCCCGTGATAAAATGCGAACCACGTATGCACATCACAATGTCAGAGAGGAAAGCAACAGCACAGAAACAACCACCCAGGCGAAGGAAAGGAGAGAATATTTGTTCAGGAATTGTGTTGTTGCAAACTTCACGTATTTTGCAAACCAGTACACCAAGTTGGGACTTGTCACGCGTATGAGTTTGGATCTCAGAGAATTCTGCTTGGATGTGTGTAACTTTGAAGGGCCTCTTTGGGAACTTCTTCCTCGTCTGGAGAACAAACCTTGGACTTCGTCGTGACTGTCAGGTGTGTGCACAAAGGGACAGTACAACACACAGCGAGCGACCCTTGGGGGTGGTGGGGTCCAAAGTACTGAGTTTTTCCCCGAATGATATCAGAGATTGTAGGAAACACCAATTGTCTCTGATTGAATTAGTTTTGCTCTGAGAATGACGCAGGGATGCAAAATGCACACCCCTCACCAGCATTTCAGTGTATGGAGCTCCCTGTATCCTGATGTGGCTCTCACTGAAAAAAACTGAAAAGCTGAACTTAAAAGTTCTTTTTCTGGTCGTGTGCACATCCATCATGAAGTCCAAGCTTTTGGGAAGGCACACGGAACAAACCACATTTCTGGACAAATAAAGAAACAAACAATTGCTGCAGCTGCGCAGTAATGTAAGGACATACGGCGGTAGCAGTTGGTAAGATATGCTCATAAGCATATCCGTATTTGAAACGTACAGGCATATATGAATATGTAACAGACTGCCAATGAGTAAAGCTGACTATGAAGTGTAAGTGCCCAGATATAAGGAAGCAGCTGCAGGTCTGAATGAGTACTCATGGTGCAGAGTATGATCTCCTCTGGTTACACTAAGAGCTTGGCACAAAACTCTCTGAGTATGGGTTATCACACCTGTACACCATGCTCGGATTCTGTCATAACCTGTGTGACAGCCGGACACTGCTGTAATGCCATTGGTACTTGTAGTATAGGAATTGTACCAGCAAACCAGACCGGACTTCACACTTTAAGGGGCAGAACAGTAATCAGCGGAGCAGGAAACAAGGACGAGTGTACTCATCATCCGTGATACAGGGTTGATGTTTTGTAAGAGATCTGCAAGAATTTTGAGACACACTGAGATTGTTCCTGGCTTGTGTCAAGCAACAGCCTGTGAAAACACTGGCCCTGTTTGGAATGTCAGTTGTCAGCTGTCATCTCATTGTCTTTCAGTATATAAGTACCAAAACATCAAAACATCTTCTTACTTTTTGAGTTGCTTTGTACTGTTGCCAACAAGTACCATTTTCGTACCAAGGTTCACCTCAGGAAACTTAATCAGTGCACAAGATGGGAGATGGGGATGTGGGTCCTGTCCAACAAGCATCCCACCATGGTGTCCTGCCTGAGTCTGGAGTGGCATGTTGCTACTGGGGTCCCAATGCTGCATGGGGTTAGAATCTGAGGGTGGACATCCCAACTGGAAGGATCATGAAAATTTTGGAAATGGCAGAAGACACTGGAACAGATGACACTACCTGAGGGAAAGATAAATAAACAAGAGCAGCAGTGCTTAGGCAACTGCTGGTATGATGTTCCCATTGATTTTGTTTTGGCAGTCAATCAAAGAAGCAATTGACACTCAAAATACAATTTTGACCTGAATAACATGCAAAAAACAACCATTTGTTGAATTCTGTGACCTGTTTGCACTCATAGTTGCCAGGAAAATGTTACAATGTCAATCAAATTGTGGTTGTTTTCCTGAAAGTGTTTTCAAAGACCTTTCATAAGAACTAAAAATCAAGGCTCCATTTTGATTGGAAGCTGAGATATGACAATTTCATTCCTGTCCATAGGGGGGACAAGATGGGATGGGACAGGATGTCTTGCCTAAGATACCACAGATAAATAACATTGGCTGTAGGATATTGCCCCTGAACACTCAAAGTGCTGGATTATAGCACAGGCTACCACTGTAACCAAAGCAACACAAAAACCGCACACTCAGGAAATGTGTACCTTGCCCTGAAGAGACAAAACGAAATTGGGACATCAAAGTGCCCAGAGTTTGTTCCATTACGAGTTTATATTCTACCTTATTTTCAGAACTATTCATGCTTCTTGCAGAACAAAAGGGAAGCTCTGATAGTTTGCAACAAATAAAGAGCAGGATTTAATGTTGGGTTGAAAGATACCACAGAAACAACCACCCAGGCAAAAGCAAACAGAGAGAATTTGTTCAGGAATTTTGTTGTTGTAAACATTACAGACAATGCAAACCAGTACGCCAAGTCCTGAGTTGTCATGCATATGAGTTTAGTTCTCAGAGTGTTCTGCTTGGATGTGTCTAACTGTGAAGACTTGGTTGCCACACAAGACTCTTTGACATATTTTACTACAAGATAATGGCATACAGCAACACAAATGCTGACAGATAATTGATAAGAGCTGGAAAACAAAGTAACAGCTGTTATTAAAACTTGTGTGTTGCTGGGATCAATAAATGGTAAACAGAAAATAGATGAAAATTGCTTGAGAGGTATCTCAAATATAAAGACACAAAAGCATGTCAACAGAATGCTGAATGAATACAAAGCACCTGCACACCTGTTACAAAATACAGTTTGCTTAAATTTTGTGTCCATTGGCTTCTTTGTCAATCTGAATCTTCCAAATGCCAACAAGGCAACAGCAGCTGGGTCAAGGATGAAATATATAAAGGAGAGATAGACAAGAGCTTGGCAAACAGTACTGGATTGGGCAAATTTTTGACTCACTGACTGTCTGTATGAAACAGCTTCTATCCATATGATGACCAAATATACTCCCCACAGTACTTCAGCCAAAAACACTGTTCTTGCCAAAATAATGTATTGTTGACTAATTGTTTCCTGATGTGGAAGAAGCAAAACAGAAATAATGTTCAAGCAAATGGTACAGCAACCAAGAACCATGGTGGTTATCTGCAAGTTTTTTGTCAGCAAGTTTTCACAAGAGTCATACCATGTTACTGTTCTTGTAGTCTTACACTGCTGTATTTCTTTGCAAAAGCAGCACAGGTGAAAACTGTTTACTTGCATGATTCGTACAGACAGATCATCCAGATCAATGCTTGTTATTCTATTTTGCTGTAGGCATAGAATTTCCAAAAACTTTGTGCCAACAAGTGACAAGGATGAAAATGAAGTCATATTGTTTACAGAGAGATCTAGATGTCTTAAGTTCACAAGATTCAACAAGGCATTATGTCTCAACTCCAAAATGTGATTTGAACTCAACACAAGCACAGCAAGCTCTGTCAGATCAGGGAAACACTTTTGCTTGATAAACCCCAGTGCATTATGTGTTACAATGATTCTCTTTATCTTACTATATGCTTGCAGCTGGCAGATATCAGTTAACTTTGTTTCTACAAATTCCAAATTTAGGATGTTTTGGAAATGTTTCACAATTTGTATCAACTGAAGTGGCACTTTTCGGAATGCTACAAATAGGTGGGGGTACCTGTTCAGGAAGTGAACAAAGCTGGCATTATCACAAACAAGAGCAAACAACAAGCACGAACAACTTTGTGGGCATGTTGCATCTTTGAGCTCACAAATGTATTCATCATCTTGTAGTGGACAGTTGAAGTTACCATCACAGGTGTTTCCCACATGAATACATGTTTCTGATGTATTTTTACATTTATACATCCTCTCACATCTGTTCTCTACATTTCCACACAAATTTGCTTCATCAGTACCTCTTGGACAATCCCATTTGTTGTCACACACATATTCCCAAGGAATGCAGTAGTAGTTCACACATTTAAACATCATGTTGCATTCAAACTTTGTGCATGTTTCCAAATTGTTTCCATCTCTGCATGGTACAAGGTGATTGGTTTTACTCAATTTGTACACACATACCTGATGTACTTTATAGCATGCCATATGATTCATTCTGCATGGAATCTGCTCATAGAAAGGGCAATGTGCTTTGATCCCAAGTCTCAACATCAATTGTAAATTAGCTTCATCCTCTCCTGTTGAACAATCAAAATATGAATCATCCAATTGTGAATGAGGAATTCTGGAACTGTCATTGCATTGAAATGTTTTGTTGGAAACATAATGAGCAACTGACTTCTGCACAAAATCATTCTGAAAATTGCTGCAATTGACAGAGAGGTTCAAATTTGCAGTGTACAGAATACTGAAACATACATCAAAGTATGCTGCTTTTTGCTTTTTTGAAAGTATATGAAATGATATTTGTTTCTCTTGATCAAGAAAGCAATTGTCTTCATCTGAAGAATCCAAACAATCCTTCACTTCATCACAATGTTGTAGTATGGAGATGAATATTCCATTTTGACACTCAAACATGTTACCTGTTGCAGGGTATTCAATTTTATCTGATTTGCATACTTGAAAGCCTTGCAAATCTGCTTTTTTCCTATTGTAGTGAACATATGTGGCTCTCTTGTGGTTAAAATGTAAAACATTTTCTGAAGCAGATGAAACTGTTGAAAGAAATAAGAGAGGCGAGATTAATGTAACTTCAATGATAAAATCTAATTGTTTGAGCTCCACAAGTAAACAATCTTTCATTTGTTTGGCAGAACAAAATGTCAAAGGGGTCTCTCCATGATTCCACCCAATGTTATAGCATTTTTCTTTTCTTTTGACAGCATGAATGTGGCATCCAGTCTCATTGTTAGAATAACTGCTGCCTGCTGGAAGTTTCCCTGGTACATCAGTCAAACAAACAGTATGATAATTAATTTTTTGGTTACAATTGCACACAAGGATTTCTGTCCTTTTCAGGTTCAATAATACCAGAGTTGTGCAATTACTTCCTTTTTGCTGAGATTGAAAATAGGCTTCAACTGGGTTAATTTCTGTAGTACCAAAATGCAATGCATCATCGATGTTTATGTGTCTTCCAAGTGAATAATAATATCTCAATCCAGTATATTCCAAAGAAGGAGCAGCGTAGGGTGACCCATCTGTCCACACAAACTTCTGAAATGTTATTTTGTATTTGTTTGTTAGTCATTGAAATCCTCAGAAAACAAACCAACAGGTGAAGCAACGCAACTGATCTCATTGAGTCTGGTCAGAAAAGGAGTGCTCTGAGAATCTTTGCCTCTTTGAACCAGCTGTGCTTGAAAACAATTTGCAGAAGGCCTTTGCTGTAACGAGTTGGTTTTCCACTCAAAATCCAGATCCCCTCCTTGACACTTGAATGTCTTGCCTCTTGTCCTTTGATGAAACTCTTTGACCACAAGACCAGGAACAAATTTGGTAGATGAATCTGAACAGGAACATTCTACGCTCAGCTTTTGCTCGACCGTAACTGCATCATTTGCATGTCAGTAATTCATGTCATGCAAAGTGTAACAGCTTGAAAAAACAACTCCGAAAGGCAGTAGAAAAAATGGTCTTTCTGTCACACGAAGAGGAGAGAAACTACCCCATTCACATAGCCCTTCAGAAGCAAACTAATTCTCAGCTCACCTTTGAACCAGGATTGAAAATGAGTCCCACAGGAATTGTGGGAATGACCAGAATATCTGGTCTCAATTTTACCAGGGCGAGAAACTCCTCAAATTCTGATTGCTTGAAAAAACTGGGTAGATGTGCATCTTGTTGTTCACACAACTGGTATGACTGGTGCCAGGATACTTTTGTTTTCCTATTCATCTTGATGATAGAGTAAGTGTAGAAACTTAAATTTGAGAAAACTTTGCAAAAATCAAATGTATGTTGTGTTTCTCTGCAATTTTGAGGTGTGCTACTGTGAATGATGATGTCATAATTTTTGTATGTTCCAAACTTTATGGCCACCTGCAAATTTTGACAGCAATCTTGTCCCATGTTTTCTCTGCAACTGGCTTGTAAGTTGGTGCTTGGTATGGCAATCTCTTCTCCAATAGTGAGTGAGCCAACTGAGTATGTTGTATTCCAAACCATAAAATCCTGTATGTTGGTGATGTTTATTTCTGTCTTTCCAAAGGTTCTAAAGGTCAAAACAATAGATTGTTCTGCATAGCAGAATTCTGTTTTCTTGCTCTGCTGATAAAACATTGTGTGGTCATTTTGTATCAGGGGATATGCATGAGAGTCCTGAATAAGCTGTCCAGGAAGCAGGTTCACACCAAAACCAAAAATATCAAACAAGGGCATAACCCGACGATACCAGCCTGCAGGCCGCTTCCTTTTCTCAAACTCTGTGGGCCAGGGTAATATATGATACATTATGTCTTCTTTCTCAAAAATTGCCTTTGGTTCTGTTGTGTGGTTCTTTACTTGAAACATAATTTCAACCCAAGAAAAGGACCAACTATGCCACGATTTAAATGAAACTTTTGTTTTGTACAATGAGTGGTCAGAAGAAAAGCATTCTGAGACGAGTAGTCCAGTTTTGTTTCTGGAATTGTCAACATCTATCACAACTTCTTCAGTTTTGTTAGAGGTCCATCTGTCTGTGGTGTAAGAATCAGAAGTATCCTGTCTGGCAATCAAATGGTCCAATTTGTTGGAAAATGTTAAAATTGAAAGTTTCTCGTCAATTTGGCTGTTATATTTCAAGAAATATCTTGTTGTGACTTGCAGTGTGGTATGAGGTAAATTTACCTTGTTTGGGAAAAGTTCCAAATGACATTGTCTTTCATCACCATAATAGTTACGCTTGAAGATATGATTTTGTACTCTTTTCAATCTGACAAGGGTACACTTTTTATCATTTATTGGTATTACAACACTCAGATGTCCTTCTCTCTCTGTCCAAATTCTCAATATATTCATGTCAGTGTGCAAGGAAATTCCCTTTTCACATTTAAATAGACACACATCAGAATGCACCAATCTGTTGCACCTGTTTTTCAGACTGGCATGGCTAGCTTTACAGTATGCATAGTGGCTGCAAGGATCCAACCTGACTTGGTCACATGCTGTTGTCTCAAGTTGTAGTTGAGCATGCAATGTGCTATAATGGGGGTATGAAATACTGCTGAGAAAAACAACATAGCCAAAAGAAATAAAACTGTCCTTGAATAGCTGCCTGGGATTGTGTGACATGCAAGTGCTTTCAGCAAACCCTTCACCTGAAAGAATGTATATTCCTCCTTCAGTACAAGTAAAGAAGTCATTTCCACTGAACTCCATGTGCTTTATTGTTATGTTCACATTGTATTTTTCAGGAGATTCCACCATTGTATTGCATATCCACATTGAACAGCCTTCTATGACTGCTGGTAGTGAAATTTCTGTCATTGCAACAGGCTCAAGGGTGATGTTCTGATGTACTTCACCATCTCTTATTTCAAAACGAAGATTTGGCAATCTATGTTGGGTGAATGTTATCAGTGTGCACTGAAATGTTGATGATTTGACAGTCCCATCTGCAGTTGGTGGCAACTTTGGTGACAAAAGGCCTGGGCCATCATAAACTTGCATTTGTACTTGTACTTCCCAATATAAGTTTGCCACATCAAAAAGAAAAACACTCATTCTGTCAGTCCTCATGAAAAATACAAATAATTGGCCAATATTTTCAAAATTGAATGTTCCTACAATTTTAAAATGTCCATAATCCTTATTCTTGACTTCTAAATTTTGGGATTTTATTGCGGTATCACAAAGTGTGTACCGGATTTCAAAGGAACTCAAGATTCTGGGAGGGAGCACTGGCTGTAGACATATTTTTTGATGTGGCGGATACAAATAACTGGCTGAGATCATTCCACAAAATACCCAAGCTTTCCCGATGTCTTCTTCCAGACAATTATAAACATTCACAGATGCATAGAAACATTTGAGCACTGCATTAGTGGGAACGGAAAGAAAATTTAGAAACATTTCCACAGCAACATGATTTGTGCTCAAAATAATTTTCCACTCAAGTTTGTTCAATAACCAGGTGTACCTTGATACACTTTGGTTTACCCAGCCAGTTGGCTCTGATTGGTTGATAACTTTACGTCCCCTGGATTTACCTCTCCGGATATCATCAGCAATAAGGTAAACATATTCCTCAGGTATTTTGTAAGTTTGCACAGATTTTTGCCTGAACACAAGAGAGCACTTGAAAATTGTGCTCAAAGATGAAACCAATTCTAACTTCATCTTCAATTGATTGTTGAGGAAAAATTTTAGGTATGTGTGCCACAGCTTTGGAGCATTGTAGCTTGTCTTGTAAGCTGCCAGCAATTCCCTGACTTCATTGCATTGGCAAACCCAGATTGCAAGCCCAAGAAGAATTGAAAATAACCTCATATTTTGCCACACAAACAAATCATCCTATTTTGAGCAAAGGTCCTTCACATTCTCTCAACTGCTTCCTGTGATGTTGGTTCTTTGGTTTTGCCATCAAAATCAAAATTTTATTCAACTCTTTGCTGAGATCCTGCTTTTTGTTACAGCAGGTGCGACCACGCATACATTTCTTGCTCATGATTGCATTTTTTCCCACAAGTAATTTTCCAGAGACGAGAAAGACGCAACAAACAACTTTTGTTTCTCTTGTCAAGTTTTTTTTGTTTCATCTCATCAAACTAAATGGATCTTGTCCCAAAGCAGTGTTTGGATACCTCTGAGAACAAACACCCACATCCATATGTTTGTCACAACATTTTCCTCCACTCAGGTTTCATGTTTTTGTCTTCATGATTTTGTGACAACCAGAGAAGAAAAGAAGGTACCTCAGCAAAAAAAAAATTGTTCCAAGGAACTCGCGTCATTTGCACCTCAAGTTCAAACAAAAACACATGTGGCACATGACCCCAAAGAACTTAAACGTCAAAAGTCCCAGGCAAGAGCAAAATTGGACATGGCCAAATCACATTTTGATCAATTTCCTTCCTGGTGCCTTTGTCCTTGACCACAAACAAATCTACAGATCAAATATGAACAATTAAGCCCCATTTTCATGGAGAAACTGATGTGCACATACTTTTGGAAGAGGAAGCCTACAGTGCTTTGCGCTTGACCGGTGCCGGCGCAAATCACTGAAAACAACACACGACTGTTTGAGCTGACCCATCAGGAAACAGACGCCTGGTCAGGACGGGGCCTCTGTGGGAATTTTTCGTCGGCTGGAGAACAAACCTTGGATTTCCTCGTTACTGTCAGGTTTATGCACAAACGGACAGCAAAGAAACATGGTGAGAGATCAATGGTGGTCAGGGGTCTTACTGAGTTTTCCGCGAATGAGGTGTCAGTGATCGTACCAAAAGAATCCTTATCCAGAAAATTGTCTCAGACTGAGACATTTTTCTCCCACCGATGTGGGAGTATATATCGTGCTTTGAGAAAATTGGAGTTGGCAAACTGCTTGAAATTGAGAATAGAGGGCTGTGATTGGCTGGAATTATGACTGAGACCAATCACAGAGCTTTTTAGATTGAGGAGCCAATGAGAGAAGAGCTTCCATCTTGGTTTGGTCAGTCAGGAGTGGCAGCCATTGTGGGAAGGCAGGATTTCAGGTTTGTCCCATACTTTTGAAAAACCTGAAATCCTGCTTTCCCACAATGGCTGCCACTGGCAAATGACCAAACCATAAAAATTATTTTTCTGCTTTCAGTTTACTTCATGAAGCTGAAAGGAGAAAAAAAAATACATCCAACTTTGTCAGAGTCAGAAAAAGAAAAAAATGTGTGGGGAACCGCAGGGAACCTTGAATTTCTGCCCTGCGATTCCCTGCCGGGCGGTTCCCTCGGTGGGAGAGACTGTCGCCATGAACTCAAAGTTCATGACCCTCTTGTTTCTCTGAAAAGATGCAGCAAATGCAGCATCAAGTTGAAGCTTGTGGAGGATGAACAAGATCATCTTGACAAACCAAATTTCATGACAAACAAACCAACCTTTGTTTCGCAAGGGAGTCAATGGAGTACTTTTTAGGTGATTTGAGGTGGGTCGTGTAATTTGGGCTCAAATGAGCCAAATCGGTGCGAGCCAAATCAAAGCACCTGTAGGCAGCCTCTTCCAAAAGTATGTCTACAGCAGTTTCATGGTCAAGAAGAGGATTGATTTGGGATCTTTTGGGCTCATTTGGTTCATTTTGGGTTGGGGATAATGCGCAAGGAAGGAATTTGTCAATTTTGAATTTTTAGGTTTCTGAGGCCAAAAAGGTCAAATTTGGAAGTGCGGAAAAAATGGGGTGTGAATGTAGAAATATCTCTGTATCTCAGAAGGTATAAATATTTGGTGAAAGAAGTATGTTGATGAAATGTAGTATGTTGTATGGGGGTTT
>JAAUXT010021664.1_pt1 | contig 37287 bp, 33 predicted proteins | sample 7278171 | NCBI WGS metagenome assembly JAAUXT01 (sample SAMN14350112, study PRJNA611818) | marine sediment metagenome | isolation source: surface marine sediment (1.8m) | place: French Polynesia: Moorea | collected 2018-08 | reverse complement strand
GCGATCGAGACGCCGTTTAACATAATTTCAACCCCCAGGACCATCATGATCAAATTGCGTCGCACCACAACACAAAACATCCCCATCAAAAATAGGATCCCGGCTAAAATGAGTGCATGGCTGAATGGAACGATCATGCGCTGTCCTCGCCTTTCTTGCGCCCCAGATATAGGGCACCTACCAGGGCCACCAACAACAACACGGATATAATCTCAATTGCAAGCCAGTGCCGTTGAAACAGATAGGCGCCGAATGCTTCAGGGCTGGCCAGTGCGACTTCAAGCATAACGTCGCTGCCCGGAGCCGAAGATATAATGACAGCACCGATGATCAGATAGACCACACCCATCAGGGCAATCGGCAACCATTGCTGAATCGGAAACAACTGCCCTTCGGCTGTGTCCATTTTGACCATCATGATGATAAATAAAAATAAAATCATAATGGCGCCGGCATAGATAATCACTTCCAATACTGCCAGAAGGGGCGCCCCAAAGAGGTAAAACAGCATGGCGCTGCCAAAAAAGGAGAACACCAGATACACCACGGCATGCACCAGATTCCGGCGTGTAATCGCCAAACCGGTGGTCAAAACGATAATGGCGGCTAGAATGTAGAATATGATTGCGTAAATGGTCATTTATCCAATTTTTCCATCAATGGGCGTTGGATTGGAAAATGTTTACCCCAATATTTTAGTGGTTTCAGGTGTCCTGTCTTCGCTCTGCGAGCTTCGCCGCGGCAAGCAGGTGTCAGGGTCTATTAGAAAGGCTGACACCTGAACACTGACACATGACACATGACACATGACACATAACACAAAAAATTATTGTATTTTTTTACAAAAGTAAAACTGGTTTTAAACGTTTGAATTTTGTTTGAGGGCAAGGCGTAAGCCGTTTTAAAAACGGAGCGTACACGGTAGTACGCGAGTATTTTAAAACGGTTTATAACACAGCCCTCGAGCAAAAGATTAATGTTTTAAAACAGTTTTAAGGTAGATTGGTCTTTATATTGACCGGTTTCGCCTCCTTTTCATGCTCCCCTTTATTGCCTGCATCTGTGGCCACTCCTGCATATTTGTAAAAATTATATTCTTTATCTTTGCCCTGGTGGTCCACCAGCAGGTCTTTTTTTTCATAGACAAAGGCCAGGATGTCATTTTTGCAGTTTTCAAACTGCGGGGTTAGCTGAATGGCCGACGTCGGGCAGGCCTCCTCGCACAGACCGCAGTAAATGCAGCGCGCGAAGTTAATGCGAAACCATTCGGCATATCGTCGGCCGCCCTCACCTTCGGCAGATTGCATGGATATGCAACTGACCGGGCAAACCGCCGAGCACAGATAACAGGCCACGCAGCGCTCAGCACCGTCCGGATCCCGGGTTAAAATGATACGCGCCCGGCTGCGCGCCGGCAACGGACGTTTATATTCTGGATATTCTTCCGTTATCGGTTTTCGAAAGAGATGTTTAAATGTTGTCGCAAAGCCAGTCGCAAGCGCTTTGATTGCTTCAATTGCTTCGGTCATAATTATTAGGATTCCATTTCACATCAAGTTATTGTCTGCTTCTGGCAACTGGCCTCTGGTCGCTGGTCGCTGGCTGTTAGTACTGAACTTGTGCCAGTAGTCAGCAGCGAGCAGCCAGGAGCAATTGCCTATTTAGGCAATATGAGCAAAATTGCTCCCGTTACCATAATATTGATAAGTGACAATGGTATGAGCACCTTCCAACCCAGCGCCATAAGCTGATCGTAACGCAGCCGCGGCAGGGTTCCGCGCACCCAAATCATGATCAATGCCACAAAAATCATTTTGATAAACAACCATACCGGCGCCGGTAAGATCGGCCCCCGCCAGCCTCCTAAAAACAATACCGCCACCAAAGCACCCAATACCTGCAGGTGAACATATTCACCCAGAAAAAACAGCCCAAATCGGATACCGCTATATTCGGTGTGATAGCCGGCGCCCAGCTCATTTTCAGCTTCAGGCATATCAAAAGGAATACGTTTGCTCTCCGCCATGGCACTGATCATAAAAATGACAAATGCAAACGGCTGAAGGATAACAAACGGGACCTTGGCCTGGGCATTGACGATATCAACGATGCTAAAAGAACCCGCCAACATGATAACCGGAACCAAAGAAAGCCCTAAGGCCAGCTCGTAACTGATCATTTGAGCCGCACCCCGGATTCCGCCCAGCAGGCTGTATTTTGAGTTGGAGGCCCAACCCCCCATGGCGACACCGTATACACCTAAAGATGACAGGGCAAAAATATACAGCAAGCCTACATTGAGGTCGGTAATGACAAGCGGGATCTGCCGACCCCAGAGCGTTATATGACTGCCGAAAGGAACAACCGCAAACATCATCAGGGCTGTAGTGGCTACCACAGCAGGTGCCAGCAGGAAGATGAAGCGGTCAGCAGTCGCTGGAACAATATCTTCCTTGATGAGCATCTTGATGCTATCTGCTATCGGCTGCAGCAGGCCATATTTTCCGGCCCGGTTCGGGCCGTAGCGGATCTGCAAACGGGCTAAAAACTTGCGCTCCACCCACACTAGATATGCGGCCAGCAACAACAGCGCCAGAAGCACTAAACCCAATTTAACGATCAAGATGATGAATCCCACAAACCAGTCTAGCATGCTGTTTGCCTGTTGTCTGTTGTAAGTTTTTGGTTGCTATAAAGAATCATTCAAGTGTTTTTGCTGAATTGTTTAATTTGCGTATCTGATCTTTGGTAACCAATTCAGGATCAGTGTTCATTATTTGCCACCCCAACTCTGGGCTACGGGGAATTACCAGCATTCCGGAAGCCATGTTCTCAGCCACCTGTAATTGGGCCGTTATCGTTCCGCTTTGCAATTCAACAGCCACCTGATCCCCATCAGCCAGGTTTAGCTGTTTGGCGTCAGTTGATTGCATGAAAATACCGGGCGTGCAAGCCAGTTCCTGCAAGCACGTTGAATAAGCAGAGAGTTCTTCGGTCCCAAAGGTTCGCTCAACCATCAGAATCTCTAACTGGCCCTCTTTTGCCAAGCCGCTGTTTATCTGTTGGCGCTCAAACTGCCCCTGGGATTGAAGCGCTTGGAAAAAGCGGGCTCCCTCTGGCGGAATTTCTGCAAAACTTGGCAGCGCTTTAAATCCGGATTCATTTTTGACCAGCCATTGCCTTATCTCAGCCCTCAAATTATCTGTGTCCGATTGTGGCTGGCTGTCTATCAAATGAGCCAGCCATTGCCAGGCTGCCTGAGGTTCAGAGCCCGGGATTTGCGTGCTGTATACCCGGGGGGGGTGATCTCCGCCACCTGTCTGCGTGATAGGAATACCACCCCGATAGGCAGGTCCTACAACCTGGGCTCTGCCTTCCTGATTGATGTAGATGCCTCCGCTTTCATAAAGGGTTGTTGTCGGCAGAAAAATATCTGCTTTCTCGGCCACCTCGGAATTGAGATAATCCATTACGACTAACAACTCTAACTGCTGCAGAGCCTGTTCAAGTCGCTTTCGGTTCGGGAACTGCCACAGCGGATTATTTTCAACCAGGATCAGCCCTTTGATCGAACCCTGCTCAATAGCACTGATGAGTGCTGCCACGGAATGGTTTTCATCTGCAAGCAGTCCCGCCGCAAACCCATTGGCACCGGGCATCAGATAAAACAGGCCGCAGGATTTTCCGGCGGTCTTTAACAGTATGGCGACATCGGCAGCCATTATCGGTGTTTGCTGGTGCACCACTTCCGTACCGCATACAATTACAGGTTGCTGACAGGCCCTCAGCTTTTCAGCCAGGGCAACGAGGTCTGCTTGCCGAGCGTCTGAGATCTGTTCGATGGTTGCAAGGGCCTCATACCATTCGCGCGCTGACCCGTCCAAGTTTTTTCTGGTTTCCGGCTCAAGGGCTGCGCGGATCATGGCGCCAAAATCGGCAGAAGCCGCATCCGGATTGGCGGGCAGATGCGTGAATTCAAATGGCATAAATATGGGCCGCGGATCGAAAACAGCAACTGTCGCGCCTTTGCGCACAGCCTGGCGCAGAGCCAGCGCCAGCATGGGCGCTTCGTTCAGCGGATCAGCACCCAACACTGCAATAAAATCAGCTGATTCAATTTCACGCATTGAGATCGTCAGGTCCGAATCGAGTCTGGAAATGGCTGTTTTTACTTTGCGACTGATGGCTTCATCAACAAAGTACGCCGGTGGCTGCCAGCTGTTTTCCTGGCTGACGTGTTTGACCATGGCCAGCGTTTCAAGGCTGCTGCGGTTCGAACCGACACAGGCTACCGCCTGTTCACCATCTTGGTGAGTAATGGCGTCCAGTCGTTGTTTTAAAGCTGCAAGCGCCTGGTCCGGGGAAGCGGTCTGACCGTCTACACGCGCACAGCGGGGACGTTGTTCCTGACTGTTATAAAGAAAACCATAGCGGCCGCGATCACAAATAAAATACCCGTTGATGACTTCGCTCAGACGGGCTTCTTGTCTGACGACTTTGCGATAACGACTGCTGGCGATGGTATGGCAGCCCAGGGAGCAATTGATGCACAGCGACGGGCTGCGCTCATAATCCCAGCGCCGGCCAACATAGCGTGAAGGTTTATCGGTGTAAACGCCAGTAGGACATATATCAATGAGGTTGCCTGAAAAGGGGCTTTCCAAGATGCCTTCCTGATAGCGCCCGAAATAGGTCTGGTTGGCGGATTGCATTGCGCCCAGATCGCGGTAACCGCCGAATTCCTGATAATATCGCGAACAGCGATAACAATGGATGCAGCGGTTCATTTCATGCTGAATCAACGGCCCCAGATACTGGTCTGGATAGGTGCGTTTTTTGCCCGGATATCTTCGGATGCCGTGGCCGCCGGATACCGTCATATCCTGCAGAAGACAATGTCCGCCAGCATCGCAAACAGGGCAATCATGAGGGTGGTGCAGCATAAGCCACTCGATCACGGATTTGCGAAATGCCACCGCTTCTTCATCGATCGTCGATACCACCATGTCATCCTGGGCATCGACCATGCAGCTCATCTGAACCCCTTTAAACGGACCCTGTAAAAACTTAACCGCACACACTCGACAAGCCCCTACAGATCCCAAAGCGGGATGATAACAAAAGCGCGGAATCATGATCCCCAGCTGTTCGGCCGCATCGATCACCTTGGTGCCTTCGGCAACCTCAATTTCGCGATCGTCGATGATAATCTTTGGCATCTGTATGTCCGTGGTCCGTCGTCCGTCGTCCGTTGTTTCAGATTAGCAAATATTAACTGTTTAACTGCTTATAACAATTTTTATACTAAGTAGAAGCAGTCTTAAATGGACATGTCTTCTGATGAATATGTGCCTCAACTTCTTCCCGGAAATGGGTCAACAAGCTTTGCAAGGGTGCTACAGCTCCGGGTGCAAAAGCGCAATAGGCGCTCCACAAATGTTTGCCCATCTCTTCCAAGATCGGTATATAATCTTGTTCGCCATCACCATTTTCTATTCGAGCGAGCAAATCCCGGACGTAGGGCAGACCTTCCCGGCAAGGGGTGCACCAACCGCAGGATTCGCGCGCGAAAAAATCGGTCAAATTCAAGGTGGCATCCACTAGGCACGTGTGTTGGTCAAACACCATAATGGCACCGGTACCCAGGCGGTTACCTGCCTTTTTTAGAGATTCAAAATCCATCTCAATGTCATAGTGCTCCCTGGACAAAAAGCCGGTGGATGCGCCGCCCGGCAGGCAGGCCTTATATTCAGAGCCCTCGGGCATACCACCGGCAACCTTTTCAATGATCTCACTCAACCGGACGCCGATGGGCAGTTCATATGCCCCCGGCCGGTTGACCTTGCCGCTGATACAAAATATTTTGGTCCCTGCACCGGTATCGGTGGTGGCAAGACCTTTAAACCAATCCGGTCCATGGCGTATAATATGCGGTATGTAGGCAAAGGTTTCGACATTGCTCAGCACGGTAGGCAGATCCCACAGACCTTTTTCGGTCGGATACGGGGGCGGCTGCATTGGATTTGGTCGTTTGCCCATCAGCGCATTCAATTGCGCGGTAACCTCCCCGCAGATATAGCGCCCGCCGCTGCGATGCACAACGATATCCAGGGAATAGTCACTGCCCAGTATGTTAATGCCCAGATAACCCGCTTCTTCAGCCAGTTTTAGTTCTCGTTCCAGAATTTTGGCCCCGCTTTCATACTCGGGCCGGATAAAGATAATGCCTTTTTCGGCTTTGATGCTGTAACCGGCAATGATCATACCCTCAATCATCATGTGCGGGTTGGTATGGATCAACACGCGATCTTTGAATGTTCCGGGCTCCATTTCATCCGCATTGCAGACAATGTACCTTGGAAGGGGGGCATCTGTGGCAACTGTTTTAAGTTTAAAACCCGTTGGGAAGGCGGCACCGCCCCGCCCCAACAGATTGGAATCATCAACCATTTGGATGGTATCAGATTCATTATGCTGTTTGAGGGTCTCTTTCAGGGCCTCATAGCCACCGTTTTGCTCGTATTCTGCCAGCGTGTTGATGCGGTCCGGCTTGCGGTTTTCCAAAAGTATCTGCGGATACGTTTCCATAAATTCTCTAAATTTTTTAATTTAAGAATTCACCACAGAGTTCACAGAGAGCACAGAGAAAAATTCAAATACTATTTACCAAAAAATTTGTGTCTAGATGAATCTCTGTGTGCTCTTTGTTCTCCGTGGTAAAATATCTATTTTTCAGCTTCGGATCGAAGCTTTTCTAAGATCTTATCGATTGTTTCCGTCGTAAGAGGGCCATAAACCTTGCGGTTGATCAGCATGGCCGGCGCCCGATCACAATATCCAATACAACAGACCGGCAAAAGCGTAAACAAACCGTCAGCTGATGTGCCGCCCACATCGATATCCAGTTTTTGACAGAGATAATCCTTTACGGAATCATATCCGTCCATCCAGCAAATCAGACTGTCGCAAACATGGATCACGTATTTGCCCACCGGCTCACGATAAATAAAGGTATAAAATGTCGCTAGCTCTTCCACTTCGAGGGCAGACATACCCAGCAGTGCCGCTGTCTGTTCGACGGCTTCATCGCTTAAATAGCCATAGTGATCCTGAAGGGCCAGCATGGCATCAACCACCAGCTCCCGCGGGTGATCGGCATGCGCGATCTTCTCTTCTAATGATTTTTTAACGTCACCCGGCAGCATAAGATGTCTTTATCTATTAGCTTAGTTTATGAAAGGTGTCAGGTGTCAGGACACTGTGTTTCACATCGAGACCTAATATCTATCTTGGAACGCTGGTTGCCTTCAGATTTCAAGGCAAAAATTAGGCCCGTCGGGCCAGAGACTGACACCTGACACCCGACACCTGAACACATCAAAACTTTAACGATCAATATCCGGCAAAATATAATCAACTGAGCCGATAATGGCGATTAAATCGGCAATGCTCTCCCCCACCGCCAGCAACGGCATCACTTGAACATTGGCAAAGCCAGGGCCGCGAATCCGCACCCGATAAGCATAACCCAGGCCGTCACTGACGACATAGTAGCCCTGTTCACCGCGCGGAATTTCACAGGCAGCGTGGGCCTCGCCGCGTGGAATTTTGGGGCCCCGGGTGACGTTGATATAATGATGAATGAGGCTTTCGATATCTTTGAGCATATCCTCTCGCCCGGGGATCGCATAGCGGTAATCATCGGTAACGTAACGGCCAGAGGGCATGTTATTGGCCGCCTGGTCAATGATCTGGATACTTTGTCTCATCTCCTCTATCCGCACCAGGTAACGCGCATAACAGTCGCCTTCAGTGGCGGTAGGAACCTCAAACTCAAAGTTTTCGTATCCTGAATAGGGCATTTTTTTGCGCAAATCCCAATCCAACCCACAGCTGCGCAAGTTAGGACCCGTCACTCCCCAGTCCATGGCTTCTTGTAAGGAAATGCGGCCAACTCCCTGGGTGCGGGCTTTAAAGATCGGATTTTTGCGAATTAAATTTTCATATTCAGTCAAACGCTGTGGGAATATGTTGACGAACTGATCAACCGCTGCTTTCCAGCCCTCGGGCAAGTCTGCGGCCACACCACCGATTCTAAACCAAGAAGGGTGCAAGCGACCACCGGTAATCAGCTCCACGATGTCCAGAATCATCTCTCGCTCTCGAAAGGTGTAAAAATTCGGTGTCATGGCGCCCACGTCATGGGCATAGGTGGCCAGCCAGACCAGATGGTTGCTCAGGCGGAACAACTCACTGAGCATCACCCGAATCACCTGGGCCCGCTGCGGCACTTTGATGTCCGCAAGGCTCTCTACTGCCAGCAGATAGGGCAAATCATTGGCCGCACCCGCTAAGTAATCCACCCGGGCCAGATAGGGGATGAACTGGTGCCACGTCTGACGCTCACCGATTTTTTCAACAGCTCGATGGTGATAGCCAATTTCCAATTCCAGCCCCGCAATTTCCTCTCCGTTCAATGAAGCGATATAGCGCAACAACCCGTGGGTGCTGACATGATGAGGGCCGATGTTGAGGATCAACGGCTGCTCACCGTCACCGGTTTTAGCATAGACGCCCCCGTCTAAGGGCTGCAGTTTCTCGGCATCTTCGCGTGTATAGGGCGCCATTTCGGTCGCTCGGCCCGGGTGGCTTTTGCGCAATGGATGCCCCTGCCAGTCAGGCGGCATGATGATGCGGCGCAGATTGGGATGGCCCTCAAAATGAACACCCATCAGATCAAACACTTCGCGTTCATACCAGTTGGCCGAAGGCCAGATGTCGGTAATGCTTTGGATGCTGGGTGTTTTACTGTTTAAAGGGACTTTGAGCCGTATGCGGCTGGCCGAATCGTAGGACAGCAGATGATAGACCATGGTGTAGTCCGGAAAATTCTCCGGCTGCCGGCGAGCGGATTCGTCGATGGCTGTCAAATCGTCCAGGCGCTGATATCTGGGTGTGGCCTCATGCTTCAGGTATTGCAGCACATCGATAAGTCGGTTTTCGGTGACCTGCAATGTGAGCATGTCAGATGCGGGCGCTACGGGTTGCAGCGCATCACCAAATCGGGCACTCAGCGCTTGCGATAATTCTTGATCGGATGAATTGAGTTCGATCTGCCGTGCAGGCGGTGTCCACATCAGATCCGAGCGGCTGCCCCAGAAATCAGGAGGCACAACCGATGTGCCCCGGATAGCTGTTCCCTGCATGCCGGGTCCGCGAGGATCCCGCAATTTGGTCTGGCCGTCTACCCGCAGGGGTGTAACACTTCCCTGGGTTCCGCCTTTTAAATGGAATATGGGACGGGTGGGACTTTCGGTTTCGATTTTTTTCTGTAGCTCCACAATGCCTTGCAGAACGGCCTCCGGCCGCGGCGGGCAGCCAGGTATATACACATCTACCGGAAGGATCTGATCGATGCCTTGCACGACACTATAGACGTCATACATACCACCGCAGTTGGCGCAGGAGCCCATTGAAATCACCCATTTGGGTTCGGCCATTTGCTCGTACAAACGCAAGACAACCGGGGCAATCTTTTTAAAAACCGTACCAGAAACAACAAGCAGATCGGCCTGTCGTGGAGAGGGGCGCAACACTTCGGCACCGAAACGGGCCAAGTCGTAACGAGCTGTCAAAGCGGTTGCTTTTTCAACAAAACAGCATGAGAGCCCGAAAAACATCGGCCAAAGGCTGTATTTGCGTGCCCAGTTAATTAAGGCATCGGTGCCGCTTAGCAAGCGGTCGCTTAATCCTTGTGGGTTAGTGGACCCCAATCGAGCCCCCCCTTTCGCCAAACGTATAATAAACCCAGCAGCAACAAGACGATAAAAAATGAAATTTGCAGCCAGCCGGCCCAACCGAGTTTGCCATGAGCGATGGCCCAGGCAAAAATAAAAGCACCCTCGACATCAAATATCAGAAAAAAAATAGCCACCAAATAAAAAGGGACCGGATACTGCAGACGGGCGCTCCCGGTGGGAATGATACCGCTTTCATAAGGTCTCAACTTTTCAGCTGTTTTCTTCTTTTCCCCGAGCCAGACCGCAATAAATAGCTGAGATGCAACAAAAATGAGAATCAGCACGACATAGATCGCCAAGCTGAAAACGTTGGGTTCCCAAGGAGATAATGCGCCGGATGCAATAATCGATTCCATAGCGTCACCGCTGTCGTTTTGATCTGCGGTATCAAAAAAGACCTAATGCAAAAAGAGAGTTAAGATAAAGTGGATGCTTGTTGCTATTGCAACTGCAAAGTATTGAATAAAGACAACATATATTCAAGGTGATTTCGCTGGTAGCTGCGTGCGAATTTGTTTATATAGATTAGCACCAACGAAATTGCAAGGTAAATCAAGGGCAAATCTGTGCGATCTTAAAGCCTTGCAGCAAAGGAAAACACCAAAGTGGTTTACGGTTCTGAAGCCAGAATCCAAGAGGCCGCATCATATAGATCCGCGGCCACATAATCGGCCCCCAATTTGGCAGCCGCCAGATCCGATTGGGCTTGTTGATAGTTACCGGTCTTCACCAGAATCGAGCACCCGCATCCTGCGTTGTGAGCACACTCGATGTCCCGGGCACTGTCTCCAACCATTATGCTCGCCGCCAGATCAATATGATACTTTAATTGGGCCTGAACGATTAGGCCAGGGGACGGTTTGCGACAATCGCAGCCATCTTGCGGCATATGGGGGCAGAAAAATATATCACATATATTGCCGCCCTTTTGTTCAGCAGCCGCTTTAAGTTTCGTATGAATGTGTTCAAGTTCGGTTAGGGTAATGAGTTGCCGCGGCAGCGCCGATTGGTTAGTAATCACCATAATGGTGTAACCGGCGGCGGTCAAATCGCTCAGTGCTTCTAAACTGCGGGGCACAAATTTAAATTCCGACCAGTTTTTGATGTAGGCATCAGAGTCCTGGTTGATGGTACCATCTCGATCGAGAAAAACCACTTTCTTCAGCAAAATAGTCAGCTCCCCAATTGTGTGTTAAGCAGTGATCACGAGCAACTGCCTGGACGCCAATCGCCCATTGATTTTTTTTAATTAATTAGTACGAATCACTGTAGAGACGATAAAGAGCCGATTGGTTGATAAAAATTACAAATAACCGCAGAGTCGAGCTACGGATTGTTACGCCTGTCTATTCAGCAACCAGGATGGGATCGACGAAGCCGTCTTGTATCAGAATTTTTTCCTGCTCAATGGCTTCTTCCAGGGTCGTAAACCGGCCGACCCGCACGCGATAAAAGACCTGATCGCCGCGGTCATATGTCACAATATGAGCGTTTTTATAGCGGAGCGCCAGTTGGCGCCTTTGTTTCTCAGCATTTTCACGACTCACGAAAGCACCGACCTGAAAAGTGAAATTGCCAGTAGAGTAATCGCCGGCTTTGTAAGTCGACGCCGAAGTGCCGGAAGTTGTTGTTCGTTTGCCCAGAGCAACGACTTCAACTCTGGCGGTACCCGGGCCGACGATACCAATTTGTTTAGCAGCCGTATAGGATAGATCGATTATTCTGCCGCGCACAAAAGGTCCGCGATCGTTGATGCGCACCTCCACGCTGCGATTGTTTTCCAGGTTCAGCACCCGAACATAAGTGCCCAGCGGCAAGGTTTTGTGCGCCGCGGTCATGGCATACATATTATAGATCTCACCGTTGGACGTTTTTTTGCCGTGAAATTCGCGCCCGTACCAGGAGGCCAATCCCCTTTGACGGAAACCTTCCGAATGGGGCAGTGGCTGATACCACTTGCCAAGAACTTTATAGGGTTTGGGTTGGCCGGGCTTGCTGGGCGGTGGCGGTTGTGAGGTCTGGGGCTCGCTCGCACAGCCGAAACACCAGAAAACAAAGCTGGCACAAACCAGAATGAAACCTAAACTACTTAAACGAATGCGTAGACGTCGGATGCCATACATAACCATTAATTCTTTAGCCGGCAGGATCGTTGATACCGCCAATTCCAATGACGCTTCAGGTGAAGGAACGATTTCCGGATGATAATTGTCTCGTATTAGGGTTTGCGCTTTTGAGGTCGCCTTTTTCGTTTTGGCCGCTTTGGACGATAAAGAGCCAATTCCAGAACGTCTTTCATTTTATCAACAAAATGAAAGCGAATTTCCTTTTTGACTTTAGCAGGAACATCCTCAAGGTCCTTTTGATTCCACTCCGGCAGGATAATTTCTTTGATACCGGCCCGATGAGCGGCCAGAACTTTTTCTTTGATACCACCAACCGGCAGCACCTGGCCCCTGAGTGTAATTTCACCGGTCATTGCCAGGTCTTTGGGAATGGTTTTGCCGGTCAGCAGAGAGGTCAGGGACGTCAACATAGTTACACCCGCCGAAGGGCCGTCTTTGGGGATCGCCCCGGCCGGCACATGAATATGTAAATCATGCGCGTCAAAAAAATCTTCGTCAACATTCAATTGTTTCGCGTTGGAGCGGATAAAACTCAGCGCTGCTGTTGCCGATTCTTTCATGACATCGCCCAGCTGACCTGTGAGGGTCAATCCTTTTTTTCCTTTCATCGCAGTGGCTTCAATGAATAAGAGCTCACCACCGGTGGGCGTCCAGGCCAAGCCCGTGACCACACCCGGTGTCGACACTCTGGTTTTGGTTTCAGAGGTAAATCGGATCGGCCCCAGGTAACTGTGGATATCGTCTAGGTTGATGGTTACCGCTTTGGCCTTTCCGGTGGCTATCTTGCTGGCCACACCACGGCAAACATTGGCGATCTCCCTTTCTAGATTGCGCAATCCGGCTTCACGCGTATAGCCGGTGATGATCTGTTTGAGGGCGCCCTGGCTAAATTTTATCTGCTTGGATTTTAAGCCGTGTTCATCCCGCTGCCGCGGGATGAGATAGCGTTTGGCAATTTTGAGCTTTTCATCCAAAGTGTACCCGTGCAACATCAATACTTCCATACGGTCCCGCAAAGCCGGCGGTATGGTATCTAAAATATTAGCAGTTGTAATGAACATCACCTTGGAAAGATCAAAGGGGACGTCCAGGTAATGATCGGTGAAAGAAAAGTTTTGTTCGGGGTCCAGTACTTCCAGAAGCGCGGAAGACGGATCGCCGCGAAAATCACTGCCCACTTTATCGATTTCATCGAGCATAAAGATCGGATTGTTGGATTCGGCCCTTCTCAACCCCTGTATAATTCTGCCCGGCAGCGCGCCGACATAAGTCCGCCGGTGCCCACGAATTTCAGCCTCGTCTCTGACACCGCCCAGAGAAATGCGATGAAACTTGCGGCCCAGGGCCCGCGCAATCGATTGACCCAGTGACGTCTTACCGGTTCCTGGGGGGCCGGCGAAGCATAGAATCGGGCCTTTTGACTCCGGCTTTAACTTGCGCACCGCCAAATATTCGATGATGCGCCGTTTGGGTTTTTCGAGCCCATAGTGGTCTTCATCCAATATCTTTTGTGCTTTTTTGATATCAACATTATCCGGGGTGCTCTCGTGCCACGGCAAAGCGGTAATCCAATCCAAATAGGTGGATGCCACGGTATATTCAGCGGAAGAAGGATGCATTCTCGACAGCCGATCCAGTTCGCGCTCGGCTTCTTTGCGGGCTTCAGGGGGCAAATTCTTTTCTTCAATTTTAGCCCGATATTCTTCAATTTCGACCTGGGTCTCATCTTGTTCGCCCAGCTCCTCTTTGATAGCCTTAAGCTGTTGCCGGAGATAATACTCCTTCTGACTCTTATCCATGTCACCTTTGACCTGGCTCTGAATTTTGTTGCCCAGTTCAAGAACGCTGAGCTGATGATTCACCAGACGGGTGACTTCTTTGAGGCGCTCCTTTACATTTTGAGTTTCGAGAACCTTTTGCTTTTCCTGCGGCGTGGCATTGATGGTGGATGCCACCATATCCGCCAGAGTGCCGGCTTCAGGAATCGATTTGGCCATCTGGCCAATCTCAGGTGGTAACCCTGGGGAAAGCTCAACGATTCGAACAAACTGACCGATAAGGTTGGACATCAGTGCTTCGGTTTCCTTCCCCTTGGTCTCGTTCTCTTCCAGCACCTGGATCCGGGCTCGCAGATAGGGTCTGCTGTTTTCCCAGGATTTTATTCTGAAACGGTGAAGACCCTGTACCAGAAGCTGGGTTCGATTGTCCTGGGTCTTGGCCATTTTCAGGATAAGGGCGCTGGTGCCGATCGACGCCAGATCATTGCGCTCGGGCTTTATTCCCTCTTCCGGCTTCTTGGATACCACCAGGCCGATAATCCGATTCTGCGCCATGGCCTCATCAATCAGCCGCACCGACTCACCCTGCATCACCACCAATGGTAATACCATTTTCGGAAACAGGGCTGCGTCAAATAGTGGCAGAATCGGAAGCAGTTCGGGTATTTTTTCGGAATCGATTTCGACCGGTGATTTTTGATCAGGTTGATCCGTCATGAGTTCCTCCAGAAGGGGGTGTCTGGGTTTTTATAAAATAATTTGGATCTTGGTATTTAAAAATTTGAAAAGCCATCTACCAGATGAATATCATCCGTCTGATATCGGGATCTTATGGGTTTTTTCGATCGGCATTTTTGCCAACCGGATCTCGAGCAGGCCGCTGGTATAACCGGCAGATACGACTTCTGGATCGATGGGTGCCGGCAGATAGAGTATTCTTTCAAAGCGACCATACTGTATCTCGGCAAGTCGATAGGTGGTGTCATCGGTGCAATGTCGGGCAACGCGGTTCCCCTTAATCCTGACAGCCTTACTGCTGATTTCAACTTCCAGATCCTCTTTATCAATTCCAGCAACTTCGGCAACGATCACAATTTCATCCGGCGTTTCATTCATATCCATCGGAGGTTTCCAGGTTCGTTCGGCTAACGTGAAGGCCGGACTCATCGATCGAAACATGTCTTCGATTGTTTTTTCAAGGTTAGAACCCAGATGACCAAAATCTTCGGCAATTCTAATTTTGATAAAGTCCATCACCGGCTCCTAAATGTCTAATCTGATAAATTGTTTTGGATGTTATAAATCGAGTCAAAATAACACCGTTTGGATGCTTTGTAAAGCTTGACAAGAAACCATGTATGATTAATTTTTTGGCCAACTAAGTCCTTAAAAATAAGGAGGTTTTAATATGTCGATCGTCAGATGGGATCCTTTTCGGGACGTGGCCGCATTACAGGATCGTATCAATCGAATTTTCAGCGAATCCTTTGGTGGCTCGCGCGAAATGGATGATGACAGTGGGCTTCACGACTGGCGGCCGCCAGTTGATATCTATGAAACAGCCGAGGGTTTTATCCTCAAAGTGGAATTAGCCGGCATCGAAAAAGAAGATGTCACCGTAGAGGTTAAAGATAATATTTTAACGCTTAAGGGTGAAAGACTGCTGGATCCGGAAATCAAAGATGAGCAATACTACCGCAAAGAGCGCACCTTTGGCAAATTTCAACGCTCGTTTACGCTGCAGGAATCCATTAAGCCCGAACACGTTAAGGCATCATTTAAAAACGGGATTTTAACGATCACCGTCCCAAGGCCCGTGCAAGAGAAAACCAAACAGGTCACCGTCAATATCGATTAGCCCATTTAGCTGGGCCTGACGTCAGCCGACCCCGGAATCTCTTCCTTTTTTCATGCTCGATGCAGGCCCTCGCTGGCACTTTCAAAACCCGATGCGTTTGCCCACCAGCCGGTTCATTGATCTCGATAACGGCAAGATATCACCGCCAATGGCTTGTGAAAAAAATTTGCCCTTTGAGCATAAATACCGTATGAAGCAGCTATGGCCACCGAAAGCAAGCCGACAGACAAAATTGTTATCGGTTCTCAGTACTTTTTGTATTTCGGCGTACTGGGAATTCATTTGCCATATTTTAACCTGTACTGCTATCATTTAGGCTTCAGCGGCCTGAACATCGGGGTCTTATCTGCTGTTCGTTCGGTCGCTATGGTTATTTTCCCCCTCATCTGGGGTGCTCTGGCTGATCGCCTTAGCGCCCGTCGCCCCATATATATTTTGTGCAGTTTTTGCAGCGCCCTGATCTGGATGCAGTTTCTTTTCACCGTTAACTTTGTTCCGATGCTGATCATCACCACCCTTTACGGAATGTTCTACGCCCCCATCATATCTTTTCTGGAAGCATTCACCATGGACATTCTGGGAGAGGAGAAAAAAAGTTACGGTCACATCCGTGTCTGGGGATCCATTAGCTTTATTTTCGTTGTGCTGGTACTCGGTAAAATGATTGATGTTTACTCGGTAGAAATTATTGTGGTCCTTATTCTTGCCGGATCACTGATGTTTTCCTTAATCTCAACTCAAATCCCTGCGATTCAACCGCCAAAAAAAAAACGCCTAACCACAGGTGCCGGCAGCCTGCTGGACGGTAGAGTGCTGGTATTTTTGTTTTGCGCATTTTTAATGCTTGTCAGCCATGGGGCCTATTACGGCTTTTTTTCGATCCACCTGGAAAATTTGGGATATGGCAGTACCTTTATCGGATTAACCTGGGCCCTGGCGTCCGCTGCCGAAATCCTGGTGATGATTCGATCCGATCAAATTTTCCGCCGCTTTTCGCTGGAATCTGTCCTAATATTTTCTTTTATGATCGCCGCACTGAGGTGGTTTGTGCTTTGCTTTGTTCAATCTGCAGCGGCAATTCTACTATCCCAGATCTTGCACGCTGTCACCTACGGCACCTTTCACATTGCCAGCATTTTGTACATTGATCGTCTAACACCCGACAAAGCCAAGACCCTGGGTCAAGCGGTCAACAATGCGGTCAGTTACGGCCTGGGTTTGATGGTCGGCTTTTTTTTCAGCGGCTATCTGTACGAAATCAGCGGTGCATTCACTCTGTTTATGATCAGCAGTTTGATTGCTTTATCGGGTGGACTGTTGTTCGGGGGATTCTATCTGGCAAGTCGCAGGCATGTCGTAAAATAAGGGTGTCAGGTACTATAGTTCCGCCGTTGGCGGTTCAGGTGTCAGGTTTCAGCCCTCTGGCTGCTGGCTTCTGGCTACTCGCTCACGGCCATGAGCCAGAGAGCATCGGAAAGAGGAGAAAGAGATCAGTAGGTCAATTCGATAATGCAGTTACAATTTTCGGCGTTAGGTATACATAGTAATAGGTAATTTAATTTAACTGAAATTGAATATCGAAGATTGTAAAGCGGTTTCAAAAATAGTAGATCACGTCCAAGGGCAAGGCGAAAACCGATTCAAAAGTGGAGCATACACGATAGTATTCGAGCATTTTGAATCGGTTTTTAACGCAGCCATTGGGCTGCCTGTCCGCCTCCGGCGGATTAGATGCATTTTTGAGACCGCTTTTTAGTCGCCTTTATGGGGGAAAAACAAATACCTCAACCAATGCCGCAGTGTATTTCCCTGCAGCAAATCCCGGTCCAATTGATCTATTTCAGCATACAGATTGGCAGATTGCAAAAACCATTGTTTGCGCGTTGTAAAGGATTTCTGCGGGTCAAGACGCTTGACCACTTTGGCTGGATTGCCGGCTGCAATACAATTTGAAGGAATGGAATTAACGACTACAGCACCGGCGCCGATGATGCTGTTTTCTCCGATGGAAACCCCTTTGCAGATAATAGCGCTATCGCCTATCCAGACATTCGCAGCGATCTCAATCGGACCCGTCTTGCCCAAAGCAACCCGGTTATAGATATCATGCCAGTCGGAATCGGTTATATATACACCACTGGCCAGCATACAGTTGTCACCAATATTTATTTTTGCGGCCGAGCTGACTCTAACTCCCGGACAGACAATACCGTAGTCACCAAATCGAATCTCTCCATTTAATTGCGCATCCGACCACACAGAAAACCGCACCCGCTTATCCGAAGTGGCAACAATGGTCGCATGATCACCCATTACAACTGGAGAGCCAAACAATTCCACATACCAGGGTTTGATAACGGTGGCGGATTTCCCAAGAGCGGCAAAATGCGGGCGCAAGAAATGGGCAGTGTAAAACTTTTGAAACTTCAATACCGCTCTTTTGATGACGTATGGGCGGTGATCTTTCTGCAAGGACATTGCCCTTTAATGGTATTCACAAAGATGCTGTTTCCCGTTTTGGAATGGGGCTTAGGTCATCATAAAGACAACCCTCTTTGGTCTATATTTTCCCGGTGGTAAAACTATTCCAATCGCTATTGTCCATGCTTAATAGGACCACTCAGGTAGAATTGGCAAACGGTGATAGCCTGGATGTCGCCCAGAATTGATGGCTGAACAGCTCGCTTGCATGGGTTAAGTTGTAAATCGCATCTGCGGCAATTAGCATCACCGCATTGGTCCAGGTAAGTTTATCCTCGGGCCAGATGACCAGGTCCGGGTAGGTAAATCCGCACCAAAATGACCCGTCTTCATAGCGCCGGTCAATGACCCAGTTGAAAACGATTCTGGCCAGTTCCAGGTTGCCCATAGCGGCCAAGGCCAGCGTTAGCTCAGCTGTTTCTGCAATCGTGACCCAGGGCTTATCCGATACGCAGCGCACCCCCTGGTCCTCAACCACAAATTTCTTCCAGTATTTATCGATCCGTTTTTGAGCCGCTTCACCGGTAATCACACCTGCCAGAATGGGATAGAACCAATCCATCGAATAGCGTGATTTGGTCATATTAAACAAATAGGGTTTATGTTGAATGGCATCGGCCAGCTTGAGACCGGCAGTCTGCCAAGAGGGGACGGAAACCCCTAAAATTTTTGCAATTGCCAGGGCACATTTGATGCTAAGATAAATGGAACTGGATCCCGTCAAAAGTGCCATGCGATCAATATTGCCTTTGGGGCTGATGGCCCAGTAGATCTCACCATTGGCGGTTTGCAGACTCAGGGCAAAATTAATGGCCCGCATCAGGGTTGGCCACAATTGCTTTAGCCGGGCGCGGTCCCCGGTGATTAAAAAATGGTGAAACAAACCCACAGCAATATAGGACGATAGGTTGGCGTCTCTGGTTTTGTCTTCGGGAACACCTTGGCGGTAGGCGGTATACCAGCTGCCGTCTTCCAGCTGCCTGTCAGCCAACCAGCGAAACGCCCTTCTGGCATCTTTATAATACCCCCCCACGCTGAGACCCATGGCAGATTCAATATGGTCCCAAGGATCTGATTTTTGGCCCGCAGCCCAGGGAATCTCTCCATCGGATCGTTGCGTTTGGGCAATAAATGACGCCGCCGCACCCACATCCAACTTGGAAAGCGGAAGCTGATTGATGCTAGATCGTTTAAGGTCCACGAAAGGCTATATCCCTCTTTACAATAGGTAGAGACGCATTCTTACAAAGGAATCCATTCTTATGCAAGTACAATATCATCCGTGTTCTGGGCATCAACACGGCTAGCTGAAATTCAGGTGAAAATCAGCTGAGCCGAGAATCGGGGCCGCATCTTTGTAAACCATTTTTTTCTTTTTCACGTCTTAGCAGTCAGAACATCTGACAAAAGGAGGAAAGACAAATGAAAAAAATGTTAATGATACTGGCGATCGTCGGTTTGACAGGATTGATCTTCAGCGGATCATCATGGGCTGACAATTACCAGCAGCGCCTAAAACAGCAGCAAAAAAAAATCTGGAAAGGCTTTAACAAAGGCCAACTGACACGGCATGAAACACGGCAGCTGATAAGAGAGCAGCGCAAGATTCGCCAACACCTTCGGTCTTATGCAAGTGATGGACAATTGTCACGTAAAGAGAAGAAACGCATAAACCGCTGGCTGCATAAATCCAATCGGCATATCCGGCGATTAAAGCAAAACGAAAACGAGAGGAATCGACGCTGGAATACACAGCGATTCTGGTGGCTACGTCAACACTATGGCCGGCAAGCGGATCGCGATCTCTGGCACATCTGGTAAGCGAGCCTACCGTGTGCTGCAACCTTATAGGGCCTTAGTTGAGGGGTTTTCAAAATGATCGTATAACAGTTGTGGACAATCGTATTTTGAGCCATTATGATGAGAACACTTTTTTAATAACTGTTCTTATGGGCGAATAGACTGGCAGATACTGAAAAATGACACCCCCGGCACATAAACCGCCTGGCTCTCAAACCGCTGATCCGCAGCTGACCCAACTGGTCATAAAGGCCAGAGACGGAAATCGCTTGGCTTTCGATCAACTGATCGATCGCTACCAGGGAGACATATATCGCATGATTTTTTACCGCATACATCGGCAAATGGATGCTGAAGATTTGACTCAGGACGTATTTGTTCGGGCCTTTCGCAGCATTTCCCGACTGCGTGAGCCGGATCGATTCCGCAGCTGGCTGTATAGGATCGCCGTAAACCGGATAAACGACTATCTTCGTAAAAAAAGAGTCCGATCCATCTTCCAATCAGCCGATGAGGGCCCCGAGATTCAACCGGAAGCAGATGAACACCGCGAGAAACCCGAGGCTCTGGAACAGGTTTTAATTGAAGATTTCTGGCGGCAAGTTGAACGCATCGCCCAGAAATTATCGAAAATGGAACGCGAGGTTTTTATGCTGCGTTTTATGGACGATTTGAACATTGCTGAAATCGCCCAAATACTGAAGAAAAGCGAAAGCACCATAAAAACCCATCTGTATCGGGCTTTGGCAAAATTTAAAAAAGAAAAAGACTTGCGTCAGTTTCTTCAGGAGGATTTATCGTGAGTCATCACAACTCAATTGCTTCTCATCTGGGAGAAAAAGACATTCTACAGGCAGTGATCGATGAAACCGATCTGTCCCAGAGCTTAAAACAGCATTTGAATGAATGCGCTGATTGTCGACTGCAAGCGGAGCGTTTACAACAGGAGCTGTCACGCTTTGGGCAACTGGCCAAGCGCTATGCACCTGAGCCCCGCAAGCGGGTAAGCATCGACACCGACAGGGTTAAAGTGCCATTTTTGAGCTGGAAATTTGCTTTTGGCGCTGCGGCCGTCGCCGCCACTGTTATCGTCGTCTGGGCAACAGTTTTAATTCAAAGCCGGCAGCCAGGTAGTGTTGGAAATTTAGCAAAAAATATGGTAGAAGCAGAGAGGCTGATGACAGAGATAAATGATCTGGTGGAAAACGCGCTGCCAACGGTCTATCTGGAAATTGTTGGTGAAACCGATTTGAACCCGGATGAAGAGTTTCTGGAATTTCTCATTCCGGCCACAGAAGACACCCCTCAAATATCCGCATTAACGATGAAAGGACCCGCAAGATGTTGAAAAAGGTCTTGATGGCTATGCTGCCGATCTTGGTGATAAGCCTGCCCGCAATTGTCAATGCGCAGGATGTGCCTTCCGGTAAGTGGTGGTACAATAAAAAGGTGGTGAAAAATCTCAATCTGACCTCAAATGAGGTCCGTCAGTTAGATGGACTATATGAAGACAGCCATCGCAAGCTCATCGATCTGAAAAGCGCGGTAAAAAGGGAACAGTTTGAACTCGATACGCTCCTGGGGAAAGAACCTGTCGATGATGCCAAAGTCCGCAAACAGTTCCAACGCCTTGAGAAAGCTCGCACTGACCTGGCCAATGAGCGTCTGGGTTTTGTTATCCGCGTCAGGGAGATTATTGGTGCCGATCGGTTTCAGCAACTGAAAACATCCTATAAAGATTGGCGCTAAGATAAATTCTTTTACGAAGCGTCTTTTACCCTCGTTTACAATATGCAGATGCTTTAAACCCGCCTTTTTTCACGCTTGACTTTAGTCCGCGCATTGTTTAACTTACCTTTCATACACAACCTGCATTTCGCTTTTATTTGAAACCGGTTTTACCAGCGCGGGGTTCGGTCGATTGTAGACGAACCCACATATCGCATTCCTTCTTTGACTAGGCAGTATCGTTTCAGTTTTGCCACATGCCATTCATCCTGTACTGGGTTTATAAAAGGAGGAGTTGATGATCAGAGATTATACCAAATTACGCGTTTAAAGCCTCCAACGGCGTTCCTCGCTCGTATGGAGGCTTTTTTGTGCCCGCAAGAATCAAAAGGGCTAAAACATTCGCTGCGCCGGTGTAAAGCAAACGGACCGCCGGCGCTATAAGTGATCCATCGACATTGCGCTCAACGCTGCAAGAAAGGAGGAAAAATGGCTGACAGTGTGTACAAAGTCATCAGACTGGTAGGAACGAGTCCGACTTCATGGGAAGAGGCCGCCAAAAATGCAGTTGAAACCGCGGGCAAATCTCTGAGAGATCTGAGAGTAGCCGAAATTGACAAGCTGGATATGAAAGTTGAAAACGGCCAGGTTGTCGCTTTCCGTGCGCTGGTGAATCTGTCCTTTAAATACGGCGGCGAAGGTTAAGCCGACAGCTGTAAAGTCATCAACCCCTAAAATACATGCTGATCGTTGTAAAAAGATAAACCTCCAAAACGAATTCTAAGCGCTTCTTTTGGGGGTTTATTTATTTTATGGCGCAAAAAAAATGAGACCTTCAGCCATGGTTAGCGTTCGCGAACATTATGACAATCATCTTGCAAAGTATTACGCCTGGATTGCCGGCGGTGTCGAAAGGAATCTAACGGAAAATAGAGCCTTTTTTAAAGCGAACGGTATTCAGTCGATGAATCGCGGCCGGGCATTTGATCTGGGCGCCGGCTGCGGGTTTCAATCCATCCCGCTGGCTGAATTGGGATTTCGTGTTGTCGCCTTGGATCTAAGTGCCCGGCTATTGGAACAACTGAAGCAAATCGCGCCGCATCTGCCGATTGAACCTATTTGCGATGATCTATCAAATTTCAGCAACTACGTCCGCGACAATATCGAACTGGTGGTCTGCATGGGCGATACGCTGACCCATTTGGAATCCCTTGAAAATGCTGCAGCCCTGGTACAGCAGGCGCATGATGCACTGCTGCCCGGCGGCCGGCTGATTCTATCGTTTCGAAATTTGTCAGCCGAGCTGGTCGGGCTGGATCGCTTTATCCCGGTCCGCAGCGATGATACAACCCTTTTTACCTGTTTTCTGGAGTATGAAAAAAACACTGTCAAAGTACATGATATCGTCTATGAAAAAAGCAAAGGCCAATGGGTGATGCACAAAAGCGCCTATCGAAAATTACGTATTTGCCCGCAATGGACCCAAAGCACCTTGCAACAAACTGGATTCACAATAGAACATTATAGTGAAAAAAATGGGCTGATTTTCATCATCGCTCCAAAAAAATAGATACCCCAGGATAACCGTTAGCGGCTATTGATCTGATCAATGTTTTTGCCGTTTTTCATTGATTTTTAACCACCAATCGCTTAGACAAGGAGGCTAGACAGAAAAGATTCTGGGCAAAATAGATGCGCAGTTTGCCACGCGCAACATTCTTATAATATTGCGGCTCAGCAAGCCGATACTGCCCCCCTCCACCCTAACTTTATCTGATTGATCATGGATCTTGTTCAATATATTTGGCTCGGCATTTATCTCTTTGCCCTGGCAGCGCTTTTGACCTATGGCATGAATTGCTGGTTTCTGATGCTCATGTACCGCCTGAATTATTCAAAAGCGGCCCAAAAGCATCAACGCATCAAAGATGCCTTTTATCAGTACATAACACCCAAAGACTGGCCCCACGTCACCATTCAGCTGCCCATTTACAACGAGCGCTATGTGGTGAAACGACTGATCGAATCCGTTTGCCACATCGACTATCCAAAAAACCTGCTGGAAGTGCAAGTGCTAGATGATTCAACCGATGACACCGTTGACATTGCGAGCGCCATAGTGGCCCGAATGCAAGCCGCAGGCATCGATATTGTCCATATTCATCGCACCAACCGACGCGGGTTTAAAGCCGGCGCTCTCAGAGAGGGACTCAATACCGCCAAGGGATCGCTGGTGGCTGTTTTTGATGCTGATTTTATTCCCGGTCCAGATTTCCTCAAAGAATCGATACCCTATTTTCAGGACCCCCAGATCGGCATGCTGCAAACCCGCTGGGGCCATATCAATAGTGACTATTCCTTGCTGACCCGTGCGCAATCCATCGGAATCGATGGTCACTTTGGTGTCGAGCAGGCATCACGGGCCTGGGGCGGGCTGTTTATGAACTTTAACGGCACCGGCGGCATCTGGCGCAAAAAAACCATCGAGGAGGCCGGCGGATGGCAGGCCGATACCCTTACGGAAGATCTGGATCTAAGCTACAGGGCCCAGCTGAAGGGATGGCGGCTGATGTTTGCCTCGCAGGTGGTTTGTCCGGCCGAGATACCGGTAACCATCAATGCGTTTAAATCCCAGCAGCATCGCTGGGCCAAAGGCTCGATTCAAACCGCCAGGAAAAACCTGGGCAAGTTGTTAAAGTCGGATGTGTCTTGGCTGGTGAAGATCCAGGCATTTTTGCATCTAACCCACTACATGGTCCACCCGATGATGCTGCTGGTCGTATTGACATCCATTCCAATGCTCTACAGCCAATGGTTTTTTGACTCTCTGGCGTACCCGATTATGATTTTTACCGTGTTGTGCCTGGCAACCTTTGGTCCATCATCTCTGTACCTTTTTTCCCAGCGCATTCTTTACCGCGACTGGAAAACCCGCATCAAATATCTACCCTTTTTGATGTGCCTGGGTACCGGAATAGCCGTCAACAACACCAAGGCCGTCCTGGAGGCCCTGTTTGATATAAAAAGCGGATTCATTCGCACCCCCAAATATGGCATCCGGCAAAAGGGCGAACGCTGGAAAAACAAACGTTATGCCATTCCATTGAATGCCGTATCCATTCTAGAACTTTTTCTCGGGCTATATTCCCTAACCGGGCTTCTCATGTTCTTGCTTTTCAGCAAGTATCTGGTCAGCCCCTTCCTTTTGATTTATACTTCCGGCTTTTTCTATGTGTTCTTTCTTTCGGTGAAACATGGATTTGGAAAAACCGCATCAAGCTAGGCAACTCGATTCCCCTTTTCATCCAGTGTTTATGACCATTGTGGGTCTGGGGGTTGTTTCGGGTGTGATTTACTTTTTGAATTTCAGGCTTCAATCGATGTTGGGTTTCAGTCAGCTGCTCGCAGCAACCCGTATCCAATTGTATGTTTTCATATTTTTTGTGTTAAGCCTGCTCTACTTGATCAGCATTTATCTCATCTTTAAATTCCGCGCCAGATGGAGCGGATCTATTCGCATAGTTTCCATCATTATGCTGTTTGCGGTGTTATTCAGAGCCTTATTGGTGCCCGCTGAGCCCGAGGTGCTATCAAAAGATATGTATCGTTATATCTGGGATGGGCGGGTTCAACAAAACGGCATTAATCCTTACGTGTACCCGCCGGATGCCGCTGAACTGAAAGAGCAGCGCGACGATCAGGTATACCCACATATCAATCGTAAATCATACCCGACCCTGTATCCACCCGGTGCCCAGCTGTTTTTCCGGCTATTTCATCTGATCGCTGGCAACAACGTTACCGGTTATAAGGGCCTTATGAGCCTTTTTGATGTACTGACGCTGTTTGTGCTGCTGGCGCTTTTAAGGGTTTATGGGTATGAAGGCTGGCGGATTTCAATATATGCCTGGAACCCGCTGGTGATTTTTGAAATCGCTTACAGCGGCCACCTGGAGGGCTTGACCGTTTTTTGGATGGTACTGGCGTTTTATCTGTATGCCATTCATAAACAGACACCAGCTGTCGCTGCCTTGGCGGTCTCAAGTGCCATCAAGCTTTATCCGGCGCTGCTACTGCCCACATTGTTAAACCGCGGCAACCGCATCAAAGGATGCTTCGCATTTGCTGTGTCGGTTTTTTTGTTTTATCTGCCTTTTTTGGGAGCTGGGCGTAAGGTTTTGGGGTTTTTACCGATATATTTACAAAACCCATATGAAAGCTTTAACCTGGGGGTCAAAACAGCCTTAATGCGGCTGCTGCCGCAAATACATTATTCGGTTTGGAGCCTCATATTTTTGCTCGGCCTGGCCGCCGCCGGATTGGTTATTTTTTTTAAAAACAAGCCATCGGACCTGGCCATCCGATATGCCTTCATTCTGACAGGATTGTTGATTGTCTTGATGCCAGCATCATTGCATCCCTGGTATGTGATTATGTTAATTCCGTTTTTATGCTTTTATCCAACGGTGGCCTGGTTGTTGTTTAGCTGCATGGTAACCCTGTCCTATTTAAAATATATCGCACCATCAGGCATTATGCCGACATGGATTCTTTTGCTGGAATATGGGCTCTTGCTGGCACTGCTGGCCGGCGGACTGATTGCCCGGTGGATCAACGCAAAAAAACAAGGGACCGCCGCCACCCCTGGGCAAAAGGATGCCTACTTTTTAGCGCGTCTTTAACACCATCGGGTTATGAAGACTGACAGATGAACCAAAACAAAAATTTAAACATATCTGTCGTTATACCCACCTACAACGAAGCCGGGGCCATTGGCGATGTCGTCAGGGGCATTCCGCGCGATATCGTCACGGAGATCATCGTTGTCGATAACAACTCTACCGACGAAACGGCTGTGCAGGCGGCCAACGCCGGTGCCCGGGTCATTTATGAGTCTCGCAAAGGATATGGATCCGCCTGCTGGGCCGGCGCCCGGATCGCAGAGAAAAGCGACCTTATTGTGTTTTTAGATGGTGACCGCAGCGATGACCCGGCCCAGCTAAAGGGAATTGCCGATCCGGTGATTCAGGATCGGGCGGATCTGGTTATCGGCAGCCGTATCGACGGTAATCTTGAAAGGGGTGCCATGCCGCTGCATGCTCAGTTTGGCAACCGCATGATTGTGTTTTTGCTGCGCTTGCTTTATGGTGTCCAGATCAGCGATATTGGCTCATTTCGAGCAATTCGCACCCCCACACTATTTGCATTGGGCATGGAGCAAATGACTTACGGCTGGCCGGTGGAAATGGTTGTCAAAGCCGCCCGCAGCCGGTTGCGCATTCAAAGTGTGCCCATCAGATACCGCAAACGAATCGGGGTCTCCAAAGTATCGGGTTCTTTGCGCGGCAGTGTACTGGCAACGTATTATATGTTTTTGGTACCACTCAAGTACCTGTTTAAACGATAGAATTTGACCTAAGTCACCACAGGGAGCACGAAGATTAACCAATTTTATTCCTCCGTGTCCTTTGTGATCTTCGTGATCTTCGTGGTAATAATAGCCCAAGTAAACAGATCGGATTCAAAATAAAATTAGTTTTAGGAGCTGACAATGGTTTCACTGGGAATCGGACTGACCAGCGATTGTAATTTAAACTGTGCACACTGTTACCGGGATCAGAACCAGATTGATAATCTAACCCTTACCGATATTCAAAACGTGTGCGACAGCATCCCTGTCGGTGCCATCGGCTTTGGTACGGGTGAGAATGGTCTTAATCCAGAATATACTGACATTATAGAATACTTGCATGATAGACAGATCAGGCTCAGCCTGGCCTCCAACGGCTACACCTTGTCGATAACGCCGGATGAGAAATTAAAATATTTCAGCGATGTGGAATTTTCGGTGGACTTTCCGGATCAGCAGCGACAGGATGCCTTTCGCGGTCAGGGCAACTGGCAAACGGTGATGGATGGTATTGCCAGATGCCGTCGTCTGGGAATTCGCGTTTCGATGCTAGCGGTATTGATGAATGTCAATTATAAAGACCTGGGTAAGATCGCTGCACTTGCAGGATCTTTGAGCGCCGACTTTAGGGTGAATGTCTACCAACCCATGTATACCAATGAATTTATGCCCAGTTTCGACCAGTATTGGCAGGCATTTAATCTTCTGTTTGAAAACACCGAAATTATTTCTGTCAGTGAACCCCTGGTCAATACCTTCTTGGGAGTCAAGGGCCTCAAAGGTACCCCCTGCGGCGGCCACAGCATGCGGGTTACCCCCGACGGACATTTAAAAGCCTGCGTTTACTGGCCGGAATCGGATTTGACCATCGCAGATCTGGTCCAAGAAAAAGAGGCGGTGTTTGATTCGCCTTATTTTCAACAAACCCACCAGACACCGCAATTCTGTTTGACATGCGAACATGTTGACAATTGCGGCGGTGGTTGTGCCGCCCGGCGCAAGCTTCGAAACCGCTTTGATGAGCCCGATGAGTTTTGCCCGATCTTTCGAAACAAACCCATCAGGCTCACAGGACGGCTGTCCTCGGCAACTAAGCCGACCAGAACCGGAACTATCTGTACAACGATCATTAAAGCTTAATTAAAGGATTCCTTTCTAAAATCATGGTGGCTTTTGACTCGAATCGGGAACTTCCGCGCAATTTGTATCTTGAGGTCACCAATAGATGTAACCTCAAATGCAGGGCCTGCATTCTGTATCGCGGAAGTTGGGAGCCGCCGCGCGACGTAACCGTTGACGAGCTGGTCCGGATAACCCACCAACTGCCAACGCTGGAACGGATTGCGCTGCACGGCATCGGTGAGCCGCTGTTAAATAACGCCTTACCGGACATGATTCGCCACTTAAAAAATCACTCTGTGTTTGTAGTGTTTAACTCCAATGGAATATTATTGGATGAACGCTGGCAAAATGAACTGATGGAAGCCGGTCTGGATGAACTGCGTATTTCTCTGGATGCCGCCAATGCGCGGGGATACAAGGCCATGCGCGACAGCGATCGCTTTGATCAAATTGTTACTAACTTACGGACTTTTGTAAAGCGCATGCGCCGGCAGCAGTTGTCTCACCCCACCCTTTCGCTCTGGTATCTGGGCACCCGTGAAAATATCGCCGCGCTGCCCGATTTTGTGAGGCTGGCGGCAGATATCGGTGTCCCCCAGGTACATTTACAGCGGTTGGTATATTTTCAGGATGGCGATGGCTACGGGCTGGCTACATCCGAAAAGACATTGGTGGCATCCGACAGCCAGATCAGGCAAACGGTGGAACAGGGGCAGGATCTGGCAAAACAACTGGGCATCCAATTTATGGCATCGGGTTTGACGACGCCGCTTGAAAGTGTTCAGACAGATGCAGCTCAGCCCCACTCCTGGAAAGCATGCACGCGGCCCACAACACTGATGTATATCACCGCAAACGGCAATGTGTTGCCATGCTGTATTTCACCTTTTTCGACCGCTGATTATACGTCCATTGTCCTGGGCAATGTTTTTGAAACGTCACTTAAAGAAATCTGGCTGGGGGAGCCATACCAATCCTTTCGCAATGCCCACCAATCGGCCAACCCTCCCAAAAGCTGCCGCGGCTGCGGAGATCTCTGGAGTTTGTAAAATTGACAATTTCCCGTTTTAAAGTTACGATTATGAAAACTACTTTGGAGGAGGTACAGAATGAAATTGTTGCGGCAACGATCCAAGTTCCTTAGCGTGTTTATGGTCATTATGATGGTCCTGCTGACCGTGCCCTACCAATCCGCATTGGCAGCCATGGTTCAAACGGAATCCACCCTAATGATAACCGCCGACGGGCAGGAAGCCCGCAGCAGAATCAAAACGCTTTTGGCGCGTGAAGATGCGCAGGCGGTCATCAGAGCTCAGGGGATCGATCCCCTCGAAGCCATGGCACGCGTTGATAGTCTCACCGATGCAGAAGCCCAGCGAATTGCCGATCAAATCGAAGAACTGCCAGCCGGTGGAAACTTCTTTGTGGTCTTCTTGATCGTTGTCGGTGTCCTTGTCATTATATTGGCGATTACCGATGCTATGGGTTACACCAACGTCTTTACATTTGTGCGCTAAAAACAACATCAGACGGCACCGCAAACTGGACTTAGGGTGGCGAACCTGGCTCTGGGGTTGGGTATTGGCGCTGTTGTTTTTTTACGGATGTTCCACCACATCGACGGAACAATGGCAGCGGGCCTCCGACACCGTTCCAATTCGCCACAAATTAAATGCGGTGCCGTTCTTCCCCCAAAAAGAATACCAATGCGGGCCGGCATCTCTGGCGATGGCGCTTTCTTGGAGCGGCCTTCAAATCGACCCGGATCAACTCACCCCCCAGGTTTACACACCGTCTCTTAAGGGCAGCCTGCAACCGGCAATGATTGCTGCCACCCGCCGCCAGGGAAGAGTAGCCTATCCCATCAGCGGGGTCCGTGTTCTGCTGAAGGAGATCGACGCCGGGCATCCGGTCATCGTATTACAAAACCTGGGGCTCTCCTGGATACCCGTCTGGCATTATGCCGTCGTCATCGGATATGATTTTGACGCCGATGTGATCGTTTTGCATTCAGGAGTCACAAATCAGAAAAGAACAGCATTAAGGACTTTTGATAATACCTGGGCGCGAGGTGACCATTGGGGTTTGCTGGTATTGCCGCCAGACCGTTTACCGGCAACCGTAGAAGAAGAACCATGGCTATCGGCGGTTGTCGGGCTGGAGAAAGCCCGCCAGTGGGACGCTGCTGTAAAAGGATATCAAACTGCTTTACACCGCTGGCCGCAGAGTTTTGCGGCGCATATCGGGTTAGGCAACAGCTATTATGCCATGGGAGATTTATCATCAGCGGCAACCGTATTACAAAAAACAACCGCTCGATTCCCCCTCAAAGGTGTTGCCTTTAACAATCTGGCCCAGGTGCTATGGGAGCAAGGGAAAAAAAGTGAGGCAGTGGTTGCCGCGCAACGAGCAGTGGCGCTTGGCGGACCGCATGCCGCCCAATTTCAGAAAACGCTCGATGAAATCCAATCCGGTGAACCTTGAAGGAATTATACGTAGAACCCATCTCAAAAATAGTAGATCACGTCCAAGGGCGCGGCACAAAACCGATTCAAAAACGGAGTATACACGTAAGTATTCGAGTACTTTGAATCGGTTTTTAACAAAGCCCTTGGGCGTTAGATGCATTTATGAGATGGGTTCTATTCCTTTTTGAACAAACCCTTGACCTTATCGGTCACACTGCCCGCCTCTTTGCTCGAGCCCTCAACCATATCGGTTGCGCCTTTTAAGGCTTTCTCTGCAGTTTTGGCGTAATCGCCGCCTAAATTTTTAAGCTGATCCTTTAGTGCCCCCATGACAACTGGAGATTTGATTTGACTGTAAAGAGCGGCAAAGATCTCTTTGGCCACTTCGGACGCTGAAGCCCCACCTTTCTTTTTGCCAATATCTTTGATGTGTATGTCGGGAAGATCGGCCTTAATCTCCTGTTCACCCAGTACCCCTCCGGCCATGGCCACAGCAAGATTGACCTTCCCCTTTTTGACAATAAAATCGTTGATAATCAGCTGTTTTCCCGGTCCCTCTTTGGTGGTTTCCTTTTTGGTGGTCCCTTTTTGGGGCACATTCCTTTTCACATTGTTGAGTATCGATTGAAAATTATCGCTTTTGCCCCGTTTTTCATAGGTGATTTCGGGTGCGACAACCTCGATCCTATTGATAATAATCGGGTTCTTGGTAACTGAACTTTGATCAACATCAACAAAGATTGAACCGACTTTCATCGCGCTGGGCGATTTGAAGCCTTTTGGATTTCCAAGAAAAAACCGCTTAAGCTTTGCCTGGGCCGAAAATAAGGAAATCCCGACATCGTCCACCCGCAATTCGGTGTTGGTAATTTTGGGGCCATAGGTGTTAACCGCCGTCTTAACAAGCGGTCCCAGTTTTGAAATACCCACAACCACAACGACGATCAGAAGAACAACGATGGCACCCAGACCGATGAATATCCATTTTTTCATGATTGGATCTCCTTGTTTATATGGGGAAATTTTTGATTTCGACGGGCATTGATTTTGGAAGCAAATTATTAATAAAGAAAGTAAAACTTGGATCAGGTTGTGTCAATATAAGAAGAGAAGAAAAGCGGGCTAAGCATCATACCGGTAATTCAATATTTTGCAGCCTTGGAAGGATGAGCCGTTTGAGGTCCAGAGAGAGTTAGCAGCGGGCGATACGTTTTGCCTTCCACATCTTTTAGGTAGCCCAGCAGTTCCTGTTCCAATTCAGCTGCCAGGCGAGGTTTTTCTTCAATTAGGTTTTTCTTCTCCTGAGGGTCTTCTGTCACGTCAAACAACTGGATCAGATCCAGTTCGGCAAAATAGACAAATTTCCACTGCCAATTTCTATACAAAAAATAACGGCGCTTGAAAGAAGCCCGGCCGACGATATCTCTTTGGAGATATCGGCTGCGGTCATCTTTGAATATCAGCGGTACCAGTGATATCCCCATATGCGGGTCATCATAAGGCGGATCAACAGTGTAGCCGGCCAGCTCGGCAATTGTTGGTGCCATATCCGCTGCGAGTATTGGCACGTCTTCAAACCGCTTTTCAATACCGTGTATCAAAAGAATCGCCGGAATACGAATTTCTTCCTCATAGAGGGTATGGCCATGCAGGCTGGCACCGTGTTCCCAGAATTGCTCCCCGTGGTCAGAAGTAAATAAAATGACGGTTTTATCGTAAATATGATTTGCTTTCAGCCAGTCGACAAAACGCTCAAAGGCGCGGTCCAGATACGACAGGTTGTTATCGTAAAGATCCCGGGGAGCATCACCATAATCGATGCCCTCGGGTTTTTTATAAAGGTCATTATGCACATCCATCAAATGCAAAAAACACAGAAACCGCTCATCTGCATTGACACGGCTGATGGCTTCACGCGCTGACTGAAACACTTCGTCTGCAGTGGCTGCGCGCCGTTCACCGACGACCCGGGGAATGGTTAGCTCTGTAACTGGTTGATCCGGTGGGAAGATGGAGCGCGGGCCAAAGCCCTTCATCACCATATAGTGCTGGATGCCTTCAGCCTGTGCAATTTTAAGATAGAGATTATCTTGATACAAATTGGGTCCGTAGAGGGTGAAGCGGCTTCGGCCGGCCACCAGAAAGGGAAAAGCCGCAAAAGAGCCTCCGCCCTGGCTATAGGCCCGGCGAAATGAGACCGTCTCTTCTATCGCCCATTTGTCCAAAAAAGGCGTCAGGTTGCGATGGTAGCCGGCAGAATGAAAAGCATCTCCTCTGAGCGCATCAACGACAATGATCATCAGGTTAAAGTCATGCGGCAAAAAGGAAGGCCCCACTTTTTGCAGTTTCCAGGGCTGTGGCCAAGGATGGGGCTGCTGATTGAAATCCGGATTTTGCCCCAGGCGAATCCAGCGGTCCAGTTTTAGCATACCAGCAAGCTCTCTCGCATAGGCGGCTTCCACCCGGGTCAGATCACTGAATTGCAGCAGAGTTGTTTTGGCATTCGGATAATAGTTCAGCAGTCCAAAAGGAACAAACCCGACCAGAGCAACGAGAACCAATAAAGCCGGCCTTTTTACCGATCCGGCTAAAAAAACTTTTTTCGGAGCTGTCACCTCCTCCAACAAAAGCACTAAGGCTCCGGCGGTTATCATGGTTGATAATTTTATAAAAATGCTTTTCAGATACGAGAAGGAAGTAAACCAAGGATTAAATAAATCGCCGTACAATAAGATAAATATTATAAAGCTGCACAACAAAATAACGAATGACATTAGTATAATCCAGATATGGCGCCGATAGGGTCTGGCAGTCATCAGCCAAAATAACGGATAGACCACTAAGACACCCATCGAGACACAAACCAGTCCCACGAGGCTGCGTTTTTGATTGGCAGGCAGGAAATCTATGATTCGCGAATAGGCAGTGGACACAGAAGCACCGCTGACAGCTGACAGTAATAAAGCCAGTGCGTATATGGCGGGTCTGAGACCCAGCTTGCTGACCTGCCATTCAATAGCAACCGTCAGAGCGAACAAGGTGATCGCAGTGTAAAAACCGCAAAGTAAAATAAACGGTAGAAAAAATGACACTCCTTTTAGGGCAGATGTTGCTTCAAACCTGGTCTGTAAATAAGCTGACAGTGAAATGACAGCCAGTGTTGCAATCCCAAACCACAATCCCGTTACACCGGCAAAAAACGCGGGGATTAGCTTTTGCAGGAAAATTTCTATAGTTTCTATACTGGCATTTAACTGAAGAAATTCTTTTAAACGGTGCCAGGAAGGATCAAGCTGAGCTACGATGACATTTACTATAAAGAGCAAAACCAGAAATAACCATACATGAGACTCTGTCTGCCTCAGACGATAAGGGATGTTCTTTTTATTTGCCCGTTGACTCCATAGAACCATATAACCCTGCACCAGAATGGATGCCAGTACCAAAATCGCTATAACGGAAGTAAAGTGGACCCAACCGCTCACTATCGTCCATGCCAAAATTGCCATCCCTATAAATTGAACAGCAGCCGCAACTTTGAATGCAGCCGCATGCGGAATCGTTCTGGCCCGTAGCCAAAGATATTGGCATCCAGCGATGGTAAGTAAATAACCTGCAGCCAAACCCAAAAGGGCAAACAGATGTTGACCCACAAGAGCAAAGCCCGGACTTTCACCAGCCGAAATTTCTTGACCGAGCTGGCTGTGAAAGGCTGCAAAAAAATAGATAAGAACAAAGAAAAGACAGGCGCCAAAAAAATGCAGCCATGGTAGGAATTTGGTAAGTAAATTTGGGGGTATCGTATATTTTGAGCGCATTGGTTTAAATGATGCTACAGGCACCCAATTATAGTTTTCAGATGTCAGGCCTTCGGTCGCCAGTCTCGAGTTCTTGCTAATCAGTTGCATTAACAGTCGAATGTTTATTTGTTTTTGATTTTAGTCTGACGCTCCCTGACACCTGAACACTATTTGAGGCCTGACACCTATATGATAACCTCGTGATACAAGTTATACAGGGCCCACCCTGCTAAGGAAACTGGGTAAAAATGAGGTCACCGGTCAGCTGAAAGGCAATACTGTGGCACTGATGGCATTGCATTAACTTCTGTCTCGACAATGACCAGTTGCCGTCCGGAGAAAAACGCGCATAACTCCATTCAACCGCAAAGAAGTTTTTGATAGTTGACGCGAGGGCCGGTGCCATTTTCGTCATCATCTCAATTTCGAAGGGTTGGGTGTCACCAGTTCGCGAGGCATCCCCTTTGTATCCTTCCAAGATCAGTGTTGCCCCCACCGGCCAGATTTGCAGCGGATCGGATGTTACAGAATTTCCGATGACCTGAATTCGCTCTAAATCCGATGGTCGGTAAAAGATCCAGGCGCTATGATTACTTGAAAAGCGGCGTGTTTTAATGAATTTCTTTTTCCAACCCGCCATCGGTGCTCCAGAGGCGCTCCGATATTGCGGCAGCTCCCGCTTCTGGTTAACGTATTGATAGGTGGCGGGAATTACGGTTGCTGGTTCATTGAGCAGTCTTAGTCCCGGTGGTTGAAGCAACTCATCTGGATCTGCCGCATTGGCTGCCATTGTTATCGGCAGAAAACACAGGAGGGCAATGCCTATTGTAAGCCTGTTCTTCATTATGCTGTAATCTGAATTGAACAAAATTTGCCAAATTGAGGAAAATGACAACGGGCTCTGTGCCGCTCAAGTCTTCAGCACAGAGCCCATGAATTATTATGGGAATAAACGGCTTAAGAAATAGATAGACACACCTTATAAAGTTTTTAAATAGTCAATGAGGGCTTTTATTTTAGATTCTTCAAGGTGTTTAAATGGCGGCATTTTCCCTTGCCCGTTGACGATGGTATCTCGGAAGTTTTCTTCGCTGGTTGCGCGCCCAGACCGGGGAAGTTTGGGATTTTTAAAAAGCCCCAGCAACCCGGGACCCACCTTGGTATCCTTGCGATCAATAAAATGACAACCTGAACAGTTGGCGGCAAACAGATCCTTACCGGATTGCGTCGCCTTGGCATTTTGTAGTTTGGTAAAGACCCACTCACCGGAGCGCTCCGGCAACTGGAAGGTTCCCACCAAACGGATTTGATTTTCCTGACACGCCAGCTGAAGATCCGCTTTGCCCTTGTCGCCTTTGAAACGGAAGTCCATAGTGACATTATTTCCGGATTGAGCCATCTTATCGATTAAAATATCGCCTGCGAACTGCTTGCCGCTGAACTTACCTGCCTTTTCCGGAGCAAATTGATACACCTTATCAAAATTGGACTTCCAGATCCCGGCCACATCGCAGGCTAATTTTTCAGCATGTGCAACTGCCGGTTTGAAAATGGATTGATTCAAACCGCTATAAATTGGGCCATTGCTGCATTGATGATCCGCCACCACAAAAAGCCAGTCGTTTAAATCCTCCGTATCAAGCGGTATGGGGATAAACGGCGATTCATATTCCCCAACTGGAAAATCCGCTTTTTTATCCTTCAGATCGCCGCTGACCGGCACCAACCGGTAGGATCGAAACCGTTTGGCATCAACTGCCAGCATCTGGGGGCCGAGGTTATCGTTGGCGTCATCAACCCGCATTTTGATTTGAAAGACCTGATCGGAAATTTTTTGGAAACGAATGTCGCTGATCCGCGGATCGTCAGCCGGGTTCCCGTCCACCGGCAAAATCACCGGGATGTCGTTGTCCTCACCCACTTTGATCTGCACCTGTAGCGGAAAGTAGATATATCCTTCACTGTAGACGTGCAGACCCCATGGGCCGCCGCTCGGTAAAGGTATTTTAAACGTGCCGTCAGAACCAATCGCCCCGCCTGCTAAAAAGGCATCGTTGTGCAGCTCACCTTTTTCCAGCGCCACCGCACCGCTGGCAACCACCTTGCCATCGGCTGTGATGACTTTACCAGAGATGAAGGTTTGCCCCCATGCCTGCGCAAAGCCCCAAAGGGTCAAACATGCGCATAGGCATCCCAAAGCAATTCCCAGAATCCTTTTAGATGATCGTTTCGGTTTCATTCGCAATTCTTGTCCTTTTGTTCGGTAAGAGTTAACATTAATCAAACTGACGTTACAGCGTTTTTACATAATCCAGCAAAGCATCCACCTGATCTTCAGATAGGTGCCCGAAGGGCGGCATTTTGCTGAAAGGCGTTTTTAAGAGCTGGCGAAAATTATCATCTGAAACCGAATGCTTGCTGACGGGAAATTTATCCTGCTTGAAAACGCCTTTCAATCCCGGCCCCACCTTGGTTGCCGTGCTGTCGGTAAAGTGACAGGCCGAACAATTTTGCTTGAACAGTTGTTCGCCGGTGGCCGCCATCCCAGAGGCCTCGGCCGCAGCAGGCTCACGGGTACCGTACACCAATTCCCCGCCAAAATATCCCAGGCCGACGACGGTCAGGAGGCAAAGTGTATAGATGGCCACGAGGGTTTTGGTCAGACCGCTGGCCAAAGCGCCGTAAACTGCAGCTACCAAGAGCAAAAATAACAGTATTCCGGCCAGTACCAGCTTCATTTTGATCTCAAACAGGTAGGCACCACCAAAGCGCTGCTGCCAGTCCATCAGACCGAGCAATACAGTCGGAATTGCCATAATCAAGGCCAGTATAAAACAATGCCGGGCACTCTGGGCCACATTTTTGCGATTAAAAATCCAGGCTACCAGAGCGAATAAAAACCCGCCGATAATCAGG
>JAAUXT010087282.1_pt1 | contig 37288 bp, 33 predicted proteins | sample 7278171 | NCBI WGS metagenome assembly JAAUXT01 (sample SAMN14350112, study PRJNA611818) | marine sediment metagenome | isolation source: surface marine sediment (1.8m) | place: French Polynesia: Moorea | collected 2018-08 | reverse complement strand
TCTGTCTGTCTGTCTGTCTGTCTGTCTGTCTGTCTGTCTGTCTGTCTGTCTGTCTGTCTGTCTGTCTGTCTGTCTGTCTGTCTGTCTGTCTGTCTGTCTGTCTGTCACACAATTCTCACACAAAACAGGAAAACAAAGTGCAACGCGACCAGCAGAGTCCACCTCAACGCTGCCAGGCATGTTCAGGAGCACAGACCGACCACGAAAAACCAAGGTTGCACCCTACACACACGCACACACACACACACACACACACACACACACACACACACACACACACACACACACGGCCTTGTGCAACAGGTGCGCCCAGTCGAGAAACTTTCACAGAATTTTCACCCCTTTGTTTTCCGCCATCAATTCCAAAATCCAAGTTGAGGAATCCGGCCTCTGGACTAAACCCTGGATCAGCTGAAAATTAGATTGAAGAAAAAGTGCATGCGTATGTATTTATTTGCAAAGTATTTTGAGCTCAACACAAAATATAAATGGGTGTGTCCAGGGGACTGTCGACCGCTTCCCTGAAAATCAGCTTGAAATGTAGTTTTGCTTGTTTTTGTTTTGCTATATGTGCCCCAAAATTACAAGAAAGGAATTTCGCACGACTTTGCAAGCGCGACTCCAGAGGGAGGCTCAAAACGACGTATGCCGCGCAAACCACCCGGCTGGTTATTTACGAGCATTATCAGCGTCTACATCGTGCTTCTAGCTCCGTGTGGTCCAGCTTGGAGGCCACATAAAATATCGATATCAAACATGTCAAAATAGTGGTGATGATAAGCGCTGGCAATGATATTAATTAAACAGGGGGACAGACCTGTGTCATGGCTGTAAATAGATAGGCTCATTAGGCTGAAGGATCGCTCAACCAAGCCATTATAAATGGCCTGTAGGTTGACAGCTCTGTCATTATATCCTTCCACAATATCAATATGAAGCTTTGAAGTCTGCCGATAATTAATTTAGCCGTTTAAAGCGCGCAAGGCGATTGGCAGAGATGCCCAGGCACATTTTTCTCGTAATTTGATTACCAGCCAATCAACGAGCGCGTTGAGCGATTATCTTCCGCTGCGATTCCGACAGGGCACGACAGGGGTCATTCGGCAATGCCCGTCAACCAATAGGCGTGCAGAGCGATAGATGATCACTTTTAACCTCTACCGACATCTGCTAAGTGATGCTAGCAGCATCTGTTTTCAACCCAAGACAAGGCCCGAGCCAGTTTATCATCCCGGCAACACGGACCAGGATCTGTCTATCGCTCTGTCGAGCCACTTAGAGAAATCGAAACAGACACCTTCTTGAGTAATCATTTGTTGCACGCCACAAACCCGCTTCACTCAATTTATTCGTTGCCGATCTACCGAGCCGGCAGGACGCAAGGAATTTTAATGGAAACGTCACCTTGGAATTGCAGCAATTTTCACTAGTTGACAATACTTATAACGTGCGCAGTGGGCCAGCTTAACAGGTGGGCCGGATCTCTGGACTCGTGCTGTGTTTTCATGCCTGCGAAACTGGAGTAACACTGGGCTCACCACAAGTCAATGGCTGAAGCTTCGTCGAGATGCAACCTGCAGAACAATTCTGAGGTTCCTCAGCGTGGGCTGGAGACAACGAGCGAACAATTTTTGCACATACATCGGAAGACATCGAACACCGCTCAATTCGGAACTCGGAAAACAATTTTCATGGAGACTGAAAGCGACGCATTGGGCTGAAAATTTACGCCAAAGATTTCTGTGACAACGAAGTGCTTGTACAACATTTGATTTTGACGAGGAAAATAAGACAGGAAATTGTCCTTTGAAGAAAATAAGGTCAGGACACCGAGAGAAAAAGGGTCAATTAGTGTCAGTGCGCATTTCTGGATTGTGTAAGCTGAGTGTTATCAGAACTCGTTTGAAGTTTCTCGGAGTGTGGAGAGACGAGAGGGAGAAAATGATGATGTCTACGGCTCACGGAGGTCACGTCGTGGCGGGACTGGCGGTACCGCAGACGGCAGTCGTGGCTCTGCCTCACTCCCCGTGTCGGCCAATCCCCGGGCACCTGCCCCACCATCCCGCCGAGGTGGCTGCGTCTTTGAGGGGCAGCTTCGTCTCGGCCGCCCCGTCGCCGGTGCAGCAGCAGATCTCCGCGGCGATCCACCCTGCGAACAGGCACATGCACGTGCTGAACAAAGCAGCCTCCAGTGGCGGGCCGGACAGGTACGCGCCTCTCAAAAGACTCGCCATGGTGCAAGTTCACCCGCCTAGAAACCCCAACAAACCCCTCACCCCATTTTCCATCGCTGATATCTTGGAAAATGAATCCAAAGCTGGTCCCCCAGCAAAAAGGGCGAAGATTCAACATGGCAGTGACAGTCAGCAAGGAAAAAGCGACGACAAAATTCCAAAGCGAAATCAGCAGCAGAATCCCAGGACTGCGGTGATGGGGCGGGACCAGCGCATCGCTGCTCATCTCTCGCAGATGAACATGCGCGCGGCGCAGGCAGCTGGGCTCGCCGCCACCGGCTTCGTGCATCAGGTGGCGGCCGCCGCCGCCGCGGCAGCGGGACACTTCGTGCGGCCGTGGGCGGCACCCAGCTCCCCGTCGTCTCCACCGCCGTCGTCAGAGGCAAGTTCCGAAGTGGACGAAGACCAGGAGATCGAGGTGGACGAGCCGACGAGCAAACCACAACAGACCACGGAGAAGAAATCTCCGCTGGATGCGCTGCTGCAGATGACGAGCAAAACGTTCGACGGAATGGACGGCCAGGGAAAGTTTGATCAAGGTAAGTTGTCCTGAGGAAACAAACCTTGGTTTGTCGTCTCACTGGAAGTTGAGCAAGAGCGTGTGAAGGAAGAAACCCGGCCGTCCTTCCCTTGCCCAACTCACAAGAACAGAAAATTCATGACGGTTGAAATATTTCCGAACCAAACTGTCCCCAGTGCATTGTGTTCAACAAGCTGGTCTGCAACATGAGGTTCCACGAAGGGGTGCAATTTTGGAGTCACTGGGAACCACAAAATATTTGCTTTGATCGTACCCTTGCGTCTCTTCCAGCGAGACCGACAAAAACTGAAAGCAGATCAAAGTCACATGTGTGAAAGGATCCTGGTCATGGCCACCAGAGTTGTAAATCACAATTAAAGACTATAAAAACCGAAGTTTCCGATCCTGCTTTTCTGGCCTGAGTTTGAAACGTACACCGTCATTATTTCATAAACGACATAGTTGAGGTTATCAAGATTACACGTCTTGTTAACTTTTTTGTGGTTTTGCACTTGTTGTGTTTGCAAAGAGTTCTCGTTAACCAAGGACCCCAGCAAGGCTACGGTCAGAGTGTTATCCTTCACGAATGAATGCAAGGTGTTTGCTGTATCAAAAGTTTATTGTGGAGAAACATCATCGCTACACAACTGCCAGATTTCACCCTTCGTGTTGATGACTGTTAGCTGGAGCACTTGTGTCAATTCGGTGCTTGATGATCCGGCCATAAAATTCAAATCTCGTGAGGGCTCAACACAAGGATAGGGACTTTCAAAAATGGTATTTTCAATGATTCGAATGGGTTCGTGAACTATTTGTCGTTCGACAAAAACGGGCACGAATGAGACTCTTACGCTTAAACCTGAAAGGAAAGGAACCAGGTAAATCGGGCAGCCGAGAAAAGTTGTGGACCTGGCAGCAGATAATCGCCTCGCGTTCCATCTGTTTCCATCCTCGAGAACTTGGACCAAAATTTACTTCGGTTTCTTGGAAAAACAGTCAAGTCTATACATCGCTGATAACAATCTAATTTGCCTGAAAGCATTTCGTGGGTTCACATGTGCCACTAATACACTTATATGTCATAATTTTGATCGATGACCTCTAAATGGCGTTGCCCAATTTTCAGGCATCTTGAAGGCGATTAAGTTGAAATGAGAAACAGCTTTGCCATTCCCATGGGCCATGTTTGCAGGGCTGCGAAGGTGCTAATAAGACTAATTAACTAATGAAGATTAATCGTGATGAGGTGATGATAGTTTGCAAGGCACAGGCGTGGGATTTATAATCCTCTGTCTTGCGGAGTTTTGTGGCGAATTGATGTATAGTCTCAGTTTCTTGGATCCTGTGGTTGGGCGCGAGTATCACTGTGTTCACGGCAATGAACCAAGCAGCCGAGAAAGTTCGTGGTTTGCGGAGGGAACGCGTTGAAGAGGAAATACACTCCTCACCTTGGTCGTTCTTCGCATCGTTTCTCAAGGGAAATGTATTGATGGGTTTGCTCGGTGATTTTGGATTTCTCTTGCGCGCGATCTTCTTCCTTCCTGTTGAGACAGTTGCGCACTTCTGTTCTCGAGCGTGTGGACATTATTGACGAGAGCTGCAACAGGCTTGCACAGCTAAATGGGTCTGTGTTTTAGTGCAACCTCTCCCAACCGAAGACCACCTCTCGCGACGCTGGCGAAACTTGAACCCGCGGCTCGGCGGGACAAACCTCGTTATCCTTCTCTCGCACTCCACACGAAATTATTAATATCTGCGTCATAAATTTCACATTACTAACCTGTCAACGTTATCATGCTTTTCAGAAGTTTTCATTTTGACCTCTTGGTACTCAATGTGTAAATCACTGAAGATGCTGCAATCTTTGATTTCATTGCAATATCAGAAGTGTTCCACACTCACCTCCGTTCGCAAGATTTGAAAACAAAAAAGGGAAACGAGGAACGGGTTTGAAACTCCTATCAGTTTGAAATACTCAACTTTACAACGGTTCACATGAGCTTCGAAATGTCTTCGATCTGTGCGCTTGATGCATCGTGAGAGGAAAATGGTGTGCGCAATTTGAAGGAAGATTCAACCCACGAGAGATCAGTTCAGGAAATGACACTTTCCATCCCGAGCAGTTGGGGCCTAATTGAAGCAAAAACACACCTTCGGGACACTCACACGAAATTGTACTGCAACGTCTACCTGATAGAGACTGACATCAAAGCCAGCAACTGTCAACACGTCTAATTTACCGCAATAAAATCTGTAGATTTCTGGGGTTTCTGGGCAATCAGAGAGAACTGATGGGCGGAATCTGTTTCCGCCTAGATGGGAGTTAATGAAAATGCAAGGAAAGCGGGACGGCGCTTTGATGATTTTCCGCAAATTCAGACCGACTGTTGATCACTTCATTTAGCCCCGCAATTCCTCAAACACAGCCCAAGGGTGAACACTCGTGAGTCTGCGAACGAGATTTGAAATACTCGCTCAAGAAATGCTGCAACTCCGTTTGTGTGTGGTCTGATGGCAGTTGCACGCATCTTGGATTTTTTTTGTGTGTTCAAGACAAAAGCCTCATGAAATTTATTGCTACACAGTGACCGACTGATGTGCTTGTTTGCATAGATTGGATAACAAATCTGAGATCTGAGAAAATGAAAAACATTGTTTATAAAACACACTTCATTTGAGTACATTAGTGGTAATTGTGGTGCGCCAAGTGCCGACTGACATTGTCCTAGTCCTTTGTTCTTTCCAAACAAACTCCAAATTTATTGTTCTGTTTATTTTTTTGCATGGCAATGTTCACAAATTGTCTCTGCAAAAAATCGTTCCCGGGTTTCCAATTTCTTGCAAGATCATGGAGCGCGAAGTTGGTAAAATGTGAAGGAATGAAGAGGACGAAGAGAGGACTTGAAAGACACCCCCTGCAACTTTTTATCCGAATGAGATGATAAACGTGCGATTTGTCACTTTGTTTCTTCTGTTTTACTTCACTGAGACCAAGATATCAGTAACAGGCAGCAGAAATTCTCATGTTATCGGAGAGAGGTGATATTAGCGTGTATTACCGAGTAGTTTCAGGTCAGGGGGCACGCTGGGTCGCTGTGGTGTGCTGCTAAATACTGACTCAAAGCAAAACCCGAATCTCCTGATGACAAAAACAGACCGTACTTCCCCTGTGCTGTTTTTCACCAGAAGATAGTTTGCACCATTTATCAAATGACATGGAAGAATGGCAGAACAGCGAGAAACTAATCCAGATTGCTTGCACAGAGGTGTTTTCAGAAGGATGGATGTCTTTGCCCAAGAAATCTAAAAAATTGTACGTCTTGTTGACAAGCCTGGTTGATTCGTGCTTCGTGGTTTGTTTGCTCTGTTGTTTTGTCAACAATTGTTTTGTTTCTTCAACTTCACTCACGCCAGCGAACAGCACAGTTTGCAGTTCAATCGTTTCACTTCGGACACAAGATGGTCGTTTGTGGGATGTGAGATTTTCATTGTCAGACGATCAGGTCGCCACCAGAGACGTGGGTGATCCGAACAAGTCTGACAGGATGTAAGGATGAAAGCAAATAGCTCTGCAATGCAGACACTGTTAAATGCATCCAGCGATAAATTCGTTGGCAGCCGACCCCCAGCTTGGACCGAAATCTCAGGTTAAACATACCGCACAAAATGAGAAAACCACATGAAAACGCCAGTGCCGCGAAAGACAAACCTTTTTCACCGTGCTTTCTTGGATCTTTGAGAACCCTGGAGAATGCAACATTAATTCGGTGAGACACCCAAGGAATCGAGATGAACCAGTCATTTGTGCCATTTGTATTGGGCGGCACTGCAGAACAAACGGTCAGCCTGCAGTGTGTACTTGTTTCGAGCGAATTTTTCCAGATTCGTTTTCCCCGATTTTGCCAAGGTCGAGACAGACCGTCTCAGTTTTGACAAATGGGGCACTTCATTACTCCTGCTCTGTTTGAGGCGGCTTGCCTTTCCAGAAAATGTCCCAATCCATTTTGATTGCAAATGGACCTTCACCTCTCTTGCTGGGTGGTGGAATCGGATCCCGTTGGCAGACGTGATGGATGATGCAAGTCATTTGTTGCTGTCATGTCCAAATCATAATTCAATTTTCTATTATCAATGGATAGACCTTTGTAAAGAATGAGTTATTAAGTACCATACTGAGCAAATGATGGATTCAATTCACAGGAAAGTGATCAGTGTGCTTTTAAATTATGAATCGCCGACGTGCTTCTGTTTGAGCAAGTCTGGACAGAAATACGTTCGAGGTCGATAGCACAGGAGTCACACACGAACGAGTTTGCATGGGCTTGTGTTCAACGTTCAGTCACGAATTTTGCACGAATCATCGTTCAATATGTTACAGAATACATTATTCAAATATTGGGCTGTGATGAGTGAAATACTTCACTTAGAATTTGCAAAACAACTGAGACATCTAAAAACATAAAATATAAGCAATGCGTCCATACCGGACAGATAAACCTGCCCACATGTGCAGATTTCCAGTCTGCAGACTTCGTTTGCTGACATCGCACTTGGCTGTAAAAATGATAATGGTCGTTCTTCCTTTAGCTCACAACATTTGGCACCTGTTTGAATTTTGGAGATGACTTTGGTTCTGCGAAGCACAGCTGAGACTGAAATTCTTTCGTTCCCTTCAGACCAAATACCAAACTCTTCGTTTCAATTAAAATCTGTCAAGAACCGGCTGTTTTGCAACCAGCAGTTAAAAATGCATTTCGCTGGGGAAAGTTGCCGTTCCTGAGAAAGACCAAATCGTAACTGGTCCATTTGGAATGTTTCAATTTTGACAATTATATGGTAGCACCTACATCAAAGTAAGGTAACGTAGCATTGTGTTTCCTCAAATGAAAGTTCACGAGAAGTTGTCCCTACTCAATTGAAGGGTGTCTAAATTACCCCCATGAACATTATGGAAATGAACTGGCTTGTTATCGCAGAATGTAGACGTTTACCTCAAACTGTTGTTTACATTTACCAGTAATTTACATTTTTATTAGGCTTCATCTGTATTGGACCAAAATGGCTAAATTGGACTCTAGTTTAGTGATTTGATTTATAATTGAAGGGTATTTTTAAATGGAACGAACCAAAGTGACATTTGGCGGGAAATGTTTGTCTCGTGAGTTCTGTGTCTCACCCGACGACCGTGCGTTGGGCTTTGTGTGGAACTTACAAACACCCGCGTTTCGAGAACAAGACGCACAAAGCGAGTCCATCTGCATCGACCTAAAAATTGTTCAGAAGAAGTTTGTCGAAACTTGTCAAGACAGACATTTGCAAAGTAGGAGTGTTTAGACACTGAGCTTGTCCAAATGCACTTAGTCCACCAATGCGTACGTGTCTGCTGCTGACAGACAGGACAAAGAAGAAGAAAAAAATGCGGCAGAATCATGCAGATGACCAGGGCAATTTTCCCCAAAACACTGACACTGAGGTAGAGTTGGGGAAGAAATGATTGACAGAAAAGATATCTAAAAATAGGAATTCTACAGGTTCGAATCCAGAGAGAACCCACGAAAATGCTTTGAATTTACTACTTTTTTCAGCGCGCGTTTCGGCCGGTCTCACCGCGCGCTTGTTTGTGGTCACCATCAGTCTGTATGTATGTACGTGTGTGTACAGCCAAAGTTGAGCAAGGGGGAAGTCACCTTTGGGATTATGATGCCACTATGTTCAGTGTTACCCTGGGGACAACTCCACTTTGCCAGTTGCATGTAGGTGCTTAAAATATCAGGATAAAGTGGCCTTGGGGTCCCCCACATTCCATTGCAGGATGGGCTATGTATGTCACATAGTACAGCTTCCATCTTAGATTTAGTTAAAACACATTTGGGGCTGTTCTGGGCCCATTTCTTTGTGGAAAGACTTTCAAAATATGTTGCATTTTTGGTCACAGACCTTGTGAAGTATTTAAACAGGTTGAGTTACCTCCAGGGCAATTCAACTTTGCCTGTTCCTCTGCAACACTTGCACAAAGGATGTTCCTTTTTGGGCGTAGTCTTCTTGTTCATTGCAAAATCGCCACAAGATAAAAAAAAAAAGACAAGGAGAAGGTTTGAACAAAACTAAAAACCTCTTCGGACAACAACAACAAAGCAGAAAACTCTTGACCAGGCCAACTTTTCCACTTTCCTCCACTCGTTGTCCAGCGCGACGCCTGTGGTGTCTGCCTGATGGGCAGGGTCCACCTCCTCAAACCCATTACTGACTCATCCCTGAACCAAATTAGGCAAAATGTTTCAGAAAAAAGCATTTCACCGCAACAAGATCACAGAGCAACAAACCTCAAGTGTTGTCATTAGTGTTCAAATTATCGGCTGACCTCGTGCTTCGGTGTAACGTTCTCCCTGGCCTCTCAATGATTCTGCGATTTTTTTAGTTCAACAGTCATAGAAATGCAGATCCTAAGATTTCTGTCGCTGAAAATACACTGTCAAGACATTCAAGCAAAATTTTATTCTTTCAAGGGGTCAGCCGGGTCTTCAGTCTGCAATGTGTTCACAACGTTCAATTCGTTGAACACAGAAGGCACAAAGTAAATTTGCTGAGGCAAACAGACAAACCTGATGCAGGCGCATTGGTGAACCACATTTACAAATTGTCTGAAAGCACAACTGCAAGTTTGTACCGATTGCAAAATCCAGGGATGCGTTTTCAAATTAAACAGAAAACAGTGTATTCATAAAATCAACAATATCCTCGTGCATTGCCATTTAACTGTCATGGGCTACATTTAAGCCCTAAATTTATGTTCGTCAAAAATTAATTAAACGCAGTTTTGGTTGATAGATTTGCATCACCTGTGGAGTTAAGAATTTCAAAGTAGATGTTTCAGACGGGTAACAGGGACTTAAATGACCATGACACTCTAATAATCATCATTTATTGTCACTCATTCCTATTTTGCACCATTTGGGTCCAGTGTCAATTTTCAGAGAGATGAAATTGATTCGAGTTCTCACTTTCAGAAAAGAGGTCTCAGTGGAGTCGTGGAGAAGAAATAATTTATGTTAATTGCTGGTGTCAGAAGCTATTAGTGCATCTGCTTGGTCCAGCCTGCTGGATAATGCATAAGCTTTGGAATTACAGTATCACAACTGCAATAATCTCACCGCCATCGAACTGAGCAACACGGACCGACAAAACTTATAAATAATTCAAAAGTACTCGACGTTCTCGTCGCTTTCAACAGAGATCCTGCAAGCCTTGTTACGATGTGACGCTTTTATCATATTTATTTCTCTCCTTTAAATCGCCTATTTAGGAATTCTGAGACAGAGTGACTGTCTCGGAAAGATGCTACCCCATGATTACTAAATCCGGGTGCATTATGATGCTGCAGTGTCACTTGTAATAGATTCCACCCCTTCACAGTGAACTCTTATTTGGGTGCATTTCTTTGCCCTGATTTAGCAGTAAATGTCTTCAGGACGATTCGTATTTAAATTTGATTCTCAAATGTCTCAAGTACAAAAATAGTTTTCACTGTACGAGTCCAAATCACCTGCTTAAGCACAAGTGATTGCATCTCCCTTTTGACTTTTTGGTGACTCGAGAGGTCCATTTGGGGGCAACTGTTATTTCATGGTAATTCAAAGATAACAGTGACAGTTGGCTCAAACTGAGAACAATGTCAATTAAGAAGACGCAGCTCGGGTGCCAGAGTTTACTTTGCGCTCTTGTGGGAAATGAAGGAGAGTGGTGAGTCGGAGCGCACCTGCGCCGATTCCGACGCCGTCTGTCCGCGCTTCGAACGAGAGAAGAACCAATTGGAGCAACAGATTGTTGGCAACAATTTGAAGGGATTTTTTTTGCAAGATTCGGACGGCTGTTTTGAGGTAAAGCTGCAGAAAGTGCCAGAAAGTGGAGAATTGCAGTACATTAACAAATGAACTCACGCCGCATACATCACCCAGGCCCCGACAAGTACTTGTAAGTGGATGCGCGCAGAAGGTGGCGCGTGTCTTCAAATGTCTCACAGGCGACTCACCAGCCAAAATTTGAGCATTTTCTGTCTGTTTCTGTGTTGCTCAAACAACGCGTTTTTGACTTCTCGATAAGCTCAAGCATCTGTATAGAACAATGGCGGCGAACTGCAGGCCAAACCAAGCGCGAGGAAAACATTTTCTGTTTGCCGCAAAGTGTTTTCACTCTGAACTTTTTTGGCGACGAACGACACTCAGTGATGACGACTGTCGTAACAAGTGCATTAGAACCTCGAGATGGTTCAGAAATCAATTAAAGAGTCAGTCAAGTGCTGCGATGACTGCTTACAAAAATATATGTTCGCCACAGAAAAGATGAAAAGAAGCCGCGTTGAAAGTGTCTGAACCTGAACAGTTTCAGCAAATAAAAGCCAAGCAGATAAATGGCTGATGTTTATTTGCAAAAACTACTTTGTGATCAAGGATTAATGGTAAACGGCAGATATCAATTGTACACTGCCGAAAAGGGAGAATCATTTAATACGTGAAATTACTTGCGGCGGGAGAAACTTCAAAGCTGAGTGCTTTGCCTGCCGTCTTGTGCAAGGTGTGCTGCTCAAAAAGCACAAATTAATACCTTGCTGTAACCTCAGATCCCCCGACCATAAGTCATCAAGACGAGCTGACGCACAAAAAACTTCTCACTTTGATCTGCACACCGTTGCCGCACCGACAATCAATCTTTGCAAACTTCTTTCTGATCACTGGAGGCATGTTGTCCAGCACATGCACACAAAAGCATTACAAGGAATTTGAAGGAAAAAACTCTTTTTGTGATGGCGAGATAGAGATAGAAGAAATTTTCCATTTCCACAGAGTTTCGTTTTGTTCGATTACAAAAGTTTCGTGAGCGGTTGCAAATGTTGACCCGAAGTTTTCACTTTTGAAATACATACGTGTGCAAACTGGAAGCACCCTCTTTCTGATTTTTGAGAAGAAAACAATCCTTGGGTTCGGCCATCTGGAGCGTTGTTCCCTTGTTCAGACGAGATCCAGCTCCAACGTTTTTGGGGAAAAGAGTTGCCAAATTAATTTTGCTTTTGTATTAGAAAGTGGAATCTCCGTGATCCTGGGAGACACAATTTATCCAGGTTCCTGACCCCTTTTATGGCGAATGCATAAAGAACCACTTATCTGGCAAAATGAAGGCCATCAAAACTTGAATCACGCGGCAATGATTACAAAGATCTAAAATGAATAAGATACGATTAAAACACTGAGTCATGGGAACATTTGTTGAGCTCAACCCCAAAACACATCACCGTTTCTGGTGCCTACATTATCTCAGCTCACCTGTGCATTCACCAACGATCTCTCGTCGGGGAGATCAAAGAGTCACCTGTAATCCATTTCCTTTGTCGGAGTATCGTGAAATTCATTTTAAAAGTACAGACCCTCCCATCGCTGAAAAAAAGTCCTCAACATTTCGTCATCTTGCAAAATATAGTCGGCGGCGAAGACAGTTATGACCGCTGAATGATGAGTTTTTGGTGATACCGTCAATTATCTGTCGCCACTTTGCTGTTTGATCTTTACCTTTGCTTTAGTACTATCAGAACTTTGAAAAAGGCACTGGAAGAGACCTGTCAGTGGATCACTTCGTAACCCTTCTGGAGTGTGATCCGGACTGAATGTCCCCAACATGCCTTCGTCTGGAAAGTGACTTCAAAAGATGACCACATCTCTCTCGTTGGGGCTCGCATCAAATTTACAAATTATTTATATTGAATCCCACTGAGATTACATGTCAAGTCAAGACGGCAATAAGGTGAAAAGCTTTGAAAAGATTTTCACTTTCGGCCGTCTACATTTCACCTCTGGTGCATGATCTTTCAATTTCAAGTTGTGATTATGGGGCGGTGTGCTTTGATGTGACTTTTCGTCACTGGAGCATGAAGCAGCTTCTGATGAAGTACATACGTGCATCACTTACTTTACTGACATCTCACCACTCAGCCTCAAGTACCTTGTCTTATTATTACCATTATACTCCCCGAGTCTTCTGATCCCATTGAGCCTCAGCAGTACACGCATGCTTGACTGCTATGATGGCAATCTGATGGTTTCACCACTTTGTACCTTGCCACAATGAAACCCCAAGTGTAAATATCTTCATCATCGACGCTTCTCGCTGAAAATGTTGGAGAAAGCAAGCATACAACGAGCCAAAAAGTAGAAAATGTTTTCACAACGAAAAAAGAGTGCAACGTGCAGAAAATCTCTTCAACCGGTGCAACAGTTTGCAACAACAAAGTCGGAGAGAAACAATACGCACGAACCTTGATTCGTGACGAGAATTGAAGCAAAGAGGGAGAAAACAGTTCTTTAGTTGGACAGATACGCTCATTAGAAGCTAAATGGTGAGGCTCTGCAGACCCGTGGACTAACAAGATTAATAGCAGCAAGGTGATGAGAGCTATCTGTGAACAGTTGCTTCTCGTGTTTGTGGTGCCGACAAAAACTGAGGTGCTGGCCACCATCCATCACGCTTCATCAGGCGTCTTGACTCGACCTTTTCCTGTGAGAATGAGTGGTTCAAATCCTAAATGAGGGCGTCCTGGCTTCATTTGTTTTGCATCAGAGTCCTTCGTAAAATTATCGAATCTGCACAACAGTTCTCCAAAGCAAGGGAGTTGGTTCGGTCTTGCGCATTCGCCTTTCTGCCGAAGCAAGCAGTTCTTTTGAAAAAGAAAGGCATTTCAGTTTCGACGCAAGTGACAGGTTTCTGGTTCGTCAATGTGCAGCCCCCGATGATGATTTGGGGCAGCTTCTTCTGGCGCCCACGGACCTGAGCATCGCGTGCAGCTTGTTTGAGATGAAGGTGGCAGGCCTTCACACTTTGCACTGGTAAACAATTCACATTGCTTTCAACTACTCCTTGGAGTACTTTCGCCTGAGCGCCAGGTTCAGCTCTGTACTCCTTTACCTCTCATTCTTTGGTGGCAGTTGTTTGCAAATTAGCAGCACTTAAAGGCCAGGTTTATCATGTGGAGGTTTATTTTGCTCACCTTTGCGTTCTCCGTTTCCAACAGATCACTTATCCAGATATAGAAAATCCACAAAAGCTTCAGTGAGTTCACTACCACCTTGCATAGATACACAACACTCATGCACTGTTTCACAAAGAAGAAAGCTTGCACTAAAGTTCACCAAGCGAACGAATGAAGGATACTTTCAATGCAAAGCTCCTCGATCCGCCAAGTGACTTGAATTGTCATACAGGTAAACTGGAAACAAAGAGAATATCTCTTGCTGCAAATTGAAAACAGATGATTTTTCGAATATTCGTGTGCTGTGGAAGGCAACAAGACTGCGTTCGTTGACCGATTCCTTTTGTTTCTCCCAGCCTGTCGTTCGAGTAGACTCTAAGTAACACTGGCATACCTGGTCAATTGTACTCACATGAATATTTAGATTGGAGAGATTTTCAAACGGTAGACCACAGAGTGCGGTAGACCCAAGTTTTCTGGACTGTACGATGATGTGGGAGCACATTTAATCAGGCCTGTTTTGGACAAACCGACGGCGTGAAGTGTGGCTCGTCAAGAAGCCGATCCAGACGCACAGTTGGCCCTCATAAATTAGTGATTAATGATTTCTTTACGAGATCTGTCACGGCCAATGATTAGCATGATTAAATCAGGCCTGCCCAGGACCTCCTTGGAATGCTGGCGGACTGTGCTTAAATGGCTGTAAATGAGGCAGGGTGTTGATGTAGCTCTTTAGCTGCAAGTTCTTGTGTTTCTCAGATCAAGGTGTTATGTTGACAGACACTGGCGGTGGTCACTTAAAGCGCTTTAATCGGATGATGTATGATGATGAGAAGCGTTGCTGCACTTTCAGCAGGCAGGAAGGAAGTGGAAATGAGCCACGTAATCGTGCCACGCTCGGATCAAACTCTCATTAATCGTTCGTTTCTCAACTCAACTGATGAAAGACCATTTGTTTGACTGTGGGAGAGCAAGCGAATAGGCGAACGAAACTTGGCTCTTTCCACCTTGTCTCTCACGGTCAGGTCTTTTCTCCTGGTGACTGGCTTCGTTTTCTTGCAAAGTCATATTTTAGTCAGTCACGAAGCTGAAAAGTAGCCACAAAATTTTCACCAACGCGAATAATAAAAAGTCGGATAATTAATGCGTGCTGTGCTGATTTTTAATTTGTGCTTTTGTTTCCAAAAGAATAAACCGGAATCGAGTTCCAACCTGCGTGCGCCCCTCATGATTGGCTATCTTCCTGTGGACAATATCAACTTATTTAAATATATTAAAAATTCAAACACAATTCACCCGTATTTTTGCGCCTCAGTACGAAATTCATAATTTGATGGATTGATATCGAATTCAACACGTCACACAGAGGAAAACGGCAACAAAAGCGTTTAAAACATTCCCCATCTCGGGTTCAAATGTCATCCACAGTAAATCACCGGGCTTAAGAATGGGGCTTTTAATTGAATAGATAGCATTTTGAATGTCCCCCTAAGTACTTGTCCGACACAGTGGTGGAGGGTCTTTGTGGATAATCAATCACCGAATGCGTCGCTTCAGCGTTGGACGTGATCTTTATTCTCTCTAATTAAGGTGTTCATGGCAGCACCTGGCGTTTTCAAGTGGCTCTCAAAAGGGCAAGTAATTGAAAAAGCTAGCCGAAAAAGAACACCTAAGTGGCTCTTGAGAACAGATCTCGGGATTTTTTTCGCACCGAGATTCGCTTTGTTGATGCAGACACAAGCCGCGCATCAACTCACTCCCGATTCGTCCGAATTGCAGGCAAGCTTGCAAACATTTAGAATTCGGACTTTTTTGTTTCTTTCACAGCAAAGTATCGTTGTCCTTTCCTGTCCTTATTTCCAAATTTGAAAAGACGCCAACTGATCATATTTTGTCGCTTTTGTCATCTGTTTCACCTGCAGCAGGGGCGGGGACGTTTCTGCCAAGTCTGTGCATCACATCATGGATGACACCCTGCGTTTCAGAAATTTCTTCAACTTTGCTCAGCGGATATTATCATTATTCGAACAGTTTGTCAAATGTGGAGCACGGGCCGTGGGGAGGCGGGGCCACCTGTCATCATTATGTCTACGTGAGTGGTCCAGATCAATGGCACCGGACTGCTGCCAATGACACACAGACACGCAACGTCAAACATCTGACATGTACATCACCATTTGAAAGCCTGTCCCCGGAGCCCACTCCACTCCGCCAATGATATATTTAATCTCTGTGACTCCACTCTGCGCACCCACGTTACCTTTTGCTATTTCCCCCTCCATTTTACATTCACAAAAAATTCTAAATTGATTTAAATTAACGGTGTCTAATGCTTGACTTTGTAATCAGTTGGTGTGGGGTTAAATGGCGGTTGCTGATGATACATGGCCTCTACAGTGGATAAAGAGGCTGGCAGGTAACTCAATACCTGGGCGATACTGCCTTTGAAGTCAGCCGCCCCGCCGACTAATCTGGCCTTCCTGGTGGCAAATAATTATAAAAGCAGAGATATTGTGTGCTTGAATGTTGCCGGAGAAATGTTTACTGTCAAAGAGAACGTCTGAGTGTGTAAACGTTGAGTGTAGTGTTGCAAAGCAGGTATGCTAAACGCCCAGAAAACATTGCTGTAGGCCCCGCATTGCCCAGAAAACAGCACCAGAGTCCTATTTCCATCCGAACTGATAAACCTTCAAGTAGATCAGCTTCACAGCTTCTCTACTGCAGACCTCATTGGTATGGTGGCTATTAAGATCTATTATCTAATTATACAGTTGGTCTCAGCAGGGACGCGGGTATCATTGATCACAGAGTGAGCGATGTCTGCAGACAGGTCAGACAAGCGGAGAATGCTGAGGCCCTCCTTAACAGTGTTTCCGTCTGCTCATCCAGAGTGATGCCTCCTCCGCTCCTGTCAATTTCCAGGCCCACATGGGGTACCTTACATAGTCTAATTGACCTGCCGCCTAGTTTGAGAGCTTCTATATAAATCCATAATATCTCGTTAGGTACATCAGGAGAGGATCCAAAATGGTTTTTGTTTCAAATTATAAGCGCCTCAGGGAGCGATTTTTCTCCGCAATAAATGGCGGACCAGATGCTACATTTCTCTCTCGCACTTACGGAGGCGCGTCTTTTCATACTGGTCTCTTGCATGACATTTGTCTTCAGACGACAGGAACAACGTGAAAATTCGGAGTAACCAGGCAGTGTTGAACGCCATGATTGTCAGGTAATTCAGATTACCAGATTGGAGGTTATCCCATTCTTTGATAAGGCTGTGTTTATCATTCACACATATCATATGTCTTTTGGATACTCAGGTCTGCTGGGCCCCACACGAATAACGGTTTAGCCGAGCGCAGCAGTTGTACCATCCGATAAAGACTGGGCTCGTTTATCACAAAAAATTTACCCATCCATTATGTACAAGATCATCTGCTAAGTGCATCGAAGTACTCAGTCCATTACTGATGATGAAATATTAACATATCTGGGGATACATAACGGCAGGCACCAAAATAGTTTCAAACGAACATTGCCCTGGCAATGCAAAGAAAATACTTCCCCACTTTTCAAGAGTGCATTCTGGCTGGTTGATATAGCAGTTTATACCTACTCACCCTTGAAAAAAAGTTCTTCTCGGAAAGAAACTGTTGTACCAGTCTCCCCTGCTTTTCACTAACGTGTGCGCAAATCGCTTGACGGGCCAATGAAATGATTGGCTCTGATGGTTTGGTATTTATCATTGTATTGAGACATGTGCTCCCAGTAGTCGCGGATTCCTTGCTATTTCAAGTAAATCAGAAGAAAATTGGTAGCAGATTTGTTTTCGAAAGATCGCACCAACAAATTTGTTGCAGTTGAGCTGCTCTGTCATGTTTAACCAATATTTTGTGATATTACGTTGGGAAAATGAGGTAGTTAGTAAACCTACTTTTGCCAGTTATTGATAGCTGGCTTGTGTTATTTGCATGTTTCTCGGCAAACATCAAAGGGAGAATGGGTTAGTGGTGCTAAACCTCCAGAACGGAGCAGTCCTGTCACCTGTCAGCTCCTATTCATCTGAAGGGACCCCAGGGCTTACTTCTTTTCTGTACCATGCAGCCCGTGATCTCCGATTGCTCCGAGGGACAGGGGGTGATGCTCAAGGTCTTGGATCCTGAAAATGTTTCAGTTTGGCGTTCGTGTGTTTGGCCAATACCTGGTGTTGCTTCTTTTTTCTAATTTGTTTGGCTTCAGACTTCAAGGAAAACTGCGATGCCCTGCTCTTCCAGATCTTTCAACCTTGGACCTTTCTCTGGAGTCTTCATCAAAGTCGGGCCCGCTCATCCTTTAGCACTTACGGTGTGCAAATTGGCTCTCTCCTCCCATGATAAATCAAAGTATTAAGCAGACTTCTGATACACCAGTCAAAGGAACAGCTGAAAATGATCACAACGAAGGAGCAGCATTCCAACTTTGTGCCAACATTTTCTCGTCACGCAAAAACAGAAGCACTTTTCGGGTAAACTGTTCCTGAATTTTTCTCCCATGGTTTGACGTCTCAGAAAAGAAAAGACCTAAACACGGTCAGATCCTACTTTGGTGGATTTCATGAACCTTGAACGAAAACATTCAAGTTCAGGTGTTTCCCTTCTCCTTTTTCGTCTGCAAATTCGCAGATTGTGGCGTCTGACAATTGCATCAATTCCAGAACAGTCTTTGGAACTGAAAGCTGTCGCGTACTGCACTCAAACAATCAGCGCGGAAATCGGATTATGATTGCGCTTTCAGAGGATCAGTTGAAACGAACAATTCGGAGGCAATGACAAGGTCAAGTGATGGATCCGAGGGTCCCGTGATGGATAGAGCTGCAAACAACAGACTGGATTGAGACCTCAAGTTCCACTTGGAGTGGTGTGGACAGATGAAAGCAGGTGCCTGCCTTTTGATGCAAGCTTCTTTCACTCTGCGCCATAATTTTGCTGGTTCTCAGTTCAGCCGAGCGTCTTTGAGAAAGCAGGCGAAACGCAATTGGGACGAGACGTACATTTCCGGTGAGAATGTTCTAGGAGAGTGAAAAACACTGCTGCGAATGCTTGACCATGGCAGGTGGAGAAGAGACATTTTGAGTCGTGTGGACAGCACACAAGCACAAGTTCTTGCTCACAAAACGCTGTGGCTGGTCAGAGGTCCAAAAACCTTCCTGGTCACACGAGCACCCCCAGATTCTGTATGCTTTTTTCATTGTGTTGGTTCTCAAGCGTCATATCTCCGCAAACAACACAAAATGTTGAGGAGCGTTTGGTTCAAAGCAACACACGAGGTGTACAGAAGTGACAACAAATGAATTTGTTTTGAAGTTTCCGCTGTGAGACGAATGATTTGTTTTTCTTTCTCTCCTCAGTTCTTGCAGCCGTACATAATCCACTCTTCCCTGGTTTATGATTGCAGATGGATCTAAAAAGGATCAGCTGAGCCTCTTCAGCAAGTCTCAGCCGTCTAAGAAGAGGAGGAAGTCGAGGACGGCGTTCACGAACCAGCAGATCTACGAGCTGGAGAAGCGCTTCCTCTACCAGAAGTACCTCACCCCGGCCGACCGCGACGAGATCGCTCAGAGCCTCGGACTCAGCAACGCACAGGTGCGCCAACTTTTCAAGTAGATCGAAAACACACAAACAAAATGAAAACGAAGGACTTCCATTTTTTTAAAGAAGATTTATTTGCGTCCACTGTCCTCGGAATCTTATTTGCGGCTGGGGGCGTGCGCGTATGACCAGAATGCATTGATTTGAGGTGTCACACGGCAAATACTCCAATTTCAGGTGATCACCTGGTTCCAAAACAGGCGCGCCAAACTAAAGCGGGACCTGGAAGAACTCAAATCTGACCTGACGGCCGCAAAGTCAACGGTTGGTCTTCCACAGGAAATGGCTACCATGTTCGGGAGTCTGGAGGAGCTGCAGTTATTCCAGAAGCAGAACGGCATGAAGAAACTGGGCATAGACAAAACAAAGGACCTGTCCGTGTCCGTGTCCTCGACTGGAGGATCCTCCATTGCTTCACCACCCTCGTCCTGCGGGTCGCTGTCTCCTCCTGTTGCCGGGGTCCTGTCATCTGCCTCCCCCTCACACGCCCCCACTTCCCCGCCGGTGTCGTCGTCATCGTCAGCACCCCTACCTCCGTCAGCCAAGCACCCTTTGCCCTCCACCTCGCCCATCTCGGAACCCGCTTCACCCTCTTCGCCGGCTCAACAGGGTCTGGACGGCACGCCTGACGCTTCCCCTGCAGTCCCCTCCACGCATCACTCTCCAATCTCCAATGCCCCTGACTCTCCGAAGACCTCAGAAACGTAATCGTGTCCATCGATCTCGTGTATGGTGACCAAAACAATTCCACACACCAATGGAATGAATAGAAAAGCTAAATTCCTTCCTTTGAAACACAGCTGAGACCACCATATTTCAGACACACACACATTAATTTAAAAACGCCGAACAGATCATCCCCATTATCGCAACAGATGACAAAGCACCGTGCTGCGATCGTAAATCTTTGCCAATGTGGGCGCAAACACAGCGATCGAGTTGCAACGGACAATTGCGCTGAAGAACTATTGTAGCTGGCTTGTGCATCCGACTGAAACACGTGTCCAGCTGAACCTACCAAACTGAAAACAAACACAAACACATCTGTACATAGCATTTTCACTCAAATTGTGCACACATCTGCATGCCTTCACACGTTCAGTGAAGTCGTGCATTGTCATGTGAAAAACACACACTCGCATATTTTTCATGAGCCGTTTTTTCACGCGTGGAAAAAAGTTTGTTAATGACAAGCTCATCCACGCTGCGCGAACTTTTTGGATTTCGGTTGGGAAAACCATGTTTGCCCCGAAAAACAAAACGGAGCTGCCATTTCTGTGTGTCACTTGTGTACTATAGATTCTAGATCCTTTACGATCCGCATGAACTTGTTTTGTGTGTAAATGTACGTGGTGTCCAGATAAAATAAACTGAAAGATGAAACTCAAACATCGTTTTTTCTCAAACTCTTCGCTCAGTCGAGAGGCTCAACCATATAAAATTCAGCCAAGCCGAAAATCGTTCGTGAGGTCTGCGGCTTCGCTGGTCTTGGTGTCGAATGTTCTCAAATCCTGAACAGTAGGTTTTTGACGCCAAACCAGTTCTCTCAGACATTCAAGTTGATTTGGCCGATTTCTGTAGAAGGCGATTGAAGAAAACAACATGGGTTCATTTTCGAACTGCAGGAAAAGCACCAGAAAAAAATCTGCAATTTGGTCGCGGCGGCTTTGAACAGAAAACGACGGGGGATTTTCACCCATGCAGGTTTGGTGTTCAGTTCGCTTCTTCATCAGCAAGAAAACACCAAAAAGAAAGTGAAGTTGACCTGAACTCGTCGAAACCAGGAGAACCCACTACTTCCAAAATTTATGCCACGACCCAGAGAAGGGACAAACACGAACAGTTGTTGAGCTCTTGGGTGGCATCTTAGCGTGGCTGAAGACAACACTTGGTGAAGTTTATTAGTATTCTCTCCTCATTTTCTCGTGAATAATTTAGTGATCTTTGATGGTGATTCGCTGCATCCAAAGGAGGCAGAGCATATTTTATGTGCTAACAATACTACTCAAAGGAAGTCCCCGAGGTGCAGTTCAGAATGGAAAAAATGAGCTGTCAGATGTAGTTTGAAATCTACTTCAGTTCCATCTCCAATTACAGTGCTGTTGAAAGTGGTCTATATTAGATTATGTCACTTGTGAAGTGACAGGTGATCTGTCTATGCCTTTAGAGGTGTGTCAGCCCTTCAAGGCACCGCGCACAAAGCTACTTGAGAAGATTACGCAGCTTTAAGCTCGGCAGCTTCTGGGATCTGTTTCACTCTCACTGGTCACATCAACCGCACGCTCAACGGAAACTTCATGAAAAAAATAACGAAAGTCGTGTTGAACAACTGCTCAGTTTTTGGAAACTTGAGTGCCATGTTTTGCACAACTCAACGATATGTGAACTTGTACGGAACAGCATCGAAGATTTTTGATGTGAAAGGGGGTGGTATCAAACACATACGTAACAGTCAGAGAGCCTTTGAACATTGAAAACATGGGGAGCTCACCGCAGCTTTGAGTGCACGGTCGAGTCAGGACAATAGAAGGGCGTTCCACCCCTTTGCCCACGCACTGTGCGAAGCAACTTCGGTTGGCATGTCACACATCCACATAGATTTATTTGCTTTTGCACATTTCTGATTTATGATTGATAGCAAGCCGCGAACAGTATTTACCTACTGACGACGGAAAACTTTCAAACTGTTTGTTCACAGACCATTCAAGCTGAAGTGTCTTGTTTGTTTGCAATATTTAAAAGCGCTAATGGAGTGCTCAGATGCACTTAGCAGATGATCTGGTACATAATAGATGGGTTGATTTTTTGTGATAAACGAGTCTCGTTTTATCAGCTGACAACCTACTGTGCTGAACTAAATCGCTTTTCGTGTGAGGCCTGGGAAACTTGAGTACTGCAGCTTTTGCCCAGAGATCTGTTGTTCTTGAGTTGACATCAAAGATGCACTTGTTTTTGGCAGACCACAATTCTTTGGACGAGAATACCCACTGGTAAACTGCGAAAAGTATCATTGTTAGTTGGTGAAACGGTGTAGTTCTGAAGATTTTAAACAATGCAAGCATCATGTGTTGAACAGTGCATGAGCACTGTCTTGATCTTTGGCCGTCCCTGGAAAAGGCTCAACATTTGCAACAGGAAATTACCTCCAAGGACTGACACACCTCTCAGGGCAAAGACAGATCACAAGCAACTACCTGTGTGACATAATCTAATAGACAGCACTTTCAACACCAACGTAATTGGAGACAGAATTGAAGGAGATTTTAAACTTATAATGACAGCCTATTCTTTCGTTTTCGAAGCACACTTATGGGACAAGGAATGGGTAGCTTCACTTTCCGCATAAAATATTCATGCCTCCTTTGTGAACGCCGCCTTTTTGCCACAACCCAACTGACTTCGGTCGCCTTGGAGTTATCAGACTGAATTTCCTTCAAGCAAGTTGAGAGACCTTGGATGGTTGCGGTTTATTTTGTGGCAGAATCCAGCTGAATCTTCTTTGTGATTTGTAAAGACGCAAAATCTCATCGATTTGGGTTCCCAGGTCCATGTTTCTGGGAACTCGCTTTATGTTCGTAACTTCTTCCCTTTTGAAAACTAGAAGCTTACCGAAGGGTGGGAGCGACCTCTCCCCAAAGAAAAACAGGGTCTGGCGCAGAGCCACCAGCTCCCCCTCCCGTGTGCTTGTGCAGTCCCGTATCTGGTGAGGTCGTGTGGCACCACAGTCCCTCCCCCAGCACGTACCTACTCCCCTGAAGAATTGGCCAAAATTCGCAAGAGTGTTTGCACAAATTGGAGAGAATCTTGTGAACAATCTGACCTGCTTGAAATTGCTCTGCAAGCATGCAATCAACCCGCCCGGGATTCCAGCAGCAAACCTGATTTCGAGGAATAGACAGCTGGGTTCGAAATTCAAGATCCTGCCAATGCTGCCGTGGGACCTGTTTATTTTTCATTCACACCCAGAGTGTGGTTCAATTCAGGATCCAAGTTGAAAGTCTCCTGAAGAATTGCAGGTATATGACACACCAATGTCTGCAGTCCAAAGCTGAAAAACACAACTTCAATTGCATCTGAAAGTCAAGCTGTGGCTGAGGCTGAGCCTGCACTTTGATCCTGGATCTGCCACAGAGTTGGGATCTTGGTGGCAGGTATTGACCAAGTTTCACAACTTTGTGACCCAGGCACTAGCGGTGTTTCAGACAAAACTCCAGCTCAGACAGTTTTGTGCAGCCTTTCTGGAAAAACACGGGAGCGTCCCTTTGTCAGGCTTTGGGAAGTTTGTCTGCTACCAATGCTGTGAAGATCTCATGATGCCAGGTCACTGGTGCACGCACTGCGTGCGTGAGATTCATGAATCTCAATTCTGCAATAAGCTGGGCAGCTTCCTAAATCACCGCCCAATTAACTGTTCATCAGGCATGACATTTAACACCTAATTAGTGCTGAACATGAACATCAAAAAGGCAACACATCGGCCCATCTGAACACCCATCTGAACAGCCAGTCGCTCTTGTCCATCGTTTATCATCAGTCAATACCAAACCTCAGACAAGCGGTTTCCTATTTCAACACTTTGGAACAGCTTCTGAAGATTCGAAAATACTCAGCGATGATTGATGACATACCATTTGCACATAAATACTTGCACAACCATAGGTGCAAATGCAATGTTTTTGTCTCATCTTTTCAGTACAACTGCTTCTGTCGATGTCAAGAAAAGTGTTGTTTTCGTCTGGCCAAAGCGTCAAACAGCAACACAAATGGCGAGCAGATGCAGGGTGACAACAGGCGAAAAATAAAGACTCACTTGCTGCTGGGGGGATTTCTTTATCCAGTTTGGCCCTCTCTAGTTTTGCCCGCGGGCAGGTGGAAACAGTCGTCGGTCAAACAACGATCCAGACAGAAGTTGCTCCAGCTGTTTTCACAATGAAATTCTGACTTCAATAAATTGTTCAAATTTGATAATTTGGGCCTTCAAGAAATACCAACAAGGAAAAAAGGAACGCTGAGAGTTTTTCGGTTCGCCTTTGCAGCTCAACAGGCAGGTATGCAGCCAACGTGGACATGTTAGGGATTGGTGGATCACACAAAGTCAATTGAGGAGAGTGCTGTACGAGTACTGTAACAATGACTTTGGTCAAACGAGCTTGTTTCTTCGTCGTGTTGTTGACAAATAGTGTGGAGTTTGTCTGCTTTTGCAGTTCATAACAGTGTGTCAGAAGTAAATGGGAAATTGAATCCATGGAGTTTGAAAAAAAGACAGGGAGAGGGATGTGCATGTTGTTCTGATTTCACAACCCCCACCAAACAAAAACGCCAGCATTCTTTTGGGAGTATGTGGTGGTCATGTGAGGTGGGCTGAACATCTTAAGGACCCGTGGCTGGAATCTCAAGTTGTAACTCGATCCTTGTCCGGATACGGGCCACAATACGCCTTGCAAAGGGTTTGCTGGCCAGGTGCGCTTGTTCCTTGTGTTGTTCGTCACATTTCGCAGGCCGGGGGGGGGGGGGGCTTCACCAATGGTGGAGAGGGGACCTAGCTGTGGTGGGAGGGGGCTAACAGGGGGGAGCAACGGGGAGGCCTGGGCCATGGCGAAGGGGCTGACAGGGGGAAAGGGGACTGAACCAAAGGGTTATGGAAGGCAGGGGACTTAGTCACCGGGGAAGGGGAACTCAGCCATGGGGAGGGGGACTTGGTCATGGGGAATGGGACTTGGCGGTAGAAAGGGGAGGGGACTTGGCCAACAGGGGGAAGTGTTAAAAACTACATGTACCAGAAGAAGGGGTGGGGCGGGATAAAACTTGATTTTGGGAGGGTGTGGTGAGAGCCAAGTACATTTAACAGGGAAACGGCTCCAACCGCCACGTTTGCTCGCATAACGAGCGCGAAGCAAACGATACACGCTGCTTTGCCTCTACTCTTCCACCTTGACCAAAATTCGTTCGTGGTATGTTTGGTTTGCACCCAGACAAGGGTCGAAGCCAGACACCAGATATTCTGCAGTGACAACGGGACAGCCGGACAACTTGGGAGGATTATTCTCACTTCGAGTTCCTTGTGTGCAGCAGCCGCCCAAAAAGTGAACCGTGCAGTTCACGCAAGACTTCTCCTCGGTGCAGAGGAGCGGATTCTGTTGAGAGTTACCACCTTGGAGAGTGATCTACGCTCGTGGTGTGCAAGCAGGCAAAAAAGCACTTTGGATCTTGAACAGTTTCACTTATTTTGACAACTGTTGAGTCATTATGCCCATTTGGCTGATTGAAAAAGTACATTTTCCGCTTTCTAATTTTCATAAAAGTATTGAAATATAAACGTTTTCTTTTATCTCAAGGAGTTGAAAGGCAAACACAGTGTGGTGGGTCTTGTTTGAAGTGAAGGCTTGTCAGTATTTTGCGTATGATTTGCTAAATGTTTTTGTGGTTACATTTGTTGGGGTAATTAGCCTTCGCAACCTCAATGACACAAGTCATAACATATTTAGAGGGCCCGAGAGGAACATGAACGAGCTCATTTGTGCTGGGTGGAAAAAAGTGAAGCAAGGGCAGTTTCAGCACAGAGCCCAATTTCAAATCATTTGTGATTTTCCAGATTTTCTTTGCTCCTTAGAACAGTTGTCCAAAGCAGCAAGACGATCACGCGCAGGTTTTGTTCCGTTTGAGAAAACTTTTTGCACTTCACACACACACACACACACACACACACACACACACACACACACACACACACACACACACACACACACACACGTTGCTCTAAAACAAACCAGAATCTGATTTGAAAGCGTGCGTCAAGTCTTCAGTTCGTGTGCCTGATCGCTTTTTCACCGAAAGGCAGCTTCGAATAATGCCAGCAATGGATTGAACACGTTGCCTCTCCGGTTGTTGCAACTGAATGTTGCAACTTAAATTGGAATTTCCACACCCGGACAGGTGAAAACCAGCACACTGCAGTTTGGACTTGCACGAAGCGGGTTTTGCAGGTTTTATAAAGGGAACGTGGGAGGATGGCACTCGCCGGAGGAGACGCTTCGCACGGCAAACGACCCTCCAGACCATTGCGGTGCACAAGACGAGCTGCGGCTGGCTGCTCGAACCTGGGCTGAAAGAGAAGTTTCACAACCACTGTCCCAATGCGTGCACTTCTTTTGTGATTTGCACCAAAAGCCCATTTCACCTGAGTACCGTGCATCTATCATGCTGTGTTTTCGATCTGTGGTTTCATCCCTCGTCCTTGGACGTGTTCTTTTTTTCTGGTCTTGTTGCTCAAACCTACTTTTGGTGCAACTGCATGATGCGACAAGAGCCATTGCAAACGAGATCAGCGGAGATCACTCTGAAGCCACCGTAGCATCAGGTGAAGTGAACAAGCCCACACGCATTTGTTCCACCGAGTCGCTTCAGTTTGGTGCTTTGCTTTGTTGCTCAAAGTGAACTCGAAAACGAACCTGCGCTCACCCACATAAAATTTCAAGATGCGAGATCTGGTGACCCAGAGGTCAACCGTCCTTCAGGGTAAAGCCATAAAGAGAAGGACAGGGAAATCAATTAAGTCCAGCCCCAACCAACGGTGTTGTTATCATTGAATTAATTGAAAAATGATGTTCAGTGATCCCCACTCACGGGTTGTCAGCGACAAACGGATCTGTCTCTCATTGTTAAATCAACGACACTTCGTAGTATTAATCATTCAACGTTTCTAGGCAATTTAATTCAATTAAAGCGCCTCAAGTTATTCACTAAATTGCCCTGAATTCACATCATCACTTTGTGACGCTTTGAAATGAAAGATGTCACCATTCATTTTCAGGAACCTTGCTCCGGAGCAATCTCCATGGCAGCTCAGGGAGCTATAATTCACTTGCATCAGCTTGCACTCCATCCGATTGGGAAACCTGTTCCCAATTGCCGCAACTTGATGACTGAACACACCCAGGCAAACTGTTGCAATCCAGACTCAGCGAATTATTTTCGTCATCGAAGTTTCATCACGGTCGTGAGTTTTGGTTGTAATTACGGCACCAAGCAGGTGACTCTGATCGCATTTCACACTAAAACATCGTCTGTGTACCAGCCTCGCACAAAGCAAGATAAAGTCAGCTCGGTTCAAACTCTTGCGGACATGATGTTCACGTGCGTTTCTACTTTTCGAAAGAAAATGCGAAGAAACACTCCTGTTCGCAAACAACGATCATTCTTTGTCGTCGGCTGCGTAAATCGAGAAATCTAAAGTCTTTTTGTTTGTTTTGGTCTTCATCAAGACAAACCAATTGCATGGAGTCGTTCCATGGAAACACAAAACCCATCACCGCATCACTACTGACCCCTTGTGCTGACGTTCAGAACCACAAGCAACCAAGCGTTGTACCGTTCACTGAACACGCAGGCTTTGGTGCCTTTTCTGCGGCAGATTACCACGAGCTTTGTGCTCTTTTTACATCGGTTCCTTTTGGTTTTCGGGACGGAACCAGGACCTGATCCGCCCCTCGTGCAGTTCACAAAACTCGTTATTGCATGCAGACGAGCTGTCTGCAGACAACATCTCACACCATGTTCAGGTTGCTCATTCGAGGCACCTGCTTGTTCACACCGACAAGGGTGAGTGTCACCAAGTAGATCGAAACGACATTGGACGAGAGACAAAACAGGACATTGAGTTCACGGCAGAAATTAACTGTCGTGTTTTTCGAAGCCCACCTTACAAACACGATCTCAGGCGCACAAAGATCAGGGCAGGTCCGTCACCTTGGCTGAAAACACTGAACAAGCTATTCATGTCGGCCGGGGGTTTGTTGCCTCCTGTAACTTCATGATGCCAACTTCCTGCAACTTTACGGCTGATTTTGTCGGAGGGCCGACACGATAATCGTGAACAAGCGTTTCACGGTTGGAGTTTGTGCGCCACGACTCTCCAGTTGGGATCCACAGAAACAAACCAGATCTGTTGTGGGGTTTTTTCAGCTCATTTCTAAAGCCAAAAGATTGACTGCTGAGAGCTGCGCTACAAAGTGAGAACTTTGTAATTTGTTCAAAGTTCTTGCGCGACACAGCTCCTGACAAATTTGGCTGAACAACTGTGACACGCGCCAGCATTTCCACCAGTTGGCGCATGTTGCCGTGGGGTCACCCCAATCTGGGATCCACTCATGCTCGAGTTACGGACAAAAAATTTCACACCAACCAAAGTTTTCAACCTGTGTCTCGATCAGTGGGACGTTGCACTTTCACGTAACATTCTTGATGAGACGACACAAAATACTTGTATCTACATGCAGTGCAAATTTATTTGTGTTTTGCACTGTGGACTAAAGGTCATTTGAAAATGTATCACAAACAATCAAGTGTTCGTTGCAAAAGCAACCTGTCAGCAGTGTCCAGAAGGAAGAGATATCCGCACAGTTTGCAGACCGACTCCAACCACCGCCACCATAAATTCGTGACCCTCCCTAAAAAACGAAAGCACACGCCTTGTCAAACCAACAGACAGTGAACTCGACAACGCTCCAGCACCATTTGTGAAGGAATGCTGAGATCGCGTGAAGGATGACCAAACTCTCAATTGACCAGAACACCTCCAGTGCACGAGGGTTATTTTTCTGAGAACAGCTCACAGCATGATAGCTTGTGGATTTGGTCTTCAAATCACCTCAAGGTTCCTGAACCAATTTGTGTGTGTGTGTGTGTGTGTGTGTGTGTGTGTGTGTGTGTCGCACTACGATCCAAATTCAGCTTACTTTCTCTCAGAACCAAACGGGGACGCCAACGCACAGTTTTCTCTTGTTGTAAAGACAACTTGGATCGTGTTGTGTTTGGTCTTGACTTCTGTCGCAGAAACAACAAAAGGACAAAAGGACGTGGGTCTATTCTGCTTGCCTGAGTTTCTCAACATCCAGGCTGGAGACGTCTGCAACGTAGATGAATTTGCTTCCGACGAGGCTCATCTGTAAAAACACCAATTGTCTTCTCGCAACTTCCAATTTTTTGGAGCACGTTGAAGTGTCAAAGTGACGAGCCGTTCAGTACCGACCTTCTGAGTGACTGCGTCCACCTCCCACACAGACAGCCTCTGATCGATAGACGAGCTGACGACATGAGCGCCGTCAAGTATCTTCACTCCTGTCCAAAACAAGAATCCTCTCACAGCAGTTCAAAACTCGATATCAAATGATCCGTCATAAAATGCGTGCACGCACGTCCGACGAACATGAAAATCAAACAAGTTGTACGAGGGGAACTCCACAATACTCCGATCGCGGTCCATTTTAACCCGCTTTGAATGATCAGATTTTTTTTTAAATTGAATTCACGGACACTCCAGACATCACACTTTTATTGTTCCAGTTCTATATTCATTCTTGTCATTTGCAAAAATCCAGAAGAAAGTGCTCAGAACATTGTCTTTATTTCCGCGGTCGATCGGAGTATTGTGGAGTTCCCCTCGTACCAAAACAAAAGTCATCACCAGTGATTTGAGTTGAGTGCGCTGTTGGGTTGTAGAACGAATTCTCGTGGTGGGCAGACATCGCACCGAGCGAAACCGTGTGAAGACCAAGCGAATTGTCGTCCCCTCCCGATGCGATAAGATACTCGTTGCCTGCAAAACCATCGACTGTTGCAAATCAAAACAAATTGGGGAACAAAACACTCAAATTAATTGTGTGAACAAATGTTGTCAACACAGACATGAGAAGAACCAGCACAACAATCGGTTGCTGGCATCATAATTTGGAGTTTCGACCATCACCAAAATTGGTGACGTGTAGATTGTCAGTGACTGTTTTTCACGCACCTCCGACGTGATATGCGTCGACTGCATTGATTCCTGACTGATGACCAGCAACAGTCAGTAGAGGGTCTCCCAGGTCTCTGACCGACTTCAACATTCTTGGCTGCGGGTTCCATGCTCGGCCGTGTTCGGGATGAGCATCGTGTTCGGAGGCACAAGTGGCAGTCGGCACGAGTTCTCGTGAAGCGCTCAGCAGCAAGTCAGTTGCGTCCCAGAACGCAATTTTCCCGTCAGTGGCGGAAGAGAAAATGAACGACCTGCAGCGTTCTCCCTCCGTCGCTGCAGCTTCTTTGTGAATAATGTGTTTCACACACAAAACACAATGGTCATGGAATCTCGACTCGGCAACCAAGTGGAAAATTAGATTCTGCTCGTCGTACCAGAACAGTCTGAAAACAAACACATCTGATTTGAAATTGAAAACCAAACATGGCGCACAAAGTGATGTTTTCTGCACATATCAAACCCCGACTGGCAGAGTGAAAGAAGAACAAATGCCAGATCTGTCGACGATTGGCCAAAACACTGAGAGCCCAGCCCAACTCAAATGCACAGAAACAACTTTTGCCCCTTTCCCCGCCCCCCACAACCAAACGCTGCTCAGATTCGAATTCAGACCGCTGTGGACTGCTGATTGTGGTGATAACCAAAACTGACCTGAGTAACGTTGGACTGAGGACAATTTTTCTGTTTGTGAACAGTTCCATTTCAACTCACCGAACGCTGCCGTCGGAGCAGGCTGCAGCGACTGCGTAATATCCGCGCAACTGCGCGTCCAGACACGACACGGGAAACGCGCTGAGGTCCATGTACCGCGTCTCCAGGCTCAACTGAAACTTCGCCAACTTTCGTTCCTTTCTGCTTTTGTGGCCAAGCATGTGCATTCCCTGTTGTTCAAACCTGAATGAGAGTTTGCCTCTATTGTGGGCCACGGTCAAGAATAAAAGATACTCAACCAAACTTGACCAAATTTTCAGGTCTTGCCAGGCTTACCAGACTGGGCAGGAGGTTGAAACTGACGGTGGCCTAACCGAACTTGGGTCGCAATAAACTTTCCACACTTTCAGCTGGGCACGTCCTCCCCCAGAAAACACCATGTGCGTTGGACAAGCTGCAACAGCAGTGAGGAGTTTGGTACAAACTGGAAGTTATTCATTGCATGACAGCCAAACACACGTTGGCCGTCCTGGAGAACAGCGCACCTTGGTCTTTGTCACAGGCTGTCACTGCCAACGCCCGCACGCTTGAGATGTGACCCTTCATTCGAAGCAAAATTTGCACTTCTGAATCTGTGCAGCCGACAACATTGATGTCTGTGTCTTCGCTGGCTGTCACCCAGAACTGGGTACTCGCACTGCCTGTTGAATGCAGGTGTCGAACACAGGTCAGTTCCTTGCCGTGCAACGATTCCTGTTTGAAAAACAACACACAATTATTGTGTTTTGCTGCTGTTGTCTCGGGAATTTATTGCCCCCCTCTAGTTTTGGCACCCCAACGTAAGTGATCGTTTTACTGCGTCTGTGACGTCAGTGCAAACGGGAAGCGTTTTGATTTGAGCAAAGCAATGCTGTTCGCCAGGTGTAGTGAGAAAGGGTCTACCGCTAAACCTGTGCCGAGGCGACATGAACATCACACAGTAACCAAGTACGAGGTTCTGTCATTTAATTCGTGGAATCAGCATGATCTGCGACGCGCGATCTGACCGCGATGTTCCTGACCATTTGCCGTAATTGTCGCGCGGTCGCAGAAAATGACCATTCCACGAATTAAATGATAAAACCTCGTAGGCGCGCAGTGTTTCGTATCAATACTGTGATCTTTCTTTTTGATTGCACTTCACTGACCTTCAGTACAAGTTGCCGTTTGTCATGGATGCGATATTCACTCAAAACCAATTCGCTACTTTTGATATGTGTGAAGAAAGTTCGATTTTCTTTTTGGCTGAAATCCCAAGATCGGTGACCACCACCACAAGGAACACTCAGCAAGGTTTGATTCCTGTCCACACTGTGAACAATGAAGTTGGTCTGAAGAATGGAAACAAAATTTTGTTCAAGATCAACTGTTGCCCTTGTCCCCAAAGAAGACACATTTCATCAAACAGCGAATACCGTGTGAAAGCCCAGCACTCTGAAGTCGTCCTCAGTTATCCACAGGCGACTTATCCAGTCGAGACCTTTCAGAACCTGACAAAACAAACATCCGTCGTGAACTGACTGGCAAAAGCCTGGTCATATTTGGCAGTGATCGATCTTGATGCCTCAAGAAATTTCAGAACCAACCTTGGCACTGGTGAGCAAATGCAGTTGGCCATCTTGAATGGAGAAGGTTCTGTGGACGCCATCTCTGCCCGTTGAGTGCACACGGCCATCGCGGTGCAAGACGTGGGTCACACCAGCCTTTCCGTGCAGACTCCGAAAACTCTGAACAGGATGCACAGATGCCTGAAAGAAAACCATTCCAATCAGAGAACGAACTTCCTCGGTGTTTGTGACGACACACTCGTACTCAAGTCCAATGCAAAGAAATTTCGTGTGTGAATCACACTTGATAGAAAGCGCTTGCCTCGTGTTCGATTTGGTAAAGATGCAGAGACCCGCTCCTGTCGCCACAAATCAACACGGCTTCACTTTGTATGAGACATCCCGTGGAGACCCATCTGTGTTTGGCTAGTGGTAATTGAAAGGTTGCCTCGTGTGACAAATTGAGATCACTTGGATGTTGCTCGTCCAAGTTCCACATGTCCTGAAGACAAACGAGAGCACAGTGAGTTGAAGACGCGCGGCCTCCATCATTGGTGCTGCAAGGGCAATTTTGTCGGAACATTGCAGCTTTTTGCGCAGCAAAGCTGTTACATTGTCAACTTCGTCCATTTCTGAAACACCTGACCACAATTCTGGGTGCAAAACGAGCGGCTGATGAGCACGGGTCCAAATCTGTTGCCAGGCAGATCCAGCACATCTATCTGGATGTATGACTGAGAAACACAGATTTGGTTTGCTATTCCGTGTCTTTTGACGCGTACCACTTTTCCATCCGGTCCCGTTGTAAGCAGTCCGTGATTAGCAGCATCATCACTGTCCAACCACACGATACTGAAAACCTTCCCACTGTAAATATTTCTGCGAAATCGAACACCACCTGGAAAAAATGACACAGCTGATTGACGCAAAACCTCGAGATGGTGCTTGATTCTCGAGAAATGAACAATGCACAGCAGCAAAGCTGCACAGAGGAAAAGTACCTTGATCAAGAATGGCAATATCTCCTGTGATATTACACACAGCTAAGAATTTCCCGTCAAGAGACACTTCCACCAAACTGTACGAACTGTGACCTTCATCACTCAGCAGAACAGTCCATCGATCACTGTCCGCGTGATAACAGTGTAGAATCCTGCGCGACAAACAAGATGTGTGCAAGATACAGTGCTGGGAAATCACAAACTTTGAAAATGAAGAAAAACGTCCACAAGGCAGATACAGGATGAAATTTCACACAGTTCGAGCGACTACCAGGTTGGATGTTCCATTTTAGAAAATTCTGGTGACTAGATTCTTACCCTTCACTTGACATGACAACCACACAGTGGGAGCCAAACAGGCGCACAGTCTTTGGAGAAAACTCTTTCAAGCAATTTGGCTTGATCGACCGTCTCCACCCAGAAAGTTGGGGTTCTGTTTCAGAGTCGGTGTGCCTGCCTGGCATCTTCCACACTCTTACTCCACAATCGCCTCCACCTGTCGCCTTCAACAAAAGTAAAAATCTGTTCGATTCACACACAATTCACCGAAAGCTCTTCGGTTTCTGAGAGCAAATAAGCACACTTACAATGACCCCATTTGCGTCTGCGTCCAAACTCCAAATGCTTTTCCCCTGAAAAATTCAAAGTCGAGGGTTGTGTCTTGCGAAAGCTGTGAAATCAACGAAATCAATTTACGCTTTACAAAATTGCAAGAAATCGACCGCAAACCTTGTGCCCTTTCAGTCTTGCTTGAATTTCAGCATTCTGATTCCAAACAATACAGAGGGAATCCTCTCCAACACTGACAAAGTGCCCGTCATCAAGGAGCTTCACCCGCCACACCCGCGCAGTGTGACCGAACAGCCTGTAAGATGACAACATTACTCAGAGATCCCGAGCAAACCGAAACAGGGGGCGTATATATGTTCACCTCTATGTGCAAGCAAAACTGAAGATGTACCTGCGCTTCTGCACGAAAGATGCCTGTTGCCACGAAAAGTTCGACCCAGAGTCTCCAAACTCCAGCTTCCAAATGATTATACTTCTGTCGTCAGACACAGAGCACAGCTGCTTGGTGGTGGTGTTGTATTCCACAGCAAATATCACTCCCTGAAAGATTCCCGCTTTGGGTGAAGTGAGTTGTCACCTGACAACACCGCACAAATTATTGTTGAAAGATGTTGGAAAACAAATCCGGGATTTCTCAACGTTTTTCTTCACACTGGAATTGAGATCTTCCCTCGATAACTCACACTGTGTCCTTTCAGCCTGTGCAGAATACCATGTCTACCTGCAGCGTTTTGCTCAGTTGCTGGTCCCCACAAAACCACTTGGTTGAAAACTGTGCCAGCAGCCAAGATTAAATCTTCCCACGTTTGGCCAATGAAATGCGCTGAATACCTGACAAAGTGAAGGAACATGGCGACTTTTTCCTGACAGAACCCGAAAAATTTCCTCTCTTACTTTTCAGGGTGTTTTTGTCCAAGCCCCCTCCCAGCTCCCACAAAAGGATACAAAATGCATTTTTCTTCAGAATGTACCGTGCAGATCACTTGATTTTGTTTCCAGTCCCACAAAGACACAACGTTGTGTCCAAGTGCAACTGCAATCTGATTCTGCAAGAAAACGTATCAAGATTTTGTGAAACACCTTGGGTCTTCGACAAAAACACAGACGCCTCAACGTGGAAATTTACTGCTCGTTGCAACAGAACCAGACAAATGCACACAATTTGTTCTGTTGGTTTTGAATATATTGATGTCAGAAAGTTGCTCACCTCTTCCAACCATTTTGCTGTCAAAATCCAGTCATCGAAAGTGTGGCGTGACAAAAGTTCCAAGCTGAATTGAAAACCCATTGGAGTTGAAAGAATAATTGCCAAGCGCAGAAGAAAGGGGACCATCCAGAAATTGGTCCTGTGGTTGCGTTCGCCGCACTTCACCTTTCAGTCGAAGTACTGTCATCGTTTGATGATTGCGCCACAACACATGACTTTCCTCCAAACACCCCGATGTGGCTTCTGCTGTTGCCATTATCTGAAACCAGAACACCGAGTTTTGAAGTCACGCTGTCACGAGAGACGCAAACAACAGGACTTCAGGAAGATTGCATGCCTGTAGCACTCGACCAAAAGGAACGTTTTGTCTGTATAGCATTGCCCTTACAGACAGACCGCACATCTAGAGAAGGAAAATGCAAGCACAACACCAGTGTGTGTGCCCTGAGAATGTCAGTTGGCAAGAATTTTCTTGTGCGCTTCCATTTAAACTGAAATTCTTTGATTTTCCGTTACCTTTCTCCAGAATACCATGAACACGTTCAGACACCAAAAACTGACATGTCGACAGTTTCCTTCCAGTATCCCACTTGTAAGTGCAAATGTTCGGGCCTTCACCTGAAAAAAAGAAAAGAAAAGAATTGCAATTTCTGAAATACAGACCAATTTGTGCAACAAGTCCCAATTTTTGCAAGAGGAAACTCATCCTTGGTTGGACCACTTCGACCACAAACACCATGCCCAATTTCTGTGACATTCAAGGTGTAAGAAACAAAAAGTTCTCACCTGCATAAAGCAAGCTTCCACTGAGTTTCAGAGCTGTCACCGGGACTTCACAAGCGAGACTTGTGAACAACATGCTGCCAGCAAATCACTGCTCAAGCCGGTGTCTGCGGTCGGCTGTGTTCTCCAACAATTTAGAACTGGTTGCCCTGATGTTATTGTTTTCTGACACCACAAAGATGAAAATTGCGGAAATACAAAAAAGTTCTTCACGGAAAACTGGAAGGCCGCAGTTGGTATTGGTGAGCATTGGCATATCCTTATTATCGCCCACAAGGCGAGATGTATCATACTTCACAGCATTGTCATTGTCGCATTTGGTAAACATTTGCACCATAGTGTTAAATCGAACTATTTACACATCTCTACATCACCTTCATCAATGACGCACCTTTTGTTCAGAGCAGAAGAACAGGAAAGTGACACTCAAATTTCACATCTGATTTCATCGCAACTTTGCTGTATCTTTTGGCAAACACTGAAAGTGCCACACTGAACAAACGTTTTCTGTCATTTTGTCCTTCTGTGGTCTGTAACATGTGACGAGAATAAAATAATACAAAATTTTACCCTTGTTGTTCATTTGGGGAGAAATGAGTGAGAAAAAATGTACACAAAACATGAACATTGTTCCCTTGTGGTAGTGCACAGAACGAAATTTGTGAATCACGGCAAGGACAGAAACAACTGTAAACTGGAGCAGACGACGTGGCAGACAGTTTTACAGTTTCAAGTTTGCAACAAGTGGGAAGAGAAGTGTACAGATCTTCCGCATAATCTCCAGGTAAAAGTGAAACATGTTGCGAAGCTAGTTCTCGTACGAAAACTTGTCAGCTTGCGCACTTTGGCGTGAAAATGTATTTGTTTTGTGCAGCTATTTTGTCCAGACTGAACCAATGGGGGTCTTGCATCATCTGTGGGGTGGACCAAAACCACTCACCTTAGATGGTGAGTTGCCAAACCAAGCGATCAAATATTTGGTATGGCGCTGCCCCCAGTTGAAGTAATGTACAACCACCTGCACCACTCTTAGGTCTCTCTCAGACCCTGTTTTGCGGCTTCCTCACACAACCTCCTCACAATGTTCTGACACAGGAAGGAGAGCAATTCCATTTCTTCAAAGTTATGTTTCTATCTTGGGCAGCAGCCATGTTGAAAAGGAAAACCTCCAGGGGTCATGTGACCACCCCATGGGGGGAGGGATGCTGGGAAAACCCAGCAAAATAGTGATATTGTGCTATTATGTATCTATTTTCTATCTAATTAATTATTGTAAAAATATTCAGAATATTAAAAATTGTTG
>JAAUXT010093082.1_pt1 | contig 37305 bp, 33 predicted proteins | sample 7278171 | NCBI WGS metagenome assembly JAAUXT01 (sample SAMN14350112, study PRJNA611818) | marine sediment metagenome | isolation source: surface marine sediment (1.8m) | place: French Polynesia: Moorea | collected 2018-08 | reverse complement strand
TAAGAATATTGTGTTGCTATTGGTCTTTCATCATATAAAGATCTGAGCAACTCAAATTTGTCATTCTTGAAATATGACAGCCAATCGGTCACTTAAATTTTCTGCCTCGTATGTGTGTGTGTGTGTGTGTGTGTGTGTGTGTGTTTTCAGAGTTTGGAGACAATGGGAGTGTTTTCAGGAAAACTATGCCCACCGCCCCGCCCACGGTAAACCCATCCACACCGCGGAAAACAATTTCTCGACAGTCACAAACAGGTCAAGTGTTGTTGCTGTGGTTTCGTGGATACCCCCAATTCCTTTTCATATTCAGACAAGCTGGCTTCCCAGCGCTTTTGGGAGAGAAGTGCTGACGATTCACACGTCAAGCAGCAGCAGCAGCAGCAACATCTGACGCAGATGTGTAGGAATTGCTGTGTGTGAGAATTGCCACGCCGCACAAGCTGGGAGACTTTGACAACTGATTTGAGCTGTGTGAACGATATGCAACAAGAAGCTTTCACGCAGCTTACTTAGGGTTAATGATACTTCCATTAAAAGCACGGAAGCCTTTTAAGTCGGTGTCAGGGAAACAGGATCTAGTTGAACTGGGTCACAAACGTGACGCGTCCAGTGCAAGATGCAGCTGACTCCCTTCGGCACGAGACTCCTCGCACCCACCCAAAACATCTCGGACCTTTCACATGCTGAACGTGTGTCCTTGAAATGAGAAGACAGGTGGGGATCTCACATCATAGGTGGCGCATGAAGATAAGCTGGAAAAAGGGAGGTTCATCAAACGTCCAGCGTTTTTGCGCAGTTCCTGGATGCTGCCACAACAGGATTGTTGAACAAGGAGACCGAACCATTTGGGCAAATTTTTTAGCCTGGGTGAGCTCAATGATACTTCGTGGCAAAATTCCCTTCTTTGTTCCTGCGAACATTTTTGCTCAAGACCGAAACGTGTCCTGTTGTCGCATTCCCCTCACTCTTGGATCCACCCGGAAACCCGTCATGAAAGAAGCTCGCACTGCAGGTTGTGAGGCCACTGACAACAAAATTAAGTGACCATGCAACTGGAATGGAAATTTAGCTCAGCCATGCGTCTTCTCCATTCTGACTGCAAGAAAATAGTCCCTTCATTCAGCTTTTCACAGACGGGACGTGGAACTGTATCTGCATGCGCAAAGCTGTCCGTCTTCGCTGTAATTGCACAATCTTTGCTCGTCAGAATTAAAGGGCTTGGTGCACAGTGATTTATTGCGTTAAATTGGTCTTGAGAGACGATCTTTAGGATCCAACAGAGACACATACATCTTCGTTTAGTTTGCATGTCAGACAAAGCAACGAACGGACCTGCTGATTGTTGGCGAATTCACTCATTGATGACGTGACAATTTGGTCATCCGCATGCAGGGACGGAGTTGTGAAATTCAATGTGGTCAGGCGTGGGTCCACACTCACAAATGTTCTTGTTTTATTTGGAACAGGAGAACGAATTTCTGCTTTCGGATGCTCGTCGCATCAGTCCCTTTTTAATAATTCAGTAGTGCTCATGCATTGCCCTCGATCTTTGAAATTTCATTCCACTTGGTTTCCACAGTTTCTCGGACAATGCCCTGGAAGAATCGCAGTTTCTGTGGACAGGGTGGTTTCTTTTGGACAGTTTCTCACAACTGGGCGTCATGTGTGACCCCAAAACAGAATTGGGCTGAATAATTTTTTGCTTCAAATTTCGAATGCAGGTTATCCGCTGGGAAAAAAATTCGGAGACAAAAATTTCACCCCGAGTTTTCAATGCGGCCCAATGTCCCAAGCACTTTTTTTCGGTGCGTTCGTGTTGACCACCGGATCGAACTGCGATAAGCTTCAAAACATGTTTTGGTCGATGCGGGTGAACTTTCAAACGTGGGGAGAGAGCCACACTGTTTTTGTTTTGAACGTACATTCTCTCACAAACCAGGATCACAGTCAAAAATGAAATGATTTGTTGCCGATGAAGAAAAACATATTTACTGTTGTCCGTTTCGGTGCCCATCGCACGACGTTGCTAGCGCAAGGAGTGACCAGAAAAGATCTCAAGTCTCGAATTTTCACACTTCAGACAATTCTGGTGGTCATGGGGATTGATGGCTGAAAATTTTCGCTGTGAACGCACGCCTGATGAACACAGCCACCCGCCCGGCTCAGCTCCCCCCATTCCCAACAGAAAGCTGCACGGGAGGAGCGCTGTTCAATGTTTTGTGTTCACAAGCGCATTTGTTGGGAGGCCAAATATTCCTACGGCTGCTGGGATGAGAAGCACTTTGTTGGTCTTTTTCAAATGTGTGCCGGCAAGCAGATTATTGAAGACTAACTCAGTGTGACCGCACAGAAAAGACGGAACTTTCGTGTCGTGTGTTGCCTTCGAGGTAATCTGTTCGAACGTAGCGGAATAACTTTCTTTGTGGGATAGTCTGAATACTGAAGGGACGCGCGCCGCTTTGCAAGTAAGTTCATCGTTGAGAGTGATGATCATGGTAACGAAGCCTGAAACAAATGACTCTCATTTTCTGTTTGATTGGTGTTGAGTATTTTCACGTTGGGAATTGCACGCAGGAAATTTGCATGTCGCAACGTTGCTCATGTTTATGGGGAGATTCAGTGCACGCAGACAAAATGTGCACACAATCATGCACAAAGTATTGTTCGCTTTGGAAGGAAAAACGAAACAAAACACGTAAATTTAGGGTATAGATTACGATATACTCATATTTCCTGAACACACCCGCTCATGAATGTTGCAAGAACACACCACTCTGTTGAAATACATTCACCAACTTGGCCAAGAGAGCAGTTTTTGGAGCACAACGCCGGAAAACTCCAAAATTTCCTCAAAATCCGGCTTGTTGGAATCGTGCCCTTTGTCCAGTTGTGCCAGAACTTTGTCCTGTTGGTGTGCAGCGTTTTGAACTGGCACAAATTTGCACCTCAGTGACCTCCGTTGAAGGTTCCTTGCAAAAGAACACGAGTAAAACTCTTCGCACGCAAACAGTTTGGCTTCGCAGTCCTTCCTGTCTGGAGTGAAGCGAACCTAGATCTTCCCTTTGTTTACGAGTGTGAAACTGGCTCAATTCGTCACACGATTCCTTGTGTGTACGACTTCTGCACGCGCACATCGGTCAGCTCCAAATCAAGAAATTTCCGACTCATGGCTTGGTCGTTTGTGTCTTCCTCTGACCTCCAGTTTCGAGGTGTGCTCTTTTCCCTTTCTGTACATTGGTTTCATTGTTTGCTCACATCCGAACAAATTTCAGGTGGCCAATATGAGAGAAAATGTGTGTGCGCACGATCAACTCGTCGCAATGCAAAATGTGAGTGCGAAAAAGAACTGCAACCATATTATCAGTCGGAACAAAAATTCTTTCCGTAAATGGCAAGCAGACAGGAGTGGCATGTGTGGAGGCGAAGGTGCGGAAAGTCATTCTTTCTCGCACTCTGGACAGTGTGCTCTGGATGGTCTGGATATTCAGTCAAAACTGGATGGTCTTGTCTGCCCGTCGGTTGGGTTGCTTCTGGTTGCAGACGTCAAAAGAAGAAGCAATGGAAGAGGAACGAGAAAACATAGACCTTCAGCATTGCTGTTGTTCATCAACTAATGTCTTCATCTTCGGAGCACGGAGATGCGCTCGTACGTACGAGTACGTGTGCTCCACCTTGACAACGCAAAACGGTGCCAATGAAATTTGGAGTCATGTTTTTCTTTTTCCTTGGGTTGTTGCTGTCGTTGCAGTTTCAGTTGTGTGGTATTGATTTGCTATTATGGCTGTTTCAAGCCATGTAGGCAAATAGTACAAGAGGGAAAATTACCATGTTGAATTATTCCACTTGCTCCTTATGGTTGTCATGAAGTAGGGCGAGGGAGTGCTTGCGCTCTCGCGATGGAATAAATATCTTCGTACTTTTGCACAGACCATTTTGTGAGGGAACGAAGGACTATCTTTCTGCAAGATTTGCGGTGGCTGTAACTGGACACAAGCTTTTTATGCGTTGCACATGGAGTCGTGCTCAGTTGCAGACGGTTTTTTATCTGATTGTTGAACCAATTTTTTCATTTGAAAATGTAAAAAAACGCTTGCAACATGCATTTGTCATTCATAATTGTGTTGACCCAACAATGATTTGCAGTGCACAATGTGTGCACAGCTGATGGTTCAATTTGGTGACCCATGTCAGTACTTGTCTCGTGTTGTGTGTTCAAACTAATTTCAATCTTCAAAGCACGCGCTACAGAGCACTCGCCGACGCGCAGCTTCGTCAGCGCGTGTTTCACCTTTTCCTACGGCGTGTTCGGGTCCCCTGGGTGGAAAATTGGACCCTTGGGTAGACCACGCAAAGGAAAGTTTCAGTCGAGCCCCAGACTCCCCTTCCCACGAAAAAAGGAGAAATGTTTTTGCCGGACACATCTCATTCGGGCTCAGTAAACCAAGGCCTGGTTGCCGGCTCAGCGCGTGTCCACACTGCAAAGTGTTCTTGTTCTTGCGCAAAAACAAGCAAAACTAACCAATATAGGTGGTCAGTTTTTGAGTAAGCAAGATATTCTTCCAACCGTTTCAAGTTTTCCAATGGCAGGTTCAAGTACAACTATTGTGCCACACACCCCAAACAAAGGTGGACAGCTTCAAGCTCATCTTACCAAATTGGGTTGATGACGAAATTTAAAGAAAGAAAACAGAAGCACAGATTCTACGAGTATGAGGAGGGTCAAGATTCAAGCGTGCGCCCAGCAGGCTGACAGTTTGATGCGGTGACAAATCTTTAGGTCAACGTTTCTGACACAAGGAAACTGAAAAAAACTGAATTGAACAAAAACGAGAAAGGTGTGCAGTCGCCCAGCTCCAAGATTCGTCCTTGCAGAAAACAAGCCTGGTGCGATCGTCGGAGACCTTGGGCGCTACGAGTCGTTCAAAAATAATGTCAGCTTTGTCGCATCACCGTGCATTTTGGCAAGAGAATGTACAGGATGCAATTGAAAAATGATGTTGCTGCCAATATGCATCTCCAGGGAATGAGCAGTCATGGCGCAATTGATCCAATGCTGTGCTTTACACTTTCACAGAGGCCATTGATTGTGTACGAGTGAATTTTTCATAAAAGACTGAATCGCCTGGAGTCCGCGAGTGAAGGCCACCCAGAATCTTCATGTCCGGTGTTGAGTTGAAAGAGCTTCGAGCTGGACACCCTGTCTCAGCATAGTCTTGAAGACTTGAATTGAAAAAGAGCTCGTGATCTGTGGACACAGCAGGTTGTTTCTGTCAAAGCAACGGGTGATGTTGCTCTGCAAAGGAAGAGGGTTAGTTTGCGTTGACCACTGCGACATGATGACATTTTATTTTGTGTTGTTGGTTTGCTTTGTTGTCTGTTGAACGACGGACTTCCCGCGCGCTCACTTTTGCTTGTGTCCTTTTTGAGCAATGCTTGTACTGGTGCGCAGAATTTGTTGATTTGTTAGTGACTCGATGTTTTGCGCGCAGAACTCCCACAGCCACAAGATACAGGCGATTTTAAGCGTGACAACTTTGTGAGAATGTGCCCTGATGTGCTGCAGCACACGATGGTTCACGCATGGTGTCAAACATATGTTTGCCTGGCGGTTCGGGTTCATTCATTGGTGCAACAATTTACTGATGTGGTACAGGTATGACATGGCTGAACTTTTTTTCATCTCATATTTGGGGAAGTATCCAAGAGCAAGCTAATAATGCCTCATATCCAGCTATGAAAAGTGACGGCTCTGTTGCTGGACTCGGCGGGACTAATCTTCAACCCGAGACGTGGAAAAGTGCACAGAATGGTGGCAAAAAGTTTTTTGTCTCTTTTCCTCCCTCTTCTTTTGATTTGCTATTTTGTTTTCAAAATTCAGGATTGTTTTCCATTTTGGGCAGAAAAGCAAACAAGGTTTCAAGGTTTGAAACCTCTCGTTTCAGCAGTCTTTGGGTCGCACAATATCCTTTGCTGTGCATGCATGGAGCACCTTGGTTTTCTTTCATCACACCACCGGCACATTTCCTATGGCTATGAATGGCAAACACAGAGAATGGGAACATTGCACAGTGTTTGAACAAAACAAAGAATTAAAAGTGTGCTCGAATCCGCACAGAATACAAAGGGCAGGAGCAACATGTAATTTAATTCAAATGAGATGAGATGGTTTGTTTGCCGTTGGCTCACATAAAATTTAGACTCTGCCATCCACCACTCGCCTGTCAAAAGATGTGGACTGAATCACTCGTAGAAAACATCACAACTGAAACCAGAATGTTGGAGCCGACTCCGAGTGCAGAAACGGGACCAAAGGCTTTGATGTGTCTGAGAAGCTGCCGTGTTTGACGGCTGTTCTTGTCTGTGGGTTTGTCCGGCACAACTTGTCGGGTGTGTTTTACACAGGCAGCAGGTTGAGGTGGTTGCGATCACTCTGGTCACCACTCGGGCGGTGGGGACGACGATGACAAAGGAATTGTCACGAGTGATCAGGGGTGAAAACAAAGCATGTCCTGGTGGTCATCACACCCGTATCTGCTCGGTGGTGATGAGGAGTGAGCACCAGCGAGACCCAGCGGAGACAACTCGGTGGCGAAAGCTCGACGCACAGTGTTCAAAGCTCTGCTTTCTTCTTGGTCATTTCTGTCGCGTTACGAGCAAAGTACAACCTTTCGCCACAAACTTCGTGCACGCAAACAGGGCTGGGAAATACCGGCAAGTGCACAGAGTGTGTGTGTCGTTTTCCGACACAAACGTGTCGCAAACTGAAAGGCCAGGCATGAAGCGATTGATTGGGTTTCGTCTCTGGATTTGATTTTCGGTTCAATGTGTTCAAACCAATTTTATGGTTCTGATACGAGTACATCAGTTGTCATCGGTTTCCGTTCAGATATCTCTCAGTGTGTGTTCGGTTGCAAAGAGACAAAGGATTGACCTGAGATCTGTTTCTCCACAAAGTCTCACGTTGAGGTGACTGCACTCGAATGTTTGCGTTTGATACCTGAAAGGGATTCTGGATCGTTTGGTTGTGGAGCAACAGTGACCTGCAGCTTCAACTGTTGCATCGAGAGACAATCCTCACTGAAGCCCGACCAAACAGATTCATTCACTTGAACGACACGTGGCGTGTCTGTTGCAACTTTTGATTTGTGGAACATGGAGACTTGCATTGCACGTTCATTTTCAAGTACGCCCGTCCTTTGAAGCAAGCATGGGTTGGTTGAAGTACTGGCCCCCACCTGCAGACACTTGGTTGTGATAAGGGGTGACCACCACTGAGTGCCCAGGGGGTGACCACCACTCTGATCAGGGGTACACCTTAGAAACAAAACACAATGATTGACCGTTTGTTCGAGTCACAAGCGGACACAGCGAAAGACAAATGGGATCAAAATTCTCTTCACTCACCATTCACTCACAATTTCCTTGTTTGTTCGGGTTATGGTTCGGTTTGTCAGTGTGTCGCACCTGAGGACGCGCACGCTTCAGCAGTTCAGCAGTTTGTCGTGCGGCCGTCAAGATCCAAATCACAAAAAATAGTGACAGAGGCAACAGAATTCCATGCCATGCCTCGAGAACATATTTTTGCCAGATTTGTCTGGTGCTCGAACTGAGCTTGGCTGTAAAAGTGATTTGTTCTTGACCCTTTTGCCTTTGTTTTGCCAGCGCAGTTAAGTTCTGCACAGTTTGTAATTGCCTTTTATGTACTCGTACTTGTGACATATTGATGGTTTATGGAACTTTACTTGAAGGACGATCAATAACTGCGGCAAATCAATTGAGACGATTTCTGGATTGCAGGTCTCTGCCGTGTTGTCTGCTTTGCTGTGTGCAAGATGCCCGTCTGCTTTGGAAAATTCTTTGTGAACCACAGGAATTGCAAAAGGCACTGCTTGCTCTCCACTGTGCCTTCGCTGATGCCAGCAGAGATCTTGCGGAAGAGCATTTCCCTTCAGCAGGGTCTCCTGGAAACCTGTCGAATTTGAGTGGGGTATCGTTAGGTTGTGTCCCGGGACGTTCTGCTGCTTCTCCGTGGTTCCAATGTCCAATTTCTTTGATCAGGCAACAGACTCAACACTTCAGTGAGAATGGTGAGGATTCGGGCCAAAAGTCATTGGTTCTTGATTCGCTGCATGAAGCGCGACGATCGTGGCCGAGTTTGGCTGTGCCTGCAGAACTTGACTTGAGCAACATTTTCCTCTCCAATGAAGTGGAAGGAACGTGGCAAGAGGAGGTTAACAGCGAAGTGTATGGACTCAGCACGACGGTGCGATGCTGTTGGAGAGTCTGCAAACATGCTCGAGAGCCGAGACGCGTCGAGAGCCTTGTCTTGAAGCGAAGGTTATCACAGCAGCGTTTGTAAGCCTTCGCCACGCAAGTAATCAGGACCATCGTTCTCCTCCAGAAGCCACTCACATAGGTACACATCGAAATTGGCTTTGCTCTGTGAAGTCGGTTTCGCAAAAGTTCGAGAAGAACGCTGCCAGTTTCCTTGTCTTGTTTTTTTTTCAACCAAATGCAAAAACAAACCGTTTCTTCAAAAAAAAAATAAATAAATAAAAACAATCTGTTTTCACACAGCAAGCCAATATTCGAACTCAAGCTTGTTCACTTGGGCTTGTCATTTTTGTCCATTTTGAGTCTTGTGTGAAAAAGAAATCCAAAAAAGCTGAGTAGTCTCGTTAACACACCTCCCATTGGTCACATTCAAGACTCCTGTGTTGGGTGCAGTCTGCAGGTGATCTATGTGGCAAGCGACTGATATTCAACTTGAAAGTCTATCGTAGTTGTGTCTTTCTCAGTACCCCACCCTGCACAAGTAAAAAATGGGACCTTGCTGTTCACCTTGCTATTTTGGCCAGATTATACAGGAAAATTCATTTGCGTGCAAAATCAGTCAAAAGATACGAAACGAAAGGAAACTTGTCGCAGAATACGAATATTGGCAGTGTTGTTGTTTTGTTTGTGTTTTTCTTGCCAGGTGTGCTTTGTTGTTTTTTGGTGATGTTGTCTTTCAGTTTTGAAAGCGATGACATGGTTGGAAATGCGATGTTCCTTTCTCCGGAGCTTGTTTCGAGTCGTTCAAACTGAGCCTTTTTCATCCGTTTCTGAACACGTGATTTGGCAGTCAGTTCAGTTCTCTTTGAAATGTTCGCATGACTTGAATGAACTGAGTTCCAGTCCTCATCAAAGCGAGTACAGTTCCCAATTGGCATCATGGTGCACGTTGAGATGCAGTTCTCCTTGCACACGCAAGAGCAGCAATTCATACAGGTGGAAGTATCGTCAAGTGCGGGGGTGTGCTCGTTCACTTCCAAACTCAAAGAACATCAAGAGACACAAGCGAAGCAAAATGTATTTGGCTTCTTTTGGAATTCGATGTCTGTTCGCTGTTTTTGTGCCGCTATGTTCGTACCTTGTGTTGAGAATACGGAAGATTTATGAAACAATTTCTGGCACATCATAAACAGCAATGTGTGCGTGTGACCTTTGCAGGAAAAGAAAAGGGGACTCGATTTGTCAGCAACAGGAGTATATTGCCAGCTTCATTTCAACGTGCATGTCGCTCGTCACAACTGCATCGATGTGCGGCAGTGTGTGCTTCTGCAATTGCATACGGAAATGTTATTGCCAGTAGGTGGGCAATATCGTGATGAACTTGCCCACATACGGCCCACACACTATTTTCAGTTGCTCATTGTTATTGTCGAAGAAAAGGCCATGTTGTAGATTTGTGGTCATTTGATCACAAGGCCACGTTCGAAACATTTCTCAGTGCATGGATGACGGGTTGCAATTGGAAATCCACAGACGATAACAATTGCTCGCAAGACATTGAAAAATGGCTGTCAGAATTCCATTTCCAACCATATCCCGCTGTATCGCAGGTTCACGCCGATTTCACGGGTTGCGTTTGGGGCTCTGCGATATCGTACAGGTGTTGGTCTCAAGAATTCGAGTGTGTAATTTGCCGGGCTTTCACATCAAGCAAGACCATTGAAATGTTCAAAGACTCCGTGCTGCGTGGAAGTGGAGTATGCCAAAAGAGAAGCTCGGTGTTTACACAATAGACTTTCATCACATACTTTTCCCAGCGATTCACAGGCAACCAAAGAATGAACTTGTGAGATAATCTGTTGACAGAATATCAAATTGAATTACTGGGGAACCTTGCAGGGAAATATCTGTGATGTTTGTCTGTTTTCAGGCAATTTCCGCGTTCAAAATGAGACAGAATGGCATTCAACTGAGTGGTTGTCTCATGACAGGGGAACCGCACGGCTTCAAAAACGGGGAAGATGTTCAGAAATTGAGCAGCATCCACTTTTGCAGAAAAGTGTGCCGAGGTTGGCGCAACTTTCGGGCCCAAACTTCTTTCACTCAGATTACATACATCACTCATGACAACTTGAATTTGGGTTTTCTAGTTCTTTCAAGCAACGTTGAAACATTTTCTCAATTGTCTTTCCTGAGCAAAGAAAATTTGTGTGGGAACGACCAGCAGATTTTGTTGTCTTTCAAGAAGTCACAAGAACGATGGTCAGCTCTGCACGAATCCGGCCCCAGGGCTGAGGAAGAGAAGCACCCATTTCTTGGGCCAAGGGTCTTCACTTTCTTCTCACCTGGCCTCTCTGCCAACTCCAAATGCGCCCACAAAGAAAGACGAGGACATGTCTGCAATTGAAAGCTCCTCGTCACAAAAAGAGTGACACCATACCCAAATCATCCACTGTTCCTGTTTACCAGTCTCGATGGCATATGCGCTGTGATTAAGACGCAAATTTGGTGTTGACGCAACTTTGACCTGACTACACTCGTATCCAGCCTGGGAAACTGGAAAGACGCAAATTTGGTGTGGAATCATCTTGATGAAAAAAACTCGAGACTCCGTGCAACAATGAAAGGTTGAATAGATGGATCCAAACACGAGTAGAAAGCGACAATTTGCTTCTGAACCGACCAGGTTCTCGTGGGAGAAAACAACCACGACCTTTCTTTTCTGAGGAAGGAGACGCCACGTTGCGCGGAGCCAGCAATTTGTACAAAAGGCGATGTGATGAGTCGCACCGGAATTTATGCAGCCCACATACTTCCAGTTTCCCTTTGTCGGAACCGTCTGTCGCCTATTAGGACGTCTACTTCTGCCATTAAAAGGAGGAAGCGTACAGTTACACAAGTTCTGCTGTCGCGACAGGAAATGTGCTGAAAGTTTCTGTGCACAAGCAAATCACCGATCAAGTCGATTTGGAAAGGTTTTTTGGGACAAACGCAGAGAAATACGAGGAGATCCAGTGAGGCGGCCGTTGGATGGCCACACGAAAACTGGCACAACGTTGTCCCCACATTCAAAAGGACCACGCATCGCACGCGCAGGTTGTTACGCATCCAGTCTGCCACCTGCAACTTCGCCTGCAGTGTTGGTCTTCTCAAGGACAATTGCCCTGTTCAACGCAAGTGTTCGTGTTTTCGGGTGCTGTTGGAGTTGAGAGTTCGAATCCCACCCTCTGTCAGCACTGGGACGAAGCCTCCCGTCCAGATCCTGATTCTGCTGGAAAGATGAGTCAGAAAACGAGTACAATTGTGTGTGATTTACTCATTGATTAATTTACAGTCTGTTTGAAAGTCTGATTTTTGTGAGGCAATTTGGATGCATTCTGGTCTTTTATGAAATTAAAAAGCTTTCAAGGCAAAACATGATTCATGCGAATCCATCTTGTGGCAAAAAGAGACACAACTCGGGTAATCAGCTGTTGATTTGTTTGTGCCGCTTTCTGCTGTCTGGGGGCGAAGAACTTCAATACGCGTGGCCCTGTTTTGATCAAAGGACGTGGACCAAATTTCGCTGTACACAGCAAGCTAAAGGCGAATTTCACTTGTTCCCAAACAAATTTTGGTTTTTACCCGTGACTCACCCAGACTTGGAAAAGGTTTCGTGACGCCCACCACCTGTATCCCCGTCTGGACATTCGAACGTGGTGACGTGAATCGCTGTTCGAATATCGCCTGTGAACCTTGTATCAAGTGGGCGTGAAATTGGTGTGGCCAAGAATCAACCGATGCGCACATTCCCATTTCCAGCATTCCTGCAGCTTGAGTGGAGCACGGTTGTTTGGGACTCTTCCGTTTCGTTCCCCGAAGAGCGAGTTGTAGTTGGATGAGTTCGACTTAAAAATTGAGCACACTTTGTGGGTTAATTCACTGTTAAGTGAGTGAGTGCACTGCGGCAAATATCGAGTGCAGCCGGTCCGAGGCCGTGGAAGGTGACATATCTATGGACGCCACTCACAACATTGCGCATGTTATGGATTGGGATTATTGGATTTCAATTGAACAGCATCGATGCATGTATTTGTACGTGGAATTGTGCAGCTAAAAGTTGGAGAAGACGCAACACAGCAACGGGGCTGCTTGTGTTTGTCATGTTCACTTTGAGAAGAAGCATCCTCCACAATGAATTGCCGAGGATTTTGCTCCAAAGCGCTCCAAGAGACCTCGGGAACTGGTGAGGGATTTGCATATCATTTACAAACGTTGAATCTTCTTCTGCCGACAGATTTCCTCTGAGCAGACAAATCTGTATGTTCAGCATGAAGAGAAACCCGCAATCGTTACAAGCTGCGATTCTTTGGAGCAGACTGTTCCTCCCAGGTGGCAAAATATGGCTAGTTTTTCTGTCATTTGTCATTGACATCTCTGCCCCACCCCCACCCCCAAAAAAGCCTTCATCCTCATTTCCTCGTCAAGGCAACGTTGCAGCTGCTCTGGTGTAAAGAGAGGACAAAAATAGCACATCAATTAATGGAAATGGAAACAGCTTTTAAATATAAATTTGAAATGAAAGGGAAGCGGTAACAGAGCAAAAACGCCGAATGTTCATGCGCTGCTGTGACTCAATCAGTGCTGATAAATGAATGAATCTGCGCCGCTCTCGCCGTAAACGAGCGGTCTGTCCTTCCATTAACCGCGGGCCGCCTTCCTCCCAGCAGCTCGCGACCCCCTACCAACAGCGAGCTACCTTAAAGAAAACATTGCATCTTGTTGGCTTGGGCCACCGCAGTCCAAATAAGCGCAGCCTCCGCCCTGGAAATCAAACTGAAATCTCCACACTCCTCGTTGCCCTCGGCCAAAAAACGTTTATTGATCGCCACGAGCCATTCTTAATTCCACCTTGCTACATTTGAAAAAACGGGACTTGCCGTACACAGTGGTGTGTGGCCATTACGGTGTGGGCTCAGGCAGGCAAGCTGGGCCCCAGGCGAGCGAGGCAGGCCATTGACTGATCAAGGCGCTTGAGACGCAGCCACACACACACAAGCAGCCAGGGAGAAGGAGGCAGCTTTTTCTTGGTTGGCGAATTGCAAGGCAAAGCAGTGGGGAAAGCGAGGCAGAGACTGTGAAAGAAAACCTTATTGAGCGGTGCGAGCTGTAACACAAGTCGGCTGCCGCCGTACGTACACGCTCACGCCGAGAGACATTGGCTACCAGTCGTCAGAAGCAAAAAACCCGACCGAGTCCGGGTCGCAGAAATCGACCAGCCTTGGATTCCAGCAGCTCGAGCTCTACTACGACACTTAACTGCACCGAGGACTTAGTGGCTCCAGCTTCATTCAGGTCTGACCTGTCAAAACAACCAGGAGGGAACTTCACTTGAGAAGAGAGCGGTGCACTCCCAGGAATGTGACCACACGGAACTTACTTGTCGCATCAGTTGGGCAGTCAAAGCAACAATTTGATGTCCGTTTCGAATTGAAGACACTTGCGACATGATGTTCCGCGTTTCTGATATTCGTGGATTGCTGTGTCTGAAGATCAGTTTCCTCAGAGGAATTACTTCCACATGAATCTTGGAGACAAACTCAAAAAACGGATCCTCCAGCAACGAACAAATTGGAAGGATACGTCGACAGATGTTCACAAATCAAAAGGTTTGTTGGATTCCCACTTTGTGCTCGCTTTGCTTGCAGGAATCTCATGAAGTTTATTTGCCTTGACAAGACAAGGACCTCAGTTCCACTTTCTTTCGTTTCCTTGAGCTGTGGGAAGTTCCCATGTTGGTTGTGTGATTGAGGCCTGAAATGCTCGAATTGAAATTATGATTTTCGGCGGAGAAAGTTTCACGAGGAACGATCCATTACCGTACAAGTATCCTACGAGGGATTTGCTTAACAAGCGGATTGCGCCTACCGTAATGAAAGGCACTGAAACCTCAACGAGATTTTATCCCTGGCGCTTGTAACACGGCCAAATTAACACGGTAAGAGGCAGCAGCAGTTCCAGGAACGGCCTGTATTAAATTGGGGCCTTCCATTGCAGCCCGTTGTGTAAGAGCCGACTGAGCTCTGGGATTGACAGTGGCAGGTCGAAGGCAGCTTTTATTCCAGTCATCTGATACTGATTGGAGCCCATATGTTGCGCAGAGTCCCTCTCTGGCAGCGAGAGATTGACCACAGCTTCAGTCGGCCGACTGTCCGGTGCTGGGGCTCAATTAGTTTGCTTTGCTTTTTCTTCCCTCGACATGTAGGCAATCAGCCCCTCTGATTAATCGTGATTGCATTGATTGCCACCTCGGTCCCAGCGTCCCGAGCTGACCTTCAGCGGCGGGGAAGATCAGCTCTGCATGCAGAATGGAACAACTCGGAAAATCACAGGCCTTTCAGATGCCGAGTAATGTGGGTCAATCATGCTGTGGATTAGGTGCGCAAGATTTGCCAGGATTGTTGCCGAATTAATCGTAATTGCACGGGAAAACACTCCATGTATCTTGACAAGCAGGATACATCGCCCCATTGCCTTCAGCTATGTTCCTGATTGGAACAACGTTACAAGATTAAGCGCCACACGAAAGTTTAATTGAAATTACCTTGCGCGATAAGGAGAAACTGTCCCAGGCTGAGCTCCTGCGAACAACTATCACTGCAGACTGCCATGAAATAAGACCGTCTGTTGCAGAAAGGTGTCTTTTTTGCAGTCTTCTTGTGGGGTGTGTTTGTTTGTCGAAGAATGGCAGTTTTGTTTGGAACCACACCAGAGGCAGCTTTTTGACCTCGATGTGTTTCAAGAGTTTGATTTGGACGTCCAGTCTGGAGTTGAGTTGCCTCGGACGTTCCAGAAATGCTCGATGGCGCAAAGTTGAACTGAAGGATTAAATCTCCTCGACTTCTGCGGCACAGTGCGAAAGACAACAACGAAGCTGTTCGTGATGCACTAAGCCAAATTTAAGCTGAATTAATGTTGGATTAACTGCATGTGCCTCTTTTTGACGTGATGAATTCCTGTGCTGCCACCGTGGAGTGTTCAGTGTTTTCCTGTGATTGTTGTCAACCGCGGATACTGCGCATTCACTTCATTACTGAGGCCATTGTTGCGATTTGAAGCTGTCCTTTTGAGCCGGAGGCAGATTAAGCCAGTTGTTTGTGTTATTGCGGCCGAGATCGTGCGGTGTACGTTTCGTTGGCTGAAATTCAGGTGGTTTGCTTTTTCGGAATTGATAACGTGAAAGCGTTGGAAGCAGAAGCCTGATAAATGTGGAGCCTGTCAACCCGAGATCAGCAAACCCTCTCCATCACCGTTTGTTTCCCCGATCCTTCGTATTTCGACCTCCCCACTGACAGCAAAATAAGCTGTGCAGTTTGTTCATGTTGCCATGCTGTCTGTGAAGAAGTGCAAAACACCGCTGGATCTGTATTTTCCTCAAAAGAGAGCCAATTATACGAAGAAAGAACGGTGAATGCTCGAGATCCAGCAAATCACCAGTTCCTGTGCACCTGTCATGCACAGGTACGTCGCGCCCTGACCTTGGTCGAGTTGGGAGGGGAGCACGGCAGCATTGATTTGTAGCTGCTGTGAAATGATGGAGGCAGGTGATTTGCAGGTACTGGGCGAAGGAAAGCAGGTGACAAAAGGGAAAACTTTGCGCCGTGAACCTTTTAGCCCAAGAGATGCAGGTGCAGCGGAGCTGGAGATGGTATCTGGGTCTGCACGCAAAACCAGCTTGTACAAAAATAAAGCCACGCAAAACTGGTGCTTTCGTGTCAAACACATTTTTGGAGGAATGCGAAAAACATTGATAAACATGGATATGTTTGTCCTCAGGACAAAGAAATGCCAGATTTAATACGGTAAGGCGAGAGGAGTGCAGAAAAGCCGGCATGTTGCAGTTAGTCCGCTTCCCTGGCGTCGTTGCTCTGCTGAATGCTCTGCTGAATGCACTGTGCTCCTGACGACTGCTGCAGGCGAGCAAACACACCGAAGGAAATTTCATCTCCTTAGAATTAGAAACACACGAGTGCGTTTAAAGTGACACCTTTTAATTGAGACACGGAGGTCTGAACAAATTGAAGCAGTGTTTCTTCAGGGAATCCTCCGTGGTCCACATGAAGAAGGTGTTGACATTGTGAAGCCCGGGGGAGGAATTAAGGACAGGAAGTCTGATCTTTGTACCTTTTCATTCCTCATATTTCAGAAGTGAGATGAAAAGGAAGCTGTGTTTCATCATGTAAACCTCGCGCGAAATCACTGACTCGAGATCCGGAACCAGAATTCAGACCTGGGGTGCCCCAATATGGCTTTCCCCGCTTCAGGGAAAATTCAGGCTTGAAAACCCCACCATTGCGCATGGTGACACCAAGAAACTGCCGCTGTGACCTTGCTGTTGACAAAAGACGCTTCACCTGTTTTATTCAGTTCTGTTGACCTTGCCTTTTTTACGCGCACTAATCTCGAATAAACGAGCATTCACGGCCGCATCTGGTGAATCCATTTGTGCTTGTGGCAAAAAATGGGACCGGGAGGAAATCAATCACATCCTATTTGCGTCTTGCAGGTCAGAATGTATTGATCGAGCCGGCATCCTTATGATGGGATTCCAGCGCACGGGAAGTTCACTCTCTTCGTGCAGGAAAAATATGCCAAGGAAAAAAACTTTGGCCGAGAATTCAATAAAACAGCAGTGTTCACAAGGGCACAGTGAAATCAGTGTCTCCGAGAGGCAGACTCTGTCGTGGACACGCCTCATTCGAAACGTGTTTGTTGTGGGAGCCCTGCAGACGTCGGTTACGTTGTCTACTGGTCGATTTGGTTCCGTGGCCCGCAAATGCCAAGAAAAACCTGAACTCGCACCTCCTCTTTCAGTTCTGATGAACATAAATAATAGAATGCTCACAAAAGCAGCATCTCAGCAACACTGCTTGAGCGCTAAGAAAGCTTCAGTGTGCAAGGTGCGATTACAAGCTAATGTGGCCTTTGCCTCCTGCAGGCAACAGCTGCGGCATTGTTAGTCCTAAAACGTAGCTCTCCGAACCTTGGCGAAAGTTCTGTGCACCCATTAAGAGAAGCAGTTCGCCTTTTGAAGCAAAACGTTTGTGTCGAAGTGGGAACGATTTCGTTGCGCACTGCAGGGAAAGAGTCCGTTGGTGGCATTTTCACAGTGAATTGGCTTGCATGCTCACAGCAGTGAAGTCGCTTGTTTTATTGCCCACCCGATTTTCTTGCTGGCGCCAGCAGCAAGAAGTCTTGGTGCTGTGAGTGGTCGTTTTGTGTGGTCAGATGTTGAAGCTTTTGCTTGATATCGATAAGCATTGCATTGTCTAGACAACAAATAGCTCTCTCCCTTTTTGATTGGCAGCAATTCCCACAAGTGGCCAGATAAGTGTGGGAGTCTCTGGAAATAGTTTCACATCGCACATGAGAGACTTTTTTGCGCCTTTTGACGTGAAGTGCTTCTTGACTGTTTCGGGATTTGGTTAGTTTGATGCTATTTGGAAAATGACTGCTGTACGATTCAAATCTTTGAATGATTCAAGAAGCAGCACGGGGTGAGAATGAACCGAAGGGACTCGCGTTTGCGAAATTTTCGTGTGGTGGGTGTTTTTGTGTTGTTCCCCTGCGTTGTTCCATTGATAAATGCTCGTAAATTGGATGTGTCCTGCGTGACCTGAAGAACCTTCCCGGGACGCGCCCCCTAAGTGGGTCACTGATGAGTGGTGGACAAAGCCGTTCGGAGCTTCCTTCAGACACGACGTCGCTCCTCTTTGTAAATAGCCTGCACAGGACACCACCCATTTCATTTTGTGTCGGTTTCTATTACGCTACGAATACTCTGTAGTAGCAGCCACTCGTTTAGTGGCTCAGGAACGGTCCTGCCAAAGCGAGAAGAAGAAAGGCTCTTGGACATAATGGCTGACAGACGAGGTCATCTGGGTATTCAAATAGGTATCTGTGGCCAGGTAATGAATGATGCATTGAACCAAAGCAATTTGAACCTGGACGTAAAATGTCTCGCGAGAGAGCGGGAGGAGCTGATGTGTAATTGCGCAGCTTCGTGCTCACTGAGGAATGTGTGGAAACGCGAGCGAGTCCAAGAGAGCTCAAGTTTGCTCAAGACCAGCTGACGAAACCTTCGAAAAGATGGCCATTCCCTGTTCTCCCTTGCTTGAAGTATCTCGCTCGCATCCACAGTTAGAATACGAGTCGTACAGCAACTTCGCATCGGAAGCGTCTACAGTTTTCGTGGCCAGAGAAGTGGTACGAAGTGGTGGGATGAGTTCAACGAACTGAACGTCTGCTTGGTGAAGGCCTTTTGGCTTCAACCTTGACCTTTCCCCGGGCCATATTGATGCTGCCTGAAAGCGCTGTGGTCCCTGGGTAACTGTAGATCAATACTGATGGTTTACAAACCTCAGTCACTGCTTACTCAGGGTCTGCTGCTTCTGCTATGGTGTGTGGAAGTGATATGAAAAGTTTCATTTCAGAAATAATCAGCGCTGCATCGAAATTGCGGATCAGCGGTGTGGAAGGCCTCGGATCTTGTTGACAATTCAAAGTGCACTACGTGAGACCTACAATTCATGTGTTGGCGTTGCTGATCCAACCTTCGTATTCAGTGGAGGAAGTTCACAAAAAGCAAGCAGTTCGTTTCCATCTGCATCCAATGCGGAAAGGACATCAGTTGGCAGCCGGTGGTGTTGATTCAGATTGTGCGGTTTGAGGCGATGTTTGTCATCAACACCTGGTTCAACAGGATTTTCACTGTCTGTGGAGTTTCACACAACATTGAAGTTTCAACAGAGAGGAATATTGCAAGGTGTGTTCGTGTTCGGAGCCTTTGAGGGAGGCTGCGCTGTTTCCTGGTGTTTTTTCTTCTTTATCCTATTTCGACATATGCCAAGGAAATTGTTATGTTCTTTCAGCGACAACTCCGAAAGTGGCTTTGCAAGCTAACGTTGTTAGCCGCTGCTGCGCCGTCTTTGTGTGGCTCAGTGCAATCTCAGACTGCACACAAAGATGGTTGAAGGAAGATTTTTTATGCTTGCATAGTTCTTGGACAAGAGTCTAATTCCTAGCGGCCCTTTCATGATGATGGCAACGCAGCTTTCTTGTGAGAGAACAGAACCTGAAGGGCATCGGGAATCAAAGGATTCTTCCTCCGGGATGGAGGCTGAGAATTAATGAAGGACGACGAGGGTTTCCACATCAACTGATCGGCTGGATTCTTCGTCCCGTCAAGTAGCAGAAAAAGTGCTACTGCTTTCACTGCGGAGGCGTTTGTTATCAAATCTCTGAATGGATACGTACTATTTGCTCTGGCATCAGGAAGATGCATTGTTCCCCCCATCAAATAGGCCATCAGATAATATTGACCTTACAAGAGGTTTTTATGTATGCTTTAGGAAAGCTCATTGATTTGCTGGTGGAATGTGTTTTTCTGCAGATGAAATCCTATTTTGAGTGACCGGCTGAGATACCATTACAGCGATGATATTGATCTGGTACACAGCGCATCGTACACCAAGCACCACCAGCTGACGAGCCGAAAGCAAATTGGCTAGAGCTCGTAGATTTTACGTTCAGCTCTCTGCCATAGCTGTGCGATTACCGTCTGTCGCGAGTTATCAAGGCCCGACCCTGTGTTGCAGGACTTAGCAGGGCGGCACACGCTCAGTTCGACGCGCCGTTGTAGCCTGGGAACGTTTACGTTATTCCAGCGCAAGGATGGAGTGTTATGAAACATGCTGTGCGTCTTGCAACATTCCTGATCTGAAGCAGTTCAAAGGTGAGCCAAATTGACGTAGTTTCTGGTCGGGCCGTGCTTTCTCAGCGTCTGTTGAAGCGGAATATGAAAAGCACGGCTGGTGAACTTGTCAGAGCCAACGCTCGGTGGAAACTGCACACGCCACACTTTGCCCAAAGTTGTTGCAGACTGATAACAGTCAACCGAAACGCAGTGGAGTTGTAAGATACGGCAGCACATTCTGCAGGCTGAAGCCGGCAAGATTCAGTGAGGCAAACAGAAAGGGAACAGAAACCACGACGCCGCTTCGTTGTCAGAACCGCGCACAGAGCGGTCGGGACTGCTGGGAACATCTGTTGCTGTTCCAGAGTTACTTTACCACTGATCTCCATGGAATGCTGCGACACGACTCGAGAGATACCCCCAGACAAACAGTGAGGTTTGTTTTGGCCTTGTCTTGCGGTGTTTTTTCATTTGCTTTTTCTTCTCTTGCTTCGCTTGACTCGAAGCACAAGCTTTGCTGTGTGGGCAGCGATTCCGCTGTGGATTTGCCGCTCTCTCCAGTGTCTGTTTACCGATGATCTTTGCGGATGATTTGAAGGCTGGTTGCCCAACTGTCATTCACAAGCAAGAGGCTTCATCGAAATACAAACTCTGTTGCCCAGACAGTGCTAGAGTCATTGAAGCACTAAAAAATATCTTCCACAGAAGTCAGTGCAGTGGACAGAAAGACCTCTGTTCTGTGCAAACAGTTGACAGGACAAGGATGAAACAGTTCGGATGAGAGCAACGTGGCTGTGGCCTTCTGCCCTGATTACCAAACATCGCCTGCCCTTGTGCCGTTGCTACGTCAACGATGCAGGCAGAGGCTCCCGGGCAAAGGCAATTTGCGGTATTTCCTCAAAAAAACCATCTTGTGTCTGGGTCTGTCTTTTATGTCGTCAGTATTCATTCGCGCTTCTTTGTGTCGAAGCGCCCACACCCTGGACGACGAGAATACAACAGCTCTTCAACACTCGGTGCCGCCGACATTCTTCGCTCTAACATCCGAACAATGCCTGGAACGAAGAGGTGCTTACCACATACACCTTCACCTTTACCTACAGAGCTACTTTAGCCATGCTGATGATATTTTTGGATTCTCAATTGTTCCGTGCGAATCCGTGGTTTGGTGCTTCTAATTCGAACACGGTGGCAATTCGAGATAGGTGTCACGATCACAGAATGAGAGTCATTCTACTTTCCAAGATGAACTTGGGTGACGTTGTTGGTCTGTCTTGACGATGAATCTGTCGCCGTTCGTTGTCCAAATTGCCAAAGGTCTCGTGTCTCAGGTTCCGGTTCCGAACAGTGTTTCGGGCAGACTCTGGACAAACATAACAGTTTGTCTCAAATTTGAAACGCAGGAAAACCCCTCTCTCGAAATACCGTAAACATTTGCGACAGAATCAGCTTCATTTCCAACATAAACAGCACTTCTACCACCAGAGAAATGTACCTTTTCGGGGAAGGACCAAACAAAATTTCATCGACATTTGATCCAAGTGCGAGACACGCTCGTCATCTGACGCCCCCCCCCTGTAGGAAGCCTCTGACCGTGTCCGACCTGGGACTTGGCCTGATGCTTACCCGACTATCATCCAGCACCCTCCCCCACTTGGGTAGAATGAGAGCAGTCAACAAGTACTCAGGGGTCGCCCGTGCACGGTGAAACTGCGTGCTCTCTGAGCGTTTCTTTCTTGTTGAAACTGTTCAGACTATCAAGGACTTTTTTTGTACTTTTTAACGAAAGCGTTGTTTGGTGTGTTGTGGATCAACGCAATTGGAATTGAAGGACTCTGGTCGATCCGCCTGTTTGTGTCACTGGATCATTGCAAGTATTCGTCCTTTTTTCTCAGTTTCACCAGTGGCAGACAAGACCAGACGTTTGTGCATTGCGTTTGGTTGCGTGGTCAATTTTTCACATGTTGTGGGTGTCTGTGTGTCTTGTGAGTGAGTTGGGGTTTTTTTTCAACGCAAATTGCACATGTACAAGTACGAACAAATGGTGACGTGATAAAACATAGCAACAATCAAAAGACTCGTCAGATGTGAAGCAGATGTTTTTCACACAGCGCTCCATCTTTTTCAACACTCCACGCAAAGGTGACAAGAAAGGAGAATGTACATTCTGCGACTGACAAAGGAGAAAGCAATCGAGGATTTATCCCTGGAGTTGAAATGGAAAGGTACATGGATGTTCCAACTCTGTTCATTTCAGCTGAAAGGTTCTGGTCTTCAGGCAACTGACAAAGGAAAATCTCTGTTTCTCAAAAAGAAAAAGGTATCTCTGTGTGTCTTTCTGCCCGTGGATGTGGGCGAGGTGATTGTCCGCCGCCTAATGACTCGTCAGGAATCGCAATTACCATAAACTGGACGGGCAAGACAAGCTTCTGTGCAGGAACAATAAACTAACATTGTCAGTCTGTAATAACCTTTGTCATTGCTTGTATCGGAGGCAATATCACACCAATGTGTCACAGCAGAGATTGATACCCCCGAACACAAACATCAAAAAGTGGTATTTCCTTTTATGTGAAGCCTTTGCACAGAAGGTGACTTGAAATTGCTTCTGTTTTGTGCTCGACTAATTCAGGTAGCTGAGATGAAGTTAGTTTTGGCACAGGTGCGTGTTGCTTTTGTAGTGAGACATCAACAGCCTTGGAGATTGCAATGTGACCCCCTTTTCTGACGAACCACGAAGAACAAGACTCCTTCCAGTTTTTGGTTTCGTTTTCAAACTCAACTCGCTCACTGTGTTATACGAGATTCAAGTTTCACAGGCAATTTTTTGTGTCCTGTGATGAAAACTGCTCGTGATACCAAGAACTGGTTGAAAGTACGAGATTTGCCATGAAAGAGGCAGAGTACTGGCGCTCTGGTACTGACCTTTCGTGCAGAGTGGTTTCGATACCAGATCCACGGCTTTGCTATTTGACTCTACCATTTTCAGAGGAAGTTCGTTGCCAACTTTGCAGTGTCTCGGCGCTCGTACGTTCGTGCACTTTCGATTCTGAGCGGCTGCAAGGTGTCGTGTGTCCCGTCTCCCCGTGTTGGCCAGTGTCGGTGGAGTCAGAGGAGGAAGTTTGGAAGTTTCGTTCAACAGCTCAGTCCAAAGACCCCTTGGATTGATCTTGCCCGTATCTCTGAGGCCAGAAAGTGTGACAAGACCAAGTTATTATCCAGACGTCAGGTAAAAAAAACAACTCGCTGTGCTTCCCTGACCTGACCGGCCAGTTACCGGTTTTGTCAGGTTCAGCGAACCCTGTTGTGCAGGAGGCAGTCGGAGGAAAGCTGACATGCCGGAAGTATCTGACAATGGAACGTAACAGCCGTCGCCGGGTGTGTTGCGCCGCGTGTGACAATGTCATCTTTGGATTGCCTGCAGCTGTCTTGATTTGTGCGCGTCATGAGGTGAAATGTTTTGAGACGAGCAAGACTTGCATAATGAGCAGATGTCACGGGTTTGGAATGTACAAAACAGTACTGTTAACAATATTTTCGGTTTAACACGGTGCTCATGCGCATTGTGGGTGGATCTGGGACTGTCTGGACGTCTTTGTTGAAAACGCGCCTGGCCGATTATCAAGCGCAGTGAATTGTGCAGCAGCGAACTCGTCCAGGACACTTGGTTGCGCTTGTGTGCAGCGTTTCTTGCGGCCGTGGAAGCGTCGATCCGGCGGCGGGTGCTGCCGGGGCGCGTCCTGAATTACGATGTGCGAGGTGATCATCACCGCATTACGTCTTCTGTGATGTTCAGCTCGAGCCCCAGTTGCGTGTGTTGAAGCAGTTGGCGATCGTACAAGACCAACTCTGCTCATAACATGGGAGTCAGCAAGAGCTCCGGCGTTGCTTGTTTAGCCCCGTCTATCACAGCACAAGCCTTGCAAGAAAGTGCATCACACGGGGATGCAACAACATTCTGTCTGGATGTGAGAGCTTGAACGCTTTGAATCTTGGATCTTATCATTGTGCAGAACTTCGCGAGATTCTTACGAAAAAACATTTTGATGGCATGTTGTCAAGCTTGCGGTTGATTTCAAAAGGAAAACTTGGAAAATCCAGTGCACCAAGGAACTTGCATCGCAATTGTGAGTACATGTGCCTGCATGTTGGTTGGAGAGCAGCTTTGACATTTGGTAAGCCTCGCCTGACTACACAGAACATTGGTAATATGTATCATGCACTGCGTGCATGTTGGTACTTTTGCAGAACATTTGTTGAAAAACGAGAATCTGGATTCGCAGCTTCAAAGACATTCTCCGCGACTCGATTGCGGAGTGCATGGTTTCGCGGAAACTATCACCGAAACCAGCAATGAGATGATGTGATCTATGGATATCTTTCGAATCACAGCGTATCTAGGACAGCACTGGACTATTTTTAGCTGAGAAAAAAAGCACAAAGCTGTGCTACTATCATCACTACTACAAGCATATTACTACTCAAGTAAAGAGAACGTAAAACACAAGCAGCATTGCCACATCCGGTTTCTGTGTACGTCTTCAGGTCTTTCAGCCTTGTTGTTGCAGACGAAGGGAAAAAGAGAAGCGAAGAAGGCAGCTCAGATGGGACGCAACACAAGAGGCAATTACCCAATCATCTGCGTGGGACTGTCGTTGGAAAGGAGATTTCAGAGCAAATAATTCCACACGCCTTTTCGAATGACAGGAAGGGGCTTCCACCTTCACATTGAGATCTGACTGTAATCTCGTGCAGGCCCAGGCTTCTTGTGTGCGCGGTCCTGCGCCATGTACGGGACTCGTACTTGGGGGATAATTGCGTGTGTGGAGTGACTGTCGTGAAGGACTTGAACCTGTCAATGCATTAGTGCCGTCACTCTCCCGAAGGACGGGATTGCAGCGACTGTGCCGGGCAGATTTCTTCTCATTTCCCGGCACCGGCCTCCCGCGACAACCTGTGCTGTGATTTATTTCAGATCGAATCGACGGATAATGAAACGTCAGAATCGTGGGTTGGAAAAAGCACCTCATTGCGTCTGTGTGGGGCGGGTGCATGGGTCCACTTAAAACTGCAGTCGGCACACAAAATCTGTGGATATTCAGTTTGTAGATCTGTTCTCCCTTTTGTGCACTGCAGGAATGGAATAACTTTTGTGTACACAGGATCGTGTGTTCGCCCACCCGAGTGTGCTGGTTCTCGATTCCGATCTTTGGCTTATCGTGTGGTTGAGAAAAGGTTGAGGGATCTTGTCTGGCGCCTTTGGTTTGACGCGAATACGGAGGACACAGAGGTTGATCGGACGTTTACAAATCTGAACATTGTAAGAAATTACCAGGGTTTCCGTTCTTCGCAAAATGAAAGCCCTGCAGACTTCAAACAGAAAGGGCTCCTCTCCTTGCAATGGCCAGTGACAGGTTGACCTGTCGTTGTTTCCGTCGCCCTAATTTGATTCAAATGTTCCTTTTCCGTGTGCCGGATCTGTTGCTCCTGTACAACCTTGCATGGTCAGAACGCTGTCATCACAAAGGAAATTGATACCATCTCGGTTCTCTCTCTCAAGTCACGAAGCATTCTCTCCTTTCAGTCACGTTTATTATTGCATCCTTGCAATGCCTGCTGTTTCATTCGACTACATTGACTTGGAAACAACGGCTTTAGTTTCTGATTCCCTGGAACAATGCAGCAATGAGTGACAAGGTTCAATGGTCCTTCCTTACCACAATGCCCGCTGCCCACTTTCAAGTGGAATTGGCGCACGAGTGGGGACAACAACAGCTTGCTCCAGAAATGCAGGCAGTGGACTTCCGGTGAACAGCCCGTTGTATCAAGGCGCCATTGTGACCATATTGTGGTAACTACAGATCACTGAACGATATCGTTGAGATCACCACCCCACCCTTCTTCAACACAGCCGACAGCCTCCATGCACAAGCGGAAACAAAGTTTCGAAAATTGACGTGGCCGCCTTTGTGCATCGAAAGTTAAGCGAGAGGCGCGTGTCAACACAAACTGGTGTTCTTGTTTGGACGGACGCAGATGTTTGCCATGTTGCCAGTGAATGACAGTTCGACACGAAGATCCGTCTTTGATCCTTCGAAAATGGAGAAGTCTTGACTCAACCAGTTTGTTCTCCGCCTCGAGAAAAGGATTATTCTTTTGAAAGGAGAGATGGTCCTCTTTCATTTGACGAGTTGATGGGACTGGGAGACGTATTCAAACGGCGCCCTGCACTTGACAGCACCGTTAGCTTGATACATCCACGTGAATGCCAAATCAGGTTCTGAATTCAGATCATGAAGTACCTGCATACAGTGTTGTGAATGGAGCTCATCTTCTCATTGCGGAATAAATGGGTATCACTTGTGCAAAGGCCTTGAATCTTTTCGTGAGGGAAATTTGTGATCAAATCTTAGAATGAGCGAAAGCTGCAGCCCTGCCACGTGGTTGGTCAAATTTGTTTGAGTGTGGATCTGGTTTTGTTCAGCTGGAGATGATGTACATGTGAAAGTTACTGTAGCACTACACGATGTTCTGTTGATACTCCGATCCTCGATTATCAACAGTCTGTTAGTCTTTGGACAGAATTTCGTGAATGCAAAGCAGCGCGTACGCAGAATTAAAAGCTTTGTTCTGCCAAAGTTAGAAGACAAATAAGACAGATCGCTGCTGTCCGACTGTTCGACGCTCCTGGCGTGTGGAGATTCACCTCAGAAAGCCAGGTTGAGGTCACGAGTCTGCGGATCTGAAGATCTCGGGATGGAGGCTCGGGGTGCTGGCAGTGCGAAATGGGCACAGGTGCTTCTCGAGCGCGGCGCACCGATTGCTGCTCTTGTTGACGGAGCCGATCTCGATTCATTGGCCGCTAAAATGTAGGCGCACGAGAGCTGCATCGTAATACCATTGTAAATGCAGTCGTGGGGGAAAATCCATAGTCGCGATCCCCTCTCCCCCTGTTTATTGGAAACTCCGGAGGCTTGAAGTGGATCCCGATCTTCGACTACAACCCGCCTTGGAAGCGCCTGCTCGAACTGCCTGCTGATCAATAACTTGTACGGCTGTAATGTTTGGCTGGGGGCACCAGTGCAGTGGGTGGGAGGAATCCTGCGATTGATGATTATCCAGCGTCTCGAGGAAAAGCAACAAAGTGTGAAGCGGATCTAATTTCCGCTGCTTCCGATGAACGTGGAATTCACCTTTTCCAAAAATCATCATTCGTGGCCTTTTGTTATTCTCGTGAAGTGATTTTGTTGTCGAAGCAAAACACTGAACAATACAGAGTCACTTTTTTGCACCGTCTTTGATGCAGCGGATCTTGTTGACGTCAAGATGAAAAGCTAATCAGACGGCCAGTCGTGTCCGCGATGATGTGAACAGCTATTGGTCGCGCCTCTGCTGCACTGGTCGAATGAAGCTGATGCTATCAAGCGAATTAAAACAGTCACTGTATCCGGGACTGTTTTGACCAGCTTATGTCGGTTGGTGAACAAGGCAGCAAAACACGACCAAAGAACTCTTGATTGGAAGTACAGAACACACAATTACCTAAATCACTCAAATTTTTCTTTTCTGTGCTGAGCTGTAACGGTTTATTATCTTGTTCTCTGATTGCAGTTGGAGGATAAATCAGCGCGAGTGGAAAGCAGGAGGAATTCGCGGTTCGTCTGATAGAAGAGAAGCTTCGGAGCCGCAGAGCCAGAGCTGCCCGAGAGAAATTGCAAATCAAGCTGCGCCGGCGCTGTAAATCAACTGGGGCTGACAAGAAACATCTCTGATTAGTGACAAAAGGGCAAGCATGGTGAGAGAGGAAGGTGCTGTAGTGGAAGACACATCTTGAAGTGGCAAACTTGACACGACACGAAGGAAAGAGAACAAAATTTCTGAATCGTGTGTCAGACGAAGCGTTTGTTTTTGACGATGGATTACGAGTACTTTTAGTTCACATGTTTTCGAACGGATGATGACACAAGTGGAGTTTTATAATTTGTGAAGCTTGAAAGGAAAAGGACTGCGCGATGTCAACTGTACTGAATCCGTGTGAAATCATGTTGCCGAGGGATTTCCACGAGCTGCTCTGATTCGGAATGCAATAGCAGTGGAATCGGCCAACTTCGTGGAATAAATATCCCATCAATTTTGATGTGTAAAAGGAGAACGGGAACCCCCGTGCATTGAAGCTCTACCGCACTGTGTGACAAGTAACCTGTCAGACGATTTGTCAGGAGCAGCCATGGAAAATGACGTAGACACAGGATTGTCACGGAATACGGTTTTGGGCAACGCGTCGTACAATGCCTTGGATTACAACGCCAGCTACAATGGCACAGGCAACGACACCTGGTTGGCCACGACAGCAGCGCCATCTGACGGGAAGCCGCTGCGCTCCCTGGCGCTGTGGCAGGCCATCATCATCACCATCATCCTCGGCCTGATCATCATAGGAACCATTGTGGGCAACATCCTTGTCTGCACCGCAGTCGGCATTGTACGCAAGCTACGGACGCCCTCCAATCTGTTGATCGTGTCGCTGGCGGTGAGTGACCTGCTGGTGGCGCTGCTCGTGATGCCGTTCGCCGCTATGTACGAGGTGATGGGCTACTGGATGCTCGGAGACCAGTTCTGCGACGCGTGGACGTCGCTGGACGTGATGCTGTGCACGGCGTCCATCCTCAACCTGTGCATGATCAGTATTGATCGTTACTTCGTCATCACGCGTCCGTTCCAGTACGCCGTCAAGCGCACGCCCAAGAACATCGCGCTCATGATCGCGGCCGTGTGGATCACGTCGGCGCTCATCACGCTGCCGCCACTCTTCGGCTGGAAGTCGAAACCCGTACCCAACCACTGCAGCGTGTCGCAGGACATCGGCTACCAGTTTTATGCAACGATTGGTGCCTTCTACCTCCCCGTCACTGTGATGATCGTCATTTACTACCGCATCTACGTCGTGTCGTCGCGTATCGCGGCGTCCGAGGCGAAGTCCAAGCCGGGACTGAGCGACTCGCGCCAACCGAGCGAGGCGCCGTCGACCATCCGCAAACAGAGCAACGAGGAGAACCACAACGTGCAAGTGCGACACGACGTACGTAGCTTTTCACTTCCCTTCTTGTCCGTAAAACCATAAAAACATCCAGGTAATCGGGCATGGTTTGCTGGCTGCTTGCCTGAGCTTCGTCGGAAGCCTCATACAGTATTCATCCAAGTGGCAACGGGAGAGAAGTTCTCCGAGTACATAAACGAGTTCATGGAAGGGGACATACACGTGCACGTCACGTATGTGGCACAACTAGTCGGTCAATTGGTCTTAACAATCTCACAATTTGTGTACCGAACGGTCGCTTTTCCAACAAAGCCAGCTTCAGACGTCAAGCAGTTTGTTTACGGTTGAATTGAGTTTCTTCTCGCGCGTCATTTATGGGCCGTAAACTTTTTGGACTCGCTCACAATAGCGCTTCTAAATGAGCTGTTCCGCAGAAAAGCACCTGTCCTGCAGTGCGTTATCGATTTCGTTTTCTTGGCACGTCTCAGGCGTATACACAATGTGTTCCTCGCGTATCTCAGATAAATTTGTTGCACGATCCCCCTTCTGTGTCAGGGGCCGAACCACAACGGACCCGCGCGCCAACCCCGCGACGAGACGCAGCAGGAGATGCTTCCCAAGAACAACCCGAAGAGAGACAAGAAGGGCGGTGGACAGCGAACTCGCAGACGCTTCCCATTCCTGCGCACACCAAACTTCCACCGCAAGATCGGGTCGGGCAAGGAGAGCAAGGCAACCAAGACTCTGGGCGTGATCATGGGTGCCTTCACGGCCTGCTGGCTGCCCTTCTTCATCCTCGCCCTCATCAAGCCATTTTGTGATAACTGCGTGCCCGCCTGGATTAATTCTATATTCTTGTGGCTGGGATACTGCAACAGTTTTTTGAATCCGATCATCTACGCTCGGTTCAACCGAGACTTCCGGACGCCGTTCAAGGAGATCTTGTGTTTCCGCTGCCGGGGCATTAACGTGCGTCTGCGCAGCGAGAGCTACGTGGAACAGTACGGCGCGGCGCCGGGCCCGGCCACGCTGCGCGACTGCATCCGTCCGCCCGTCGACACCGTCGTCAGGTACCACAGTCAGGGCCAGACCATCGTCAAGCTGGGCAACGGCGAGGCGGCCTGTGAGACGGGCGGCCCGGCGGCAGCCGGCGAGAAGGTCAGCAACGAAGCCAAATTGTGATAGTTTGACAGGTGCTCGGAGCGAATCCGGTTTCCGATTCACTTGTGAGTGGGTGCATGCATATGCGCGTGAGAATTCAAGCACCGGTGTTACGTTCGCAAAGTCCGTCTACGAACTACTTCTGTGGCCACGAGTGTACTCGACTGGGTTCTCCAAGGCCAACTGAGGCGTGGACTTGGCCATGAAATGGGAGGCTCCGTTGTAAAGTATTAAATTCAACCTTCCGCCAACATACGGATTCCCTGACCTCTGGACACGACGCAGTGTGATCAGCTTCCAGGCTGCACCGGGTTGAAACGTAGTTGAGTGTACATATTTCAAAGCACAAAGAAAGGAACCTGCATAACCAACCTCTACGTCAAGATATGCGTCAGACCACCAAAGGAACAACTACCCTCTACAAAAAGTCGCCACATTTTGATGTGGATGATGTGATAAAAAGCATTATCAGAACATTATTTTCTACTGAAAAGTGTATCTATGAATTCACCGCGCTGAAGTCACTGATTCTGCAGTGGGCGGGGTGTGAAGTGCACTTTGTTCCTGTGGAGCTCTGCAGTACTCGTACGTTGTACAGTATGTTCTGCATCACGCAGAATACAGTGAAACACTATGTGAACAGTGAACAAAAGACTCAGCTCTCATATCAGTAAATGTGTGATAGACACTGGCATCAAGTGAGTTTTCTCCAGAAACACACAAATATTCTTATGGAAAATACACGGATTGTCTTCGGGAAACACAGAGGTGTGCAACAAACAGAACCAAAAACGTTACTCAAGACCGAATCTGCGGTGCAACGCCAGAAGTTGATCGATGGAAATAACATGGAAATGTACATATTGCGAGAAAAATGTCGGTGAAAAAATGGATGTGTTATTTCAGGCTGTAACACTGTCTATCGATCGCGTTTGAGGCCACACACCTAAGGTAGACATTCTCCCGTTGATATTCATGCGTTTCATATTTGGCATCAGACTGTGAGACGTACATTTACCTGCTACAGATCTGTGCTGTCTGCTGGTCTGGAAAAAAAATGTCAGTTCCTGGATGGAATCGAATCAAGAATTTCCCGGTCCAATGTCAACATCGCCCAACTTCTGTTACTTTTGAGCTCGGACCAAAAAATGCATTGCGGAGTGCAATTTTCTTGTGTAGAAGCCAAAGTATTCTTTGTTGTGTTGTCTTGGTCAAGTTGTGTTGTGAATCCTTATTTGGCCTCAAACAAATCGCTGGCTGATACAGTATTACTCGTCCGTTGGAGATGAGCGCGGTGTGTTTGCCTCGGGGGTGATTTGCTTCGATCGACATCAGATTGTTACTTACATATTTGCGTGTCGTCAGACGAGGTCATTAAGAAACTACAAAGTCCAGGCAGGTGATAATGGCACAGAAACGGATTGCTTTGACTTCTTGCCAGTCTCTACATGGTTTTTTGCCCAGAATAGCTTCAGTGCGCCATTGGTTTCAGCATTGTTCTGAAGGAAGTTTCTTCCGCCCCAATTTTTAGCTTTCTGGACTGGTGCCTTTCTTTCATTGGAGAAAGGCGCTTTTTCGACGCTGCAGTTCATGCCATATCTGCTATGAAAGTTTCATTTGGTCCGGATGCCAAGCACAACTTACGTTGCAATAAAAACTTGTATGGATCCAGCACGTTGCGAAGCAATTCATTTCTGTGCCACAGTACATCAAGATCAGTTCCCGGTGCCTGAGAAAAACAATTTGTTGGAACATAAATTGTCCAAATGCAGTACGTTTTGTATTGCAGGATCATTTCAACCAACTGTGTGAACTAGAACTGCTCTTCACTGTTCTCTCAAACATACGTGCTCCAAACAAAATGTGTGCTTTTCGCTCATTGTCTCCCTGAATGCAGTTCGTTATCCAACTGCAAAACAATAGTGCTTGCAATGGGAGTTGACCACATCGCGAAAGTCGATGGAACAAACATCAAAGCTCGAAGTTTCCGTGTTCGGAGCAGTGCAGATTTGCGTTATTTTCCACGAGGTCAGTGATCTGCTGAGCAGTTCTCAGAAAAATGGCGAAAACAATTTTATGGAGATATTTATCTGAAATAAGTGCCGTCAAGAAACATCTCACGACTTGGAATTGGTCAGAATTGAGTCTCAGCTTTTTGAACCAGTGATGCATTTGATTGAGCGGTGTAAGTTTCAGTATTCACAGTTCAGGTAGCGGGATCATGCTATCGCATACACGGCTCGATACAAATGGATAAATTATTCAGTGTAAAGCGTGCTTTATGCTCTGGAGGCCTCGCTTTCAAAAAAGGTTCGCCACCAACAGGTCACTCACCGACAGTTGACAGGATCTACGCATTGTAAGTCGTCCGTAGCTTGCGCACAATCCCGATATTTTGGGGTTGAGTGATCGACCGATCGATCGCAGTGTTGGCGTTTGTCGAGCAAACGACGCATATGCGGATCTGCAGCGAGCAACGACTTTTTCAGTCAATAACACTCTGTACTCGATCCAAATTGCACACATTCATTAATTATGAGTGCTGCAGGTACGTTTGCACAGTACTCGTGGAGGAATGTCTTCTGTCGAAGGGAACAGTTCGGTACTTTGTGTGAACTTGATTGCTCAGAGGAAACAAGACACATTTACGCAGGGAACGTGCAAGTCCAGAACGACACAGAAAATGTGAAAAGTTCCAGTGTGACAGCAGTGATGTTTGTGATCTGCGTTTGTCACATTCAGGTTCCAAAACTTCCAGTGGTCAGTTACAACGGAGATGACATGGGGGCAGTTACTTTTCGCAAGTTGCACGACCCGAACAGAAAGTGTGCTGCCCTGTTTGACGTTGCGCACGCACAAATAACGCCCGAGGTATTTTTGTCTCTGCTATGCTGTGGGAAAAGGGCCTCCACAACTCATCTGCAGTTCCAGCAATTAAACCAGTCCGAATATTATTTGATGGAATATGCGTGCTGATTGCATTTTGAAACGAGAGGAATATGTATGACGACCCACAGATGGAGAGTTGTGAGGCGAACTGTTGTCGAGGAGCCATTGACGCCAAAAAGCACAAATTGTGTTTTTGTGTGAACCGAGGCAGTTGTAGTATTTTGAGTCAATGCAGTATCATAACGAGGGTTAAGTAGCGTCAACTGTGTTGGTAATCACTGTGTGGAACCAAAGTTGTGACATGTGACTGCGTTGTGTGTGTGCCCAATGCAATGTAACAGTGATATTCTGGTGGATTCTCTTCTTTTTTTTTTTCTTTTTAGGGGCAGTTTGTTGCAAAAGAGCTCTTGCAAGACACTTGTGTTCTTCCAGTGTGATTTTAACCGCACAATGATCTTACCGGTTCTTCTTCGATTGTCCAAAGCACATCCTTTCATCACTGCAGTGGATTCTTCTCGTGCGTTGAGCTTTTTCTTCGGAATCAAAAATGAAACGTGTTTTTTCTTCAGTTTTCCTTCAGGTATGTCCGATCGTCGCGCATTCGCGACTTTGGAGAAGTGGTACGAGGCTCAGATTGACATTCTGAGCGCTGTTTTAGTCATCGTGGTGGGCAAAAACGGAAGAAATTCAGAAAGGATGTGGTTGGATAGACCTGATTTTTACGCTTTTAGATTTCAGTTCCGTTCTTTTCACGTGGCGGTGAAACCCACAATGGTCAAATGATCGATTCTGCAGGCAAGATGAACGTGAACATGTAAATTGTAAAAAGCAAACGCTACAAAAAGCAAAGCAAGTATTTTTCTACGGAGTACAGTCGTTAAATGTGCAGTCCATTTGACAAAGACAATGTGTAAATGTGATTGTATTCCATAAGTAAGCGGAGGGAAGTGAGCGAATATGGTAGAACTGTAAAAGGTTTGTTGTGATTTGTGTTTCGAAAGTAATTATCGTGCACTGTAGCTGTTAGGATGTTGCCATGATATCTACGAGAACTTGACCATCCGACTAAAATACTCACGACCGCTTCAAACACAAGGGAAAAATTCCTCGTTTCGATTAGATCTGACAACTTTCCTTGCTCATTTTCACAACAAATGCTTACAAAAATATATTGTTACATGTGATGCATAAAATGTTTATAAAGAAATTGTAAGTAAATACATTCAGGACTGTACGTTATTTTTTCCGAATTCATCACACTTGGTTTTCTGCGACTGGATCTTTGTTGGATCGTTCAGATGGAATTGCTCAGAACAAACGTCACACGGGGCCTTTGGTCAATGTCTTTCACCTTTGTCAATTCGGTTTGTCAATGTGGTGAAAGTGGAAAAACTAAAATGAAGAGACCGCTGTCTCTCAATGGTTTCATCCGCATTCAAAAGCCGTCGGTGGCAGCACTTCTCTGCAGCTTCACTTCGAGTCGACTCGATGATCCTTTTCTGCGTTCACGAGAAATTTGATCAGTGTCTGTAAATATCTGTGGCAAAGTTTCTCATTACAGCGTATTCAGACCAAATAATTAATTTTGATATCACCTCATTTGAAGAGTAAAACCGTCCCCTGAAATCTCACAAATGAAATTGAGCATAAATTTGACAAGCGGTAATTCAGACGATCAGTCTGGCAGACATTGCAGAGTGCGCTTGTGCATGTAGATCTCGCCCATCTGCAACTCAGCACAGTCAAAATGAATTGCGACCAAGACCATGTACATCGCAAGGAGACGGAATTGGACCAGTGTGCCAAGATTTTTCAGGTTTGTGGAGGACAAGTGGACAAGTGTGTTGAATGTGGAGTGAGGAGAAAGGCAATCTTGCTGTCATCATTGCATCTGTGAGACGCAAACTGTGTTGTCTCAAGAAGATGGAAGTGGCCAAGATCAAAGATGGGAGCAACGGTTCAAGTCGTTGAACTCGATGTAAGCGTCCGAACCCAGGGTTCGAACTTGTCAACTGGCAGGCTGTTCGTGACTTGTCCATCAACTGACGTGTCGTCCTCATGCCCTCGGTTCGTCGCTTGTGAAAGTTGAACCGACAGAAAGTCCGTGGACGCGTCGCGCGCCACACGTTTCTGAAAGGAGATTGGTGCTGTGACGTTTGAAATTGTGCTGCAGTCAATGTATTGTTGTCGTGGATTTATTGTTGTGTGTTCCCCCTCTATTCATTTGGGAGAATTCCAAGAATTTACTGCACATTATTGTGGTTCAGCGGCTTTGTTACCAACACATAGATCTTTTGAACCTTTTGAATATTTTACTCGTCTGTCAAAAGCATCAAATGAATGTCATTTAATTTAGCCCAACTACATCAATTCTCATTGTGATGTTTTGCAAACCATTGGTGCAGCAAATTACATAGTTTCATCACAGTGAGCAGCAGGACACAGGTGGATCTGTTCATGAGGCAGCTTCCTGGGGGTGGCAATAACAAGTCTGCGACAAAGACCTAAATCACACACAATTCAAAAGTAAGTCACACAGGCAATTGAATGTGTGCGCGGAGATGCCTTTTTTAGTGACTGGCGTTTCCAGGAACTGTGTGATTTTGGAACCGAAGAGCGGGTGTGAGCCAAAAGGAAAAACGGTGGAAAGACGAAAGCTATGTGTGGCGAAGTTTGTATTTGGTGAAACAGCAACAACGCATGGTTGTCCTGAAACAGGTCATGCATTGGTCAAAATGTAACTTGTTTGCTGGTGGGCGTTTGGAAGAAGCCATTCAGTTGCCTTCAGGGTTTGATTGCATCGCACGCAGCTTGTTTAAAAAATAATTTTCAGAGGACAGCTTGTCATGCAGATCAGGATGAGCGCCACTGTTGTCGAGCTTTGCTCAGTTTTATTTGTACACATCACACCGATGTCGAACAATAATCCTTGTAGTCTTGTCGACATTGATGCTGCAAAAATGAAGCAACATTGATTTTTGGCATCAGAATGTGGACCCTAATTCAAGTCATGCAAAGCTGTTTGCATTGTAGAAACATGCTCACAAGGCAAAATTCTGGTGTGACCGGCATGCAGAAGGGGCCAAATGTCACTCGAAGCCGTTTCAAGAAAATTCGCTCACCTTTCACGCTCAACTTCGCGCACACTGGTGTCAGTTGGAAGTCTTGATCGGAAACAATGCAATTCGGTCAAAGAATACGACATTGTTGTCTGCCCTGCTGATTGAAGTTTGAATTCTGTGGTCATACACACCTCACTGGTGAGTGTGTGCACGGGTGTTTGTGAACAGAACGCAAAGATTGAATTTCAGAGCGTTGGTTTTGTCCCATCTGGAGGTTGACAAAGGGAAACAACAGACGTGGAGGGAAATGGGAGTGAACAAGAGTGAAACAAAAGGAGTATGCCCCAACAAGTCTTCATGGGAAGGTGGGAACTTCTGCCTCCCCGTCGATGGGAAGTAACGCTCAGTGTAGGGAGCCCAGTGTGACTGATTCAGGAACATTGAAAGTTCTGCTGGTCACAAACTAGCTTTCTGCTCTTCCAGTTTCTGAACGCAAAGGGCCCTCTTGACATCGTGAATCGTTTTGCACTGAGACAAACTGCTGGAGTCACGAACGTAAAATCGACATCAAAAGAAACACATGCACAACCCAAAGCCAGTTTATGTTCCAAGACATCAGTTCAGGCAATAAACAGACTTTATCAGAGACAGGTGCCCAGATTTGCAGAAGAAAAGGTCAACTCAGAAGGATTATTCTCCAAATTGTTCACTGAAGGATCGCAGAGGTTTCTGTCACTGAGAGATTCCCACTCAGGGCAAAGCAACAGAAACGGACTGTACGCGGTAAGAGCCATTGAAAGAGTTCCCGCTGGTTCCTGCCATTTTCCGTGTTTTACCAATCCATCGCAGTCGGTTGCGAGCTCTCTTTGCGTCCGGAAACGAGAATGTATTTAAGGCGATGCGTTGCCAAGGAACATTGGCACTAGCACACTGGCTGTGGCCGAGACGCTTCTCGGTCTGCAAACAGAAGGCTTCAGTGGTCTGCCCTGTCCATAAGGAGTGTTGGTTGCAGGGCCCTGAACTTCTGGTGCACGCCCATCATCCCTTTCATGTTCTCTGGACGGCCCCAAGGTTTGCTAGCTAGCACGGAATGAAGAGATAACATGCCTCAGGTAAGGAGTTAATCTGCTTTATGTCCTGCTGAGCGG
>JAAUXT010014112.1_pt1 | contig 37327 bp, 31 predicted proteins | sample 7278171 | NCBI WGS metagenome assembly JAAUXT01 (sample SAMN14350112, study PRJNA611818) | marine sediment metagenome | isolation source: surface marine sediment (1.8m) | place: French Polynesia: Moorea | collected 2018-08 | reverse complement strand
TGGGCATCGAAGATGTACTGGCGACGGGAGACATCGGCGCACTGAGCATGTCTTCCCCCGACCCCGTCGGCGTGCTGGTACGGCGCATGGGTGCCTTCAATGTGGACGTGGACATGCTGGGAATTGGACTCCCACTGCGCATACGTTTGCGCAAGGCACAAAAAGGCATGAATGGTCGGATGCTACCGTGGTAGCTGATGCCAATGAACCAAGGAACTAAATTCAGCTACCATGGTAGCCACTGCCGCTGTTCTGATCATCCCCGCAAAATCGACCATAGTAGCCAGTGCCGCTCTCCTTACAATCGGCAAATCGAGGCGTCAGCACTTTCAGTGTTAATTGTTGCGCTCATGAGGAAAATAACAGGAAAACATTTTTTTCCAGAAATACAAAAATTGATTTGCACATGCCCCGCCATGCAAAAACATACTTAAAAAGAGAGGGACACATTGTTTTGCTGTTGTTGAAGGTTCATGACAGCAAATAAGTTGAAACTTTTGAAGGAATGACTGCAGCAAATCCAAACCAAAAGTGATCCAGGAGTGACCTCCTGGTTTCAATTCTGACAGCATTGTGGATGAACATGGCCCTGTGTGCAGGTGCTGGTTTTCTTGTGCAAAAGAAATGTCAACAACATGTTTGTCTTGGCAATCATTGGTGACAAAAAAGAGTATCATGAGAGTCTGTTATAAGTTTACTTGCTTTTCTCTGCTTGTCCATTTGCTCAGAAATGGAAATTTGCTGTTCAGTGTTGTTTTTGTAAAAACTGTCACTCATGCCTTCACCAAAAGAACAGGCTGGAAAGAAAGTTCTGTTCAAAGGCCTGACACCCAAAGGCAAAAAACACTCTCTGATTTTTCTTCTTTGTGTAGGAACCAAGACTCCTCCAGAGATGTCTGTTTTTATCCAGAATATCAGGTCCATGTAACAAACCAACAAACTGTCAATCTGACTTTTTTCAGCAAGATGGTCGGGAAACAAAACATTAAAATTCCACAACTTCTCTGGAGCCAGGTTTGTTGTCATACTCAAGAACACCAAGATACTCCGCTTCCATATCTGCCAAATGAAAACCTTTTTGACTTCAGGAATTAATCAGAGAAGCAAATATCACTTTTGCGACAGGAAAAGTAAATAACCTGCAATCTGGTTGAGACTGTTCAGTAGCATGTTGAATGTGGGTCTCTCATCTGGGTCTGCACTCCAACATCTTTTCATTAAAGAATAGCTGTGTGGTGAACAAAAACGATGTAGGTGAACAGAATGTGCGTATTCTATATCATCAGAAATAAATGCAAACAACAAACACAGTTTATGGTTGATTTACATGTCAACAAGGCCATTTTGCAGGCACTTGTGTGTTTCAGCATTGACTTGGAAAATTACCCAGTGTCAATCTCTTGGTCTGTTGCATGGTTGTCATTGGAAAAGTAGTTTCCTCACAAAGACAAATTTTAGTATTGTACTCACGTTATTTCTGTTGCAATGTTGGGCTTGTGAAGTCTGTTTCCTTCCACCAAGTACTTTTCAATATGGATGCATTGTAAACCTGGGTAAGGTTGGGTGCCAAATGTAAATATTTCCCACAACAACACACCATAAGCCCACTAAAAATGTCAATGGCACAATATGTATTATATAAGTTGACCTGAATTGAACAAAAGGAAAGCATTGGCAAAATGACAAATAAAGATGTTTTCGTACCACATCACTTTTTGTACAAAATTTTCCTTCCTGGAAGCATTCCAACGCCATCCATCTGACAGGAAGCTCATTGTCTGTGTTTTCCACTCTGTAGTATTCTTTGTCACTCAAAAGTTTGCTCAGCCCAAAATCTGCTACTTTGATCACCAAATTTTCATCCATCCTGTGAAAACAGAAATACTTTTTCTTCATGACTGTGCGTACATCAGAAACAAGACTGTAATGGAAATAGTTCAGTGATGAACCAACATGCAATTTCTTGCAGCCAAGTCTCTGTGAACAACATTATTTTTTGACAAATATTCCATTCCTTTTGCCACACCCATTGCATTTTGGAACAGGTCAGCTGTTGTTAATTGCTGTGAAAAAAGGAAAGGCCATTTAATGGGAAAGTGATGACAAGTGTCTTGTCAGGTTTACTCCTTGTTAGTAAGTTAATTGAAAGGAACTCACAGATTTGTTGGCAGTAAGATAAGACTTCAAATCTCCATTGCTCATCAATGGCAGAATTATCGATGGTTTGTTCTTTATAACAGAGACGCCCAGGAGTGACAATATATTTGGGTGATCAAATTGTTTCATGATAACTGCTTCTTGTAAAAATTGCTCCACCAAATAATAGTACTGACTGCCTGAAAGAAGTCAGCAAAAGCCAAACATCAAACAGGTCAGATATTTCTCTGTTTTGTTAACGACACAGTTATTGTTACAACGCTTTGCCAAACACCAACAGACAAAGAAGAAATGTGCAACAACCTGCAACTTTCTTGATAGCAACCCTCTTTTTCATAGAATCCTCGGTTGTTAATATTCCACACCAAACAGCACCATAGTTCCCTGAGTGCAGAAGAGAGAAATCTGTGTAAAATATCAGATAATCAGGAACATTTCACAAAAGAAAACAATCACAACCTTTTCCCAGGAACTGTTCTTCCACAATGGTATCTGGATCCAACCAACATTTTGTGATTTCCTTTGCCACTTTTGGGCTGAGGCTGACAAGCAAAAAGTCCAGTTTCAGGTCCCCTTCATATCCAAAGTCTAGATCAATGGTTTCTTCTTGCTGCTGTAATTTCTGCTTTGCCCTGGTAGCAGGAATATAAAAACAACAATTGTTCCTCATTTTTGATTATCCACAAACCAACTTGAGTACAATACAAACAAAGTGCTTGGAATCAAAACTCACTTCCTACAGTATATGGAAAGTCCTATTCCTGTGGATATTAGGATGATTACTGGCAAGATAGGCCCCAACACTTTGGTTATGATGTTTGTTTCCTGACTCTCTTGCACATCAACACAACTGCAATCTGAAACCACACATGAACACATTTCTGAGATGTTGTGGTCCAACAAAGGCCAGCTAAAGTTGAGGCTGTCAATGTAGATTTGAAATGGCCGAGGTATTACGTGTTGCAAAAGGCATCAACATTAAATTTGAAGCACACAAACTTTGGCTGGACACTGCATATTCCTTTGTGTAGTCGGTGCACAACGTTTCATGGTACAAATCATAACTGACGGCTGCATTGAATGAACCCGAAAATGGTTGGTTTATCAAACCAGCAGTTGTACATGGATAACTCTCTTTGCTTTGGTTGGCAAATAGAACAGACTCCCAGTTGGACATATTGACGCATTTCTTGATACACGTTGGTTTTCCTGGTGAAGAAGTGTTGTGGAAACAGACACACTTAAAATCATATTTCTTGTCTGGCTCATCATAGGTCAAATTCACTTCAGCAGCTGATGAAAAATTCTGATTTTGATAACAACACATGAATGTTTGTGTGTTGTTTGTTGTTGTAAAGGGGGGCTTCTGTTGTTTGTCCAAAACTGATGTGTCTTGTGTGGTAACATCAAAATGATTATTATGATCTGCCGTTTCATCAATTGCTGCCTCTATATTTTCACATTTCTTTTGCAATAAACTTTTGGATCTATTCACCAATGTTGTTTCTATGTTCAAGTGTTGAGTGTTGTTTGTACAGTTACAGTACGTTTTATATTCTTGAGAAAGACACTGTGTGCTATTTGTCAGCAGCACTCCTTTGGTGAACCCATAAGTGACACATTTTGCAGTGCAGTATGGAACACTATCAGGCACACACATATTATCTGTGCAGAGAAAATAGCAATATGGAACATGTGAGAGACACAACTCTTCATTGCCCAGGAAACTAAACAACAACCTCTTTGTCATTTTTTTTTGTGGATGAGATACAATAAAAACAGCCTCCACACAAACAAAACGTGTAAAAATACACACCCATGTTGAAATTTGTGAACAGTGTATTGCAAATTTGTTGAAAGCCATTTCTCTCTTTTTTGTTCAACAATACCAACATTCGTACAAATTCATGCTCTGTGAATGCGTTTGCCTTACCTTCTTTAGGACATGACTTCATAAGTCTTGCCTGGCATGCACATGTTTCTGATATTTTCTTCACCCAGCAGTTTCTTGCAGTCAGTAGCTGATCCTGGGTGAAGCAATCAATGTTTAGTTTGTCCCATTCTTCCCGAAACAAATTGTAAATCCAACAAATCTTTGGTGTGCAAACTCGTTTTGAACCGTGAGCCCTCAAATTAATTTTAAGTTTTGCCACACGATAATTTGCATACAGGTCTTCCCCAAACAAACTCCACGGTATTTGATTGAGATTCAATGGATTGTTGCCGAGATTAATCTCAATGCCATCTGTTTCTTGATTGTTGACCACAGAAGCAAAAGAATATGGCTCCAACAACTTCAGTCTGTTCCATTGGAGAGAAAGAAACTGCAATTTGTTCAGACCTATGAAGATGCATGGACTTGTTTTACTTATCTGATTTCTGTTCAAATACAACATTGTAAGATTTGTTAGCTCTTGAAATGTTCGATACTCAATTATTGATATGTGGTTATGTTCCAAACAGAGATTTCTCAATGCAATTAGACCATTGAACATACTTTGCTTGAGTGTTTTCAGTTTATTGTGAGAAAGGCCCAAGTAAATTAATTTGTGTAAATCTACAAATGTGTTGTTTTGGATTGTCGTTAGATCATTGCTCCTCAAGTGTAATTCCTGTAGATCAATGAGACCTTTGAATGCTTCAGAATCAATTGATTTTATTTGATTGCCATGCAAATGCAGGTGTTGAATCTTCAAATTGTTGACAAAAGCATATTTAGGAATGAATTGAATGTTGTTGTTTGTGATTATAACTTCAGGTACATCAGACCAAATATCAACAGGCATTTTTTTCAAACTTTCTCCGTCCTGAATGTATCTTGTCCTCTTTCCTTCTGAACTACAGACTGCAATCAAGATCAACAACTTGCACCTGTCAACCATTTTTTAACAGATGAACTTGAAAAAAAGGAAGATAGTCAAAATTGCCAATCCACATTTGGTCGGGAGAAATTTCAGGATTTGATTGTGTAAATAAATATCTGAGCGTGTTCTCTCTTCTTTGAGCAACCCATGAATGTTTGTTATCAAATCTCACTGTTTGATTCTCAACATATTCAAAATTATTTACTGAAGAAAAAGCGGGTCGTTCTTTCACACATCACATGATATTTTAGTGAATGATTGCACAGCTACTTCCCACATCATGTCAGATTGACAGGAACTCAATGGCAATACATGCGGTCCGTCAATGTTGTCCTTTGTCTGAACTTTACCATGTGTGAGAGATGGCATGAGAGACATATCTGCTGAAGAGTACAAAATGTGAGCTGGGTGTTTTGCTTGTGTGCTGCAATTTCAGGCTGAAACAAGAAGTGAACGCAAAAAGGCCAAATGGTTTCCGATTCATGGAATTCATTTCTTGTGGCACAAGCAGTAACAGGGAAATCAAATTAACTGCAACTCTTTTCAAACCAAATAGAAGAGGAATGTGCAGTTTCATTGTTTTTCTCTGTGAGGGTTGTCTTTTGTCATACAAACACACAGCAGCCTGTTTTCAGTTGTGGGTCAATCAGCTGGACTCAACAAACTTTCAGAAGAACACAAATTGATTTGATTTCACTTCGCAAAAAAAGTCACACTTTGGCGAGACCAAACTGCATTGACGAAAATCTCTTTGTGTATACCTCAAAACTCTGGAATGTTTGACTGCACCCAAAACAGACTCAGCAAGTTGAAATGAAATGTTGTTCTTGTCAGCTGAGTCATGCGATTGCCTCAAATGTTCTTCAGTAGTGCACCTCGATCAATGATGTGTCCTCCTGCTCCTGCTCTTCTTCCTCTTGCTCCTCCTCGTCCTCTTCGTCCTCATCGTCGTCGTTATTGTCGTTGTCGTCTTTATCCTCCTCCTCCTGCTCCTCTTCCTCTTCCTGCTCCTGCTGCTCCTTCTCCTCCTGCTCCTCTTCCTCTTCCTCCTCCTGCTCCTCCTCCTCCTCCTCCTCCTCCTCCTCCTCTTCCTCATCTTCTGCTGAGTTTTCCTTCTTCCACCACCAGCAAAATCTACTACGATTGTCTTTCTTCACGTTTGTCAGATGATAGGAAATTATATCCCACAAATATTTGTCATCCTTTTCAACCAATGTTCCGTTTTTGATGAACTTTCTCATGGCTGCACTCACCATTCCATCCAATTTCTGTAAATCTTTCGCAGACTGAATCAAGATGAACACAACTTTAAAGGCAGCGTCTTTCTCCCAACGACAGTACTCCAACTCCTTCATACAGACAGTGCATTCCAGAAATTCTTCACACAAAAGCACAATAGCAGAGTTACTGTTCTCAATTGCATTTTGCACGTTGTCAAGGAAATTTGTCCCCGGCATGAACTCACTGTCAAGTATGAGTTTAAACTCGCGGTTCAAGGCTGGGTTCAGTGTACTCATCACATAGTCGTAGCCAGCATCAAGATGGTAGCACACAAAAGCATCATATTCTTTGTTCCGTTTTGCAACTGGTTGTTTCAGGCATTGCCACAAGCACCAAATCACAAGAAACATTAACACTGGGAAAAGAAAAATAACTATGGCAACAGGAACAGGACCCTCAGGTGACAAAATGCACGTTGGTGGCCTGGACCACTCACCACTGCACATACAGAAAACTGTGTTTTTTCCCTCGATGTAAAAACTTTCATCAATACAGTTATAAGTGAATGTCAAATTGCAAGGAAAGGTTTTGCTTCCAATAAAGTTTTCTTCATTTGATGTTTTCATCTCAGCATTTGGCACAACAGGTGGCTGTCCACACATAACTGGCTTGTAAAAACAGGGAAAAGTCCCTCTGGGTGGGAAATTGTTGCAAATAGACTCTCTCAGAGAACTTGTAATCCGGTCCTTTCTGAATGGCAATTTCATTTGCTTTGGGTGTGAAATAAGTTGTTTGTACAATGCAACAGCACTGGAGAGTCAAGCTTCTAGAACCTCCATGCATGTTTCTCTACACAAGTGTGTCACTTCCCTTGTTTCTGGGTTGCATGGTGGAGCAACAATGTGACAGAAGACTGCTGGGGTATGTTGATGACATTGGAGGAACAGGTCAGACTCATCAACCAATGTCCTCACCAATGTCTTTGCAATGTTAAAATCTCTTATGACACCTGCAATTTGATTGATAGTTGACTGACCCATGAGATTTGGAAGTGATGTGTACTTGTATTGTGCTTCACAGTTCATTTTCCCACTACGGCCTGGAATTCCTACACACTGAGAGGTATTGGACTCACTATGAAGAGTTACATTATAAACCAACCTTTTAAACTTGGGTTGTACCAGGGGACTTGTTGAGCATCTGAATGCTATTGCAAAAGCCCAGTATCTTGCCTTGTAATCTTGCACCAGGACTTTTCCAGAACAACACACAACACTGTTGTTTTCTTTCTGTGAAATGATCCTGCATATTCTGTTGTTCTGCTTGTCAATGGCTGGTGTTGGTGGCTTCTGCTTCACATCCTTTACACTGGGGAGCACCACAACAAGATTCACATTGAAGAATTGCTGGAAGCCCTCATCAGAGCAGTTTCTTCTGACAACACTGCTGTTCTCATTGAACAACAAATGCAAGTCAGCTTTGCAATATTGGGAGCGTGGAGTGCAGAAACTGCCATTTCTGTATGAAATAGAATATTCAATGGTGACAATTTTGGATGGAAAGGAAGAAAGTGTTTTGTGAATGAACTTGGTATCTTCAGTGATTGTCCCAGTAAGAGAGCAAGTTGTGCCTCTCCTGAACATGATTCCCATATAGAGCAGCAATACGAAATGCACTGGATGCATTTTGTCTATCCGTGTGGTAAAAACGCGATTCTATGGAGACCTGAAGTCAGGTTGTTACAGGAAGATATTTTCATCTGTTATAGTATAGTATTATAGTTTGACGTATGATACCATCTCCGAGGAAGAGACATTCCAGCCATTCTGTTCCCAATGACGTGCCACGAATGAAAATCCTGTATTGTGGCCTCAATACTTCGTGAATTGATCCGTGTAGTAGAGTCTATTCCACTGACCAACACATAAGCCTCAAACTTTCTGGACATTCATGTGTCAACAATGCAGCCCACCACATCAGACCACTCAGCAAGAAAAGGTGGTCATTGTTATGTGAAATCACGCAACAACTCTCCCATACCTTCGCTCGAGAAAAGAGTTTGCGACTTGGGCGGCAGCCATTTTTGTTGATAACTCATTCTTTTTCAACAACGAAGTCACGTACCAAATATTTTTGGTCCCCAAGCCACAGACATCGTGCGTAGAAGCTTCCAAACCTGACGGAGACAACTTGTATGTAGAATTGCGTGTGCGTGTCAGGCAAAACAAATACAACATTTGTCAGATAAAAAGTTCAATTGTTCGCAACCAAGATGATTCCAACCTCGTGCTAGAGTTTCATCCTTGATATGTGCTTCACACAGGAATGGGTGATTTGGAGCAAACTGGTTCTCCGCTTTTTGTGCGCCCTTTCTGTCAGGACTGACATGAGGAAGCTGGTCAAGTGGAGCAGAGATGCTTTGTGTGGTGGAGACCACGGCACGACGTCAAACAGAAAGGTCCATTGTTGAAGCAGGGTGTGTCTTGGACAGTTGACAGTGTTCGATTTATACCTGGGGCAAGCCGTCGCCGAAATGGCAGAATATAAATCGACCACGCCCACATCCAGGGAATCCCAGAAGGGCAGAATCAATGGATATGATGGAGATCCACTTGGGCGTGTTCGATTCAGGGTGGGATCAATTTGGCTGAAATAGCGCATCTCCAACCCAGGGGCAAAGTCATGCGACTTTCACAGCAGCGGTTTGGCGCACACGGCAATGGAAAGCGACCATTACCTGGCCTCAGTTTTGCAGCGCACACGGTATCAAATTGGACTCCTTTCAGGAAGCACCACCACGAAGTCAACCAGAAACGTCATAAATGAAGAAGGGTGTGCGTCAGTTTGACATTTCGTTGTTTGAGGGGACAGGGATGGGTGTTGGCAATGCAGTGAGAGGCCTGTCGGTGTGGTTTTCAAGGTCTTCCAAACCCTGAAAACTTGATTCCATCCCGCCCCAGCAATATTATGTTTGCGCTGGTAAAACCTTCACACTGGGCAGTTTGAGCAGAGTACCCATCGGAGCCTCGCCACGTCGAAAACCGCCGCGTATGAAAACCCGTCGGACCCCCAATTTCGATGAACAGGCAAATGTCAAAAGGTCAAATTTCCCCGCCATACTTGTTGACGTTGTTTTCAGGTTGAAACAACTCCCCCCATCCTTGTGATGTGTGTCAGGAGGTCGTCTCAATGCTAGACGCGTTTTGATCTCATAAAGTCACCCTGCAACACACACGGGAACTCGGGAATTGCACACACGAAGTGGAGGAATAGTTTCCAGCGCTATTGCTGCGCTCCGATCGGAAATTGTATTTTCCAAATATGGTAATTGTAAACACTCGTCACCCGAAAGAAGTGGCAACCGCTCCTTGACAACGTGTTGTCACGTGGAGGTGTCTCCCAAATACGGATAATGTGAACACAAATCAGCTGTTTACTTTCCCTCAAGTATGGACTGACACAGAATCATTGTCGTTTGTGTTGGACCTGGTGCCGATCCACGTTGCAACACACACACACACACACCACACACACACATACACACACACCGCTCACACACATGCATGCCACTTGTAAACACACGAATTCGAGGAACACGAAAGTTCTGACGTCCATATTTTTGTCGTTGTCAAGTCGAATTCTTGTGTAGCCGAAATAGCGCCGCTCGTACAACAGGCGTCCTGATACCTTCTTGCAGAAGCTGCAGAACTTGGATTCCTTTGGTACATCACGTTCACACACGTGTTTTTGGCAGTTCGGAAAAACTGTGGATGAAGGAACAACATGCCTTTCGGATCACATGGATCTAACGCAGGGCTTGGGTCACTGGCGGTTTCAATCCAATTGCCAGGTGAATTTGTGTGTGTCATTCCCTGTCAGTTTGCATTCCTCCACAGCCGTATGTTCCATAAATGGAAATGTAAACACCGTCAGAACTGTGCGCGTTCCCTTTGATACCGGCTGCTGCTTGCTGCGAGGCTCTGCGCAGTTCAAGCGGAACCTGCCTTTTATGGAATTTGTAAACACAACACACGTGTGAGGTCTCGAATCGATTGACAGCAGCACATCATGTTATCCTCCATGTTACGACCATATAAGGAAAACGTAAACACAGAGACCACGTGATCTCACCGATCAGCTGATGCGGCGAGGGACATGTTGTGTTGACAAGTGAGCTCGGTGACTGTGTCTTCCATATATGACGATTGTAAACACACGACATGTGATTCTCAGCTGACTGTGGTGTCACATTGCGTGAGAAGAATTCTGCTAGCTGCTGCACAACAGGACGGCCCTCTGATGTTTACTTTGCAAAACGAGACGAGAAAGGCATTTGTTCTTTCCCAACGCAATGCAGGCGAAGATGAGTTTTTCAACTTTGCCGTCTCAATGTGAACATTTTTCGTCCGGCGTGATGGGAAATGCGCTTCTCAAACTGTGCTGAGTGTGAGATCCCCATGCGAATCTATATTTTTTTTCGCTGTGACCACGAATCGCCCCCCCCCCCCACTCCCGACTCCCGCATTGCCGAGACAACGTCACAGTTCGTCGTGAAGTGTGTGGCCCGTACCAGAAGGCGCCTCTGCGGTGTCCGAGCGTCGTTTCATCAGCGGGCGTCACGCGTGATGCATGACGTGTCAACGCACGGAGTTCTATTCGCGGGACACATGATTTCTGCGATGCTGCAAATTTTTTATTCGAAATTAAATTGTTTTCACAGAATTGTACATCATCAGATGATCTATGTTTGGTTCGTTCGCAGGCACATCTCTCTCAGTGTGTGTGTGTGTGTGTGTGTGTGTGTGTGTGTGTGTGTGTGTGTGTGTGTGCGTGTTGATTGTCCGCAAATGCGTGTGCAGATCTGCATGTGCATATGCTCAGTACACAACATGCGCGAAGTTGCGTTCACATGAAGTAAAAATAAAAAAAACTTTCGCACATTTTCTCTTTGCAGGTGAGTTCAACGTTCGTTCATGGGTGGCAGAATCACGCGCTATACAACGGATAAACACAGATAAGTGGTCATAAAAATGTGTACAAAACGCCCCGTCACCCTGGAAAGTATTTTCAGCGTCAACATAAATTCAAACGGTTAACATTGGTGTTATTGGCGTCAAAAAAGTTGACGTCAACTTTACGACGTCGCGGTCAACATGAAAAGTTGGGACCGAACGGCGGGCGTCAAACAAACACAACGTCAAGAAATGATGCACGTTACCAGACGTGGAGAACGAGATGGTGATGGAGAGCAGGTGATACCCCTCGCACCAAGCCTCGATGTCCAGTTCGGAGTTTTGGCAACAAAGAAAAAAAATTTGCTTCTTCAGGGCAAGGAACAAATATTTGAGACCAGAGGAGACAGAACTGCCAAATACGCACACGCACAAAAAACGCAGCGAGTGAAAATTTACCAGCACACTTATGCAACACACAAGAAATTATTTCTGACAAACAAACCACTGTCTCGTACGTGGGACCAAAGCGAGAACTACATGCGTGCAAATGTATGTAATACCAACGCCATTTGTGTACAAATCCGGCAAAACTTATGTGATTTAGACACACAAGAACCACTCCCCCCGCTCCCAGGTGGAAGTTGATACGGGCGTGCCGCGAACCGTGTTTGTGAGTGGCTTCGCCCAATCTCCGTCCAGGAGCGAAGTCCGCCACATCGCAGCTGGCCGCACGCAAACACAATCATTCACATGTTCACTTCTGCTCAGGAATGAAGTGTCCATGTGAGAACAGCAAAGGTCGTCCATTTCAGTCTGACTTGGGACAGATACAGTGCGGAATGTTTCACTTGAGTCTCTGTTGCTGGATTCGTCCCAAGGCGGGAAGCAGACGGTTTCCTGTGCCAGTCTCTGTTTATGTTCAGTTCAGTTCCAGCAGACACGTTGACTTGACGTTCAGACTGGTACAGAATCCGACAGGAAACAAAGGCTTTTTCACTCGTGGTCGTACTGGAATGTTGCTGGAGAGAAGGTTTTCGACTTCAGTCCCAGTCTCTGCCTGATTCTGAGCCGGGAGGAGAGGAGTGCGCGTCCTTCAGTCTGCGGTTGGTTCTGGAGCTGGAAGGAGTGCGCTGCATCAGTCTGTCTGTGTCTCTGGTTCCGCGAACGTTTCACTGCGTTGGGGATCACAAGGCACAGCGTTTCGTCAGAGCAGAGTCACACAAGGTATCTCTGGGTCGAATCTGCCACGCGAAGCATGACCTGCGTCACTGTTTGCGTTGAGTTCGATGGGCGATGCAACACGCAAGTCAAGTCACTCTGCACAGGTGTCAGTAGCAGAAAGACCTGGCTCTAAGCTCTGGTCAAGAACAGACCCCACTGGGGTGAGACTTGACGTGTCAATCGAGACGTCTACAACCTCCAGGTTCTGATGGTACAGAAGATAAGAAGCCAGTTTCCTCGGCAGTCCTGGCTTCTCGTCGGTCATCTGGAGCTGAGGAACCCGGATGAAGAGGTTGGTGTGGGGATCCAGGGTCAACAGGTGCTTCCTGATGAACTTTCTGCACTGGTTCTTTAGGTCTAGGCCATCCCAGTCTGGTGGGAAGTATCTTGTTGGACCCCGAAAAATCGAAATCCGGCTCACAATCACATGAATCTCACCTGCAGCAAACACCAGCTTTGCAACTTCGGCATTCCTGCACTGGTATTTTTCTGAGCCACGCTTGTTCACAATTGACCCTGATTGTACAAGGTTTGTGTCACCCGCAACAGCTACCACCTGCTCTGCTTCATTGACAAGAGCTCCTGCTTGAAGCACAAGTTTCAGACCGTCAACATTGCCCCTGAATGCTGCTTCCCACAGAGGTGTTCTCTCACCTCCACCAGTCTTGTTCGCATCGGCCCCTACTTCCAGCAGAAGCCAGCAGTGGCATTGTGAGAAAGATCTATTTGAGAACACAGAGCAGTTTCTCCATATTTATCAGTTTGATTCACATCAACCCCTGATTCCAGAAGCATTTTTATGGCGTCCTTTTCACGTTGGGCTGCAGCCTTCTCCAGAGCTTCTCTTCCATTAGCCCCTGCATTCAAAAGCACTTTCACGCACTGTGCGTCACCTTGGCATGCAGCCACACACAACGGACTTCCTATAAACTCTTCCAAATTCACATCAGCTCCTGCTTCCAACAGCAGCTTCACACTAGGCAGATTAAGCACGACGTTTGGAATCACCTGTTGGAGCCCCATCGCGTCAACGTCGCGTCAAAATTGCTATTTCGACGTTCACGCGTCACGTCGGTGACGCGACGTTCAGCGCTTTCAAACGTCGTGCTTAATCTGCCTATTTTCAAGATTGCAGTTGCTGACTGCTTCCCACAGAGGTGGTGGTGCATAGAATTCAGCCTTGTTTACATCTGCCCCTGCATCTAGCAACACCTTCATGCATTCTATGTGACCTTTTGTGACTGCTTCACACAATGCTGTTTTCCCCATCCCATCAGTCTGATTCACATCAGCTCCTGCTTCCAAGAGCAGCTTGACACATTTCGCGTGACCATTCAATGTTGCCATTGATATTGGTAGGCATCTACTACTACCCTGGTCCACATCAGCTCCTGCTTCAAGAAGCAGCTGCACGCAATCTTCGTCACCTGTTTCTGCTGTTATCTTTAATGCTGTCCAATCACAAACAGTATGATTTACATCAGCTCCTGCTTGCAGCAGTAGTTTCATACATAGTGCCTGGGCCGTCTGAGCAGCCCTCCACAGGGGTGTTGTTTGATCTGCAGCTACCTGATTCACATCAGCTCTTGCTTTCAGCAACAGCTTCACACACTGTTCATCACCCATGAATGCAGCTGCCAACAAAGGAGCTCGCCCCTTAAAGTCACTGAGGTTCACCTCGGCTCCTGCATCCAGCAGCAGCTTGACACAACTCACATTTCCCTTTTCAACTGCTTCCCTCAGTGGCGTTCGCCCACCGGATTCAGTCTCGTTCACATCAGCTCCAGCTTTGAGCAAGGCTTGCACAGATTCTGCGTCCCCTGCAATTGCTGCTGTGCGCAGCGACATTTCACTGTCAGCAGATGCCATTGTCGTGTGTTTGTGGTTGACCGTGGTCCAGGTCACGGCATTGAGGGGACACGAGCTAAGGTTCAGACCCGGTGCTGCAACAGTTTGAATGAAGATGCGGCGATGCCACTCTGCTTCCCTCGTACCAATGCACACGACGTTTTTACCCAACCGCGATGCGACTCTGCACGTTCTTGGACAGTGACCGGGTGGTCACAGATGAACATGACAAGTCTCATCGCGGTTGGTTGGATATGACCTCGTACGAGGCTGGCCACAAAAGTGTCTTGCACATGTTGGTTGCTTTGCTATTTGGTATGTGCATCCCAATTGGGCATAATTGGTATCAGGTGATTGGAGAACAAGAAGGAGTTTGTCAGCCTATTACACGGCCAAAGAAGGATGATCGACAGCCGCTTTTGTGACCAGCCCGGCATGAAGGTCAAGGTGTCCAAGACAGAATCACAGGCGGAGTTCTCGCAGCTGATACAGTACCGTAGACCATGAACCAATCCCCTGCGTTCTCACACCTTGGCGATTTGACCACAAAATAATTGTTGTGCCGGAAACCACAGTTCGACGAGACAACGTTCGACCTGATTCACAAGACGCGCATGCGCCTGAATGTTCTACCACGTGTCGAAGCGACACGCCATCACGTGAAATTGTTGGCCAAGCGGGGGGGGGGGGACCAGAAAAAAATGTGACGCAACAAACCAGGCTCGCGAACTCAGAAAGCAAAAGTTCGCCAATTGTTGGCAGTACGAGGTTCTGTCAATCTTCTTGAAGCTTTTATCACCCACTTAGCTGGCATTTGGACTTCAATACCATTTAGCGGTGTGAAAGAGGCAATCACATCTGAATTGAGTGCACTGACAAAACATCGTACACACGCTGTGAAGTTATGAAGATTCAAACCGCTTGATTCCCCTGGGCGAAAGACCAAATTCATTCAGACAGCAGTGACCCAATCACGAAATGTTCATTATTTTTGGGACCAGAAGATGCTGAACCTTTGCCTTGCAGCAGAAACTGTTCTGTCGGGGGCACGCCTGCGGTTGCCCTGACGCTGAGCGTGCCATATACCAGAAGTACTGTCATGAAATTTCAGGTCTGAGGTCTGAGAAGATCAGCCCTGTGGTCATGTGATGTCAGCCTCGTTCTGTCTGGTTGACGATACATTTTTGCCCAACCATTTGGAGTGACGGCAATGTCCCGCCAACCCCAACGACTGCAGAGCGCATCTACTCAGTCCAAAATCACAAGCCAATCTCCGCGGACGTGTGACAAATCTGGCACCAACATCGAGCTATCAAACACATACACCCAAACTAAATGGCTCCAAGTCATACCTGTGTGTACGTCAAAAGGTGGGTGTCCCCGTGAAGGCCGTGATTCCAGTGTCGGGTGGATCAATTCTGTGCTTGTTTTTATGCTGCGCTTGTGTATTGATGTGAGTCTTGTGACAAGACGCGTGCACATCTCGTGAGGTATATCGGTTCAAAATGCGGTACAGGGCGTGTGACCGTGTATTGAAATTGATAGGAGTTGTGTGTGTGTGTATGTGTGTGTGTGTGTGTGTGTGTATGTGTATGTCTGTATGTGTGTGTGTCTGTCTGCGTGTGTGTGCGCAAAGTTGCTCGTGCACATGTATGTGTGTGCATGCATGCTTGCTTCTTTCTTTGTATGGGACAATCTCAATATGCCATGGCGGGGTATTTTTCCTTGAATGGAACCACACCTCAAATTGTCTGAAATCAGTCTAATTTGTGACAATATATTGGTCACAGCCAAAAAACACAACAGCTGGGATCACGATTGACATGACATTATGTTTTCTGTTCTTGTTGTGTTGATACTGTGTGTGTCTTTGTGCGTGTTCCATATCCAATACTTTGCTCTGCGTGGAGTGGGATAAACTGGCAGGTCGGCTGTGTGCGTGGGTGTGCGTATGCGTGTACGTGTCAGTCTGCTGATATGTGAGTGTTTGTGCAACTAAATGGCCTTTGTGTGCGCGCGAGTGTGTGAAAACCGTGCATTTCTGTGCGCGTGTGGTGTTCTGAGGTGTGCGCGCAGTGTGTACATGTTTTCGTCACATACAATAGTTGTTGCTCACCTTGTTGTCATCATGTGATGTTTTCACGTGACAATGTGATGCGCCATATTTGGTTGGGGCGAGGAGTCGCCTTGCATGTGAGACGGTACTCAAGTCCATGAGTTTGGTCAATATATTGAGTTATCCATTGCATCTTGTGATTGACAGAACCAACCGAACCGCATAACACACAATGTGGCTCCAGACATGTCAACTTTACGGCACCAAGTTCACACTCCTACTTCAGAAATGTCTGTCTCATTTTGTCCAAGTCCAAGATGAAGAAGTTCACAGATTTGCGATAAAAAACGATCTTCAGTGGTCGAAGCCTGCATCGAAATTTGTTTTCCCGTGTCACCAGTTTTGTCACATTTTCACGGCGCTCAGAATTAATCCAGGATCTCATGGAACAAAAGATACGAAACTAGTTTGTCAGGCAGTCCTGCTCTCTCTGCGGTTTGGCCAAGGCGAGGAACCCGGATGAAGAGGTTCGTGTGAGGATCCAGGGTCAGCAGGTGCTTCCGGATGACCTTTCTGCACTCGTTCTTCAGGTCCAGGTCATCCCAGCTGGGTGGGAGGAATCTGGTCGGCTCATAAAGAGGCTTCACCATCACATGTCTCTCCCCTGCAGCGAAAAGCAGGTCTGGCACTTTGCCCACAGTCCATTGTATTTGCAATGACTTGGACAAATTCACGCCCGCTCCAGCCTTCAACAATAGTTTCACACATTGTTCATTGCCCTGAAAAGCTGCCTCCGACAGAGCAGTCTTCCCTTTCTTGTCAGCAATATTAGCGTCAGCTCCTGCCTCCAGCAACAACTTCAAGATGTGCACCCTGCCGTGTGTCGCTGCTTTCAGTAGCAGTGTTTCTCCCGTTGGCTCAGTGCCATTGGCATCAGCTCCTGCTCCCAGCAACAGTTTCACACAAGTAGCGTCACCTCTTCTGGCTGCTTGACACAGTGGCGAACAGTCCAGTTCGTCTTCCTGGTTCACGTCAGCCCCAGCTTCCAGCAACAGCTCAACAGATTCCTTGTCACCCTGGGAAGCTGCAATCCAAAGTGGGGTTTCTCCGGTATATTCCGCTTGGTTCACGTCAGCTCCTGCTCTCAGCAATTGCTGAACAAGTTCTACTTGACCATTAGCTGTGGCCAGAAACAGTGGAGTTTCCCCATTGGAGTCAGCCAGGTTCACATCAGCTTCTGCTTCAAGAAGAAGTGATACACATTGGGCGTTACACCTGCAAACTGCCTCCCAAAGTGGTGTTTTGGATCCAGAGTTAGCCTTGTTCACATCAGCTCCCGCTTCTAGGAGAATCTTCACACACTGCACATGACCTTGGTATGCTGCTTCTCTCAATGGTGTTTTCCCGCCAGAATCAGCCTGGTTCACATCAGCTCCTGCCTGCAGGAGTAGCTCGACACAAGCTGCATCACCTCTGCATGCTGCTGCCCATAGGGGAGTACCTCCAATGAAGTTGGCTTTGTTCACGTCAGCTCCTGCCTCCAACAACTGTTTCACAGTGTACGTGTCTCCCTTGATCACTGCTTTCCACAGCGACCGTCGTTCATCCGAACGTGCCATGTCCTCAGTTTTTGTTCCAGCGAGACTTCGGCACGTAAGATTCAGAACAATTATACAGTCTTGGGATTGAGCGAAAAATAGAAGAAGCTCAATCTGTATTTGAACACCGCAGGTTCGGGAATGAGCAATGCGGGACACTTGTGTGACTGCCTCTTAGTCTCAACGAAAAATCAACCTGGCATCCAACCGTGTGCACCACAGTCTGAGCGATAAAACAATGTTGTGTACACAGTCTGGCTCACGCCTGAAATCCAACTGGCATACACAATTAGAAATTATGCACGGTGAGAATTTGTGACGTCACGTCGCACGCCCAACCGTCGACATGGCGGATCCGTTGGGATTGTACACGTCCAATTCGTCGTGACGGTAGCGGCGCGCTCCGTACGGGTGCACTGCTCCGTTCTGCACAGCTGAATGCCTCAGTAGGGAGGTACAACAACACCCAACCTCGTCTCACGTGGAACGTGGAACGTGGAACGTCACTGATGCGGGCAGTCTACACGGGTGAATACGGTGACCGATTCCCCTCCACGAAGATCCCTCTGGAAAAAAATCAACAATGTTATTGAGAGACAACAAATTTTCGATGGGGACAAAATCCTCCGTTTTTGGTCATTTTTTCGCCGCGTCTCACGAGCGTTTTTTCCCATTGGCCAAAAACATCAGAACCACCTTGCGAGGCATTGCATTTCACACGAATGGGAACAAGGAAAATGAACCCTTTCTGTGAGCAAATGGAGATTTCCTATCGCTGCAAACATTGGGTGTTTCTATCGTGACAAAATGTGTATTTTGTCAAACATAAAATACAGGCATGTTTCCTCGGAATCTCCAGAATTATTTTTTCTGCGAGCCATCTGTCAAACAACGTGGTCACCACGGCAACACGAGTTGACGTTTCTTCATCGCCAAAGCGATGTTGGAACGACGAGGCGATTTCAAATATGGCGCTCAAACTCCCGTTGTGACGCGGCCCCTTCAGTTGGACTTGTGTAAACATGAAAGACTGAAATTATTTCCTCACCTGTGTTTGAGTTAAGATATTGTTCTGCTAACGTTTCTAAATTTGCTCATACATCCACGTGAACTGAACGAATTGTGCCACAAATCGACGAAATCCAAAGCTTGTCTTGCATTGAACACGTCGAGATGATGCGGGTTCTATTTATACTTGTGTAAACACCACCATATAAGGAGAATGCCGTGCAAATACAGAGGCAATGCAAATTTGGAATGGTGCCTTGTGCGTGTGTGTGAAAATGACCATGTTTGGAGTTGGGTACGAAATATAGAACACGCACGCGAGCTGCGTTTGAGTCACCAAGTGTGAAAGTACGCGTGCGCGTTTGGGTGTGCGTTTTGGGTCTGTCTGTCTGTATGTCTGTCTGTCTGTCTGTCTGTTTGAGCGTGCAAAACGTGCGCGATACTGCATTTTTGTGCGTGCGTGTGTGTTTGTGTGTGCGTGAGTGTAGGAGTCGTTGTGTTGTGTGTGTGGTGATTGTGTGCGCACATATGTTGTGTTTGTGTGGTGAATGTGAGACAGCGTATATTGGGTCGCAGATACCACTGCATGGTTTGTGCGTCAAAGCGTTTGGCACAAAATATAGTACGAAATCTGTGTCTGTGCCTCTCACCTTGCTGCAGTCGAGTGTTGTCACTCATGGCCGCGTCGCGCGCCAAATATGGGACTCGAAGCGCTGCGGTTGCCGTATATGGAAATGTGCGGCTGTGTTGGATCAGTGAACAGGTATAGCACCTGTACCGCGCTTTTTACCGCTGCGGCCTCTCACGTGTCTCCGTGGGAACTTGAGTGACAGCGCAAGGAAATCTCTGCGCACGTGTGCGTTTTGACTGTCTTCTCCCAACAACAAAAACACAGAACACGTGGCTGGTTTAGACATTTCTCTCATTGGCTATTCTTCTGTTGAGCAATATTTACAATTCAATATCACCAAAGCATATTTTTTACCCAGAAGGAGCACACATAACTTGAATGCGCGGTTGTGTTGAGTGTGAATTGCATGAGTGTCAGTTCTACTGTCACAACGATCGTGGATATTTGTTTTTGTAAATACAAACAAGCACTGAAAGACCGCACATGAGCGGCAGTTTTCTTGACAAAACTACGTCCGTTGGTCTTGGTGTTGTCGGTCTGCTGTTCTCAGAACGAGCAGTGTCACCGGAGTGGAGCATGGCAGTGTTGCAACCTCACTGGTGTGCTCCGCCTTGTCACTCAGTTCCACACGTGCCAGTCCTCAGTGTTTTTTATTGCTGATGAAGCGAATCTTACGGTTGCTGAACTTTCTTTTGCTTCTATGTGTAGTTTGACCCACCAACGTTTAAGTGCACGTGCCATGACCTTCCCTGGGTGGGATACACGTAACTGGCGACGGCGTGATTCTGAAACACGTGATGTGGTGTGTGGTGACGTCACAAAGGTTGAGATTGATTGGCTCCCTTCTACGGTTGTCTTATCATTCTGTTGTAGCTTGGATGTTGCAGTGAAAACGGCTTTGGTCACCAAAACAAGGTTCGTCTGCCTGTCCAGCTCCTGCAATATTAGATCTATTGTCTTTCTTGATCGAGACTCTGTTCGTACAGCAGGTATGTGACGAGCTTCCGAGGAAGCCCTGCTCTCTCTGTGGTCATCTGAAGCTGTGGGATCCTCATGAAGAGGTTTGTGTGAGGATCCAGGGTCAACAGGTGCTTCCTGATGACCTTTCTGCACTGGTTCCTCAGGTCCACGTCTTTCCAGCCTGGCGGGGAGAGTCTTGTACCTGTTTGACCTTTGACAACAAGTTCTTGCCCAGCAGCAAACAGCATATCTGCCATTGATTTGCTTGAATTCCCAGCTATTGTCAATGGAACAGCAGTGTTCACGTTAGCTCCAGCACCCAGCAGCAGTTGGGCACTTTTTACAACACCAAGTCCTGCCACCAGCACCAGGGCTGAGTTTCCATCCTGATCACATTGGTTCACATCAGCTCCAGCTTCCAAAAGCCATTTTATACCCGGTGCATTGTTGTACAAAGCTGCCACCAGAAGTGGTGTTTGATTTCGATGAGCAACAAAGTTCACATCAGCTCCAGCACCGAGAAGCAGCGGAACACAATCTTGCTTTTCTCTAACTGCTATCCAGAGTGGCGTCTCATTCAAACAGTTCATTTGATTCACATCAGCTCCACCTTCCAGCAAGAGACTCACACATTGTTTGTTGCCTTTTTTAGTGGCTCTCCACAGCGGTGTTACTTTGTCTGCATCTGCCTGGTTCACATCAGCTCCTGCTTCCAGCAGCAGCTTTACACAGTCAGGATCACCACATCGGGCTGCTGCCCACAGTGGTGTTGCCCCTCGATCGATATCTTGGTTCACATCAGCACCAGCTTCCAACAGAAGCTTCACACACTCTGCATTACCTTGGTATGCGGCATTCCATAGTGGTGTCATCATGAAATCATCAGCCTGGTTCACATCAGCTCCTGCTTTCAACAGCAGCTTCAAACAGTCTGCATTGGCTTTGCGTGATGCTTCCCACAATGGACTTTTCTTGTAACAACCGTCTATCTCATTCACATCAGCTCCAGCTTTCAGCAACTGCTTTACACATTCTGCATCACCTCTGTATACTGCATCCCACAAGGATGTTCTTCCATGCTTGTCAACACATGTGGCTGTCTGACCTACTTCCCTCAGGGCCATGGCTCCAGTGATAATCCACTTACATGACGTTTTTTGAAATTCCCAGCACGTCAGACAGTACACCGCCGTGGTAGAACTGACAAACAGACAGGCAATGCTACCAGAAAAGCCCGAGAACTCCCGTTTCCTTCAGCACACCTCTTGTCTTGTGTGCAAGTCAAATTTGAATGTCTCCGTTCATCCTCTGCTCTCTTTGACACGAACACTTTGTCCACCCAGGCGGGTGGAAGGTGCATGAATAAAGCCAGTGTTAGCCTCTCTGATTGAAGAAGTGAGTCCAGTAGAAGAGGCTAACACACCATTCAATTCTGTTCAATGAGCGACTGAGTGACACACACTCTCTCTCCTATGGGTCTCTTCAGATTCTGCGTGTTTGAGGCGTATGTCACGTACAAACAAATTTCAGTTGTTCTTGTGGTATCGTTGGGCAATCTTGCGTGATGATGGTGATGCGGCTCGCCTCTGTTTGCTGTGTGCGCGCAGTCGTGCATGGAACCGGTGGTGCGAGCTGGCTGCGCCGCGTGTTTCGGTTGAGTGCCAAAATTTACAACAAGTGGCGACATTTTCATTCAGACAGGTGGCGAGGAGAGTACTGCCGCATTCAGTAGGGAACTTTAGTTGCAACACGTGTCTCGCCGCACGTCCGGTATGACGCTCAATTTCGCCAGCAACTCCCAGTCCCCCAAAACGTGGGAGCAGGCCCTATTTTTTGGCCATTCCTGTGAGAACTCGGTTGAGTATGAAAACCAAAAATTACACACAGGAAGACAAGATATACCTGCAGTGAAATGTCAACAAATTTGGGGGAAATCAGCCTTTACAACTGTGTGAGATAGCCACGGAAAATGCTCTATGGCAAAATAGTTTCCCACGTGAAAATGGCGGAGGGGGGGGGGCGGGTGAGCTTCCGCGGCGTTTTGCAACTGAAGTTCCCTGGTGCCTCTGCGGCTGCTTGGCCGTTTCCGTCGAGACAAGAACAAAGCAGGGACTTGGTCATAGTAATGAGCTTGAGTGAAAACACAGGAAACTTCAGTTTGAGGCAAAAATAGCTCCAAGGAGCTTGCGGTGATTTGTGGACAAGAACTCTAGTGTAGCAGCTGAAACAAACAGGCAACCAAACACGTACCGACTGGAATGAACTTGTAAGGATAAAAAAAATATTCAGAATTTTTCGCTACTTTCCTGAAATCCCAAAGCCCAAACTTTCACTCCACCGAAAAGTCATGTACATATTTTGAAAACAAAAGTCAATTCAATAACACCGTCCAGCACCCAACAAATTTCGTACATTTCACTGATGTTAAAATCGCCAGTCGAATGCGTCTCCTTTCCTCAAGAAAATTGGTTCACCCGCCGAAAGGTGAGCAGGGAGTACAATTTGCTCACTCGCTGCATATTTGTGTGTGTTAAAGTCGGAGTTGAGTCCACACCCTGTCCATATCATTGCGCCAAGACCCTGGACCCGCTGGAACACTCCAAGGATCCACTGTCTGTCGACCTGTGTGTTGGATTCCAAAGAACATACATTTCTACGCGCATCTGCTGGGAGTGTTCAGGCACAGAATATTGGACACATTCGCAGTGTTGAGAGTGTTGTGTTTCAGTGCGCTTGATACCTGCGCTTTTGAACATGTTGATGCTACTCCCGAAGCATGGGACACCCTCTTCTCAAAGAACTTTCTTTGCCAGGCTGTACCATCGGAATTTGGACCATTCTCCCAGCCGTAGTGACAAGGAATACGCATCAAGAGGAACGTATTCTAAGACTCGCATGTGTGCCAAACGTTTTGCAACAACTCACGGACATGTTCAATAATTTGGGCTGGTTCCTCTGCTCTGTCGCTCTTGCACTTGCACGGGACTCACACAGAAAAGTGAACAAAAAGTTTGCAGACAGCACCTTAAGGCGAACTATGGGACACTCTCTTGGGACAAGTTTGTGCTCTCCTGTGTCTGTTTGTGAAGAGAACATCGCCATGTCAGGCCCATTTTTGACAGATGGAAAACGCAAGTAAATGGGCTCGTCCCAGAAGGACCAATCCAACCTCGTATACCCCTGAGACTCAAGACGTACGCGACAAACACCATTTCCTCCTTTGCGAGACCTCCCACCTTTATTTCTGTTCTTCTGAAAAAAAATTTACACATTATATTGTTTGCAAGCATGTTTCTGTCCAGGGCAAGAACATCCACATCCTGCTTGGACAATGCGCAGTGTTCACAATGTTTTGTTTCCTCGTATAAAGCTGGACCTCGAATCGCGCTGATCCCTGGTCACAGAACTTTAGGAAATCCGAAAATGACCCCACGATGTGCACGAGCTCGAAGAAAAACACGATCGTCGGAGGGCTCTGCGCGAAATTTCCGCTGGACAGGACCAGTGTTGAGGCGTTTGAGTATGAAACACAGCGTAAAGTTTGTTGCACAGCCCTCGTACACACCAAACATTCACGTTGTGACCGAATATAACACCCTCGTCTGGCTGGTGGTGTACAGCCAAGTCAACGGCTTCAAACTGAAGGCAAAAGTGTTGGACTGTGGAAGCTGCTGCACAGTGCATCAGCCACCATGATGCAGCCAAAGATTGGGTTCCTTGGAGCAACTTTTGTCAGAGTCCAGATATTGTCCCGTGAAGTCGTCTCGAACAAGCTACTGGGACAATTTCTCGCGTACACACCTGCATACACTGTCACTTCTTCAGCTCAGACGTCTTGTACATACAGAAGGTATGACACCAGGGTTGCGGGCAGACCTGCCGTACTGTTGGTCATTTCCAGCCGCCGAATCTGAGTGAACAGACTTTTGCTGCCATCCAGGGTCAGCAGGTGCTTCCTGGTGACCTTTCTGCACTTGTTCTTCAGATCCAGGTCTTCCCAGTCAGAAGGGAGGAACCGAACAAGCTGTGTTTGTTCCAAGTTACTGGTGAATACATCCTCCCGGCCTGCTGCAAAAAGCAGCAGACATGTTGCCTCGTCTGCCTTTCTGAATCTGTCCGGCAGATTCAAGTTGACATTGAAGCCAGCTGTGACTAACAGCTTCAGGATGGGAAAATTGCAACAGACGTTCATGTTCCCTTTTCTGTACATCAAAATGTAATCCATAACTGTTCTACCAGCTGTGTCCACAAAGTTCACGTCTGCTCCTGCTTCCAACAGCAATCTGATACAAAGAACACACTGCACACTGACTGCCTTTCCCAAAGGTGTTTCGTGTACATGTGTCCTGCACTGCTTTCTGGGACCCTGAAACAGTCTGTGAAGCACAAGCCAACATCCATGTGGTGGGATTTCTCTTCTGTCTCCACTTCTCACTGGGTTCACAACAGCTCCAGCTTTCAATAGTGTCTGTACACAAGATGCACTTTTCTGAGAAATAGCCAACATCATTGCTGTTTGGCGGTGTCTGTCACGCTGGTTTACATCAGCTCCATTTTCCAGCAACATGTTCAGGCACTTGACTTCTTGATTTTTTACAGCTTCTATCAGTGGTGTTTCAAGATCTGGCCCTGGACAGTTGATATCAGCCCCACATTGCAAGAGCAACTCCACACAGTCAGAAGAACCTTGGCAGACTGCCATCAGCAGTGATGTTGAACCCTTTGAAGTCTGGTTCACATTGTCCCCGGCTTCCAACAACAATTTTGTGCAGTCAAAATAATTGTGAAAAGCAGCTGAACTTAGTGGTGTGAAGCCATTATTGTCAGCCTTGTTTACATTAGCTCCTGCCTCCACCAGAAGCTTCGCACACTCTGAAGCATTTTGCCATGCAGCCTTCCTCAGTGCTGTTTCACCATTAAGATCAGTCCAATTCACATCAGCACCTGCTTCCAAAAGCAGCCTCACACAGTGTGGGACATTTTCCCATGTAGCCTTCAGGAGAGGTGTTTGACCAACAAAATCAGGCTGGTTCACATCAGCCCCTGATTCCAGCAACAACTTTACACAAAGAGAAGCTGCTCTCCAGGCTGCTATGATCAAGGGTGTTTGGCCTTTCTTGTCAAAATTATTGACTTCAGCACCTGCTTCCAACAGAAGTTTCACACACTCTGAATTATTTTCCCAAGCCACCTTCCTCAATGCTGTTTCACAATAAAGGTCATTCATGTTCACATCAGCTCCTGCTTCCAATAGCAGCTTCACACAGTCTGAGTCATTCTGACATGCTGCCTTCATGAGTGAGGATTGCCTGGAGGAATCAGCCTGGTTCACATTTGCTCCTGCTTCCAACAACAGCCTTGCACATTTTGCATGACCCTTGTTCACTGCCCAGAGCAATGCTGTTTGCCCTTCGTTGTCTTCCATTTTAACATCAGTGCCTGCTGTGAGCAGCAACTTGAGACTGTCAGAGACATCTCCTTTGGCAACCCTCATCACTGGTGTTTTTCCACCATGATCAGCCTGATTCACATCAGCTCCTGCTTCCAACAACTGTGCCAGACAATCAAGTGCACTGTGTTCAGATGCCCACATCAATGCTGTGTCACCAAATTTTGTGGATAAGTTCACATCTGCTCCAGCCTTCAGCAACAGCTTCACACATTCTGTGCTATTTTTCCTGGAAGCCTCCATCAGAGGTGTTTGCCCTTTCTTGTCAGTCAGGTTGACAGCAGCTCCTGCTTCCAGCAGTAGCTTGACACATTCAGGAGCATTTCTCCAAGCAGCCATAATCAGTGCAGTGTCTCCCCACTCATCACAATGATCCACTTGAGCTCCTGCCTCCAACAGGAGCTTCAGACACATTACATCATTCTGACAAGCAGCCTCCATCAGTGAAGTCCATCCTCCACTGACAACCTGATTCACATCAGCTCCTAGTTGTAGCAACAGCTTCACACATTCAACATTGCTGTCTTTCACAGCCACATACAATGGTGTTTCTTGTCTCTTGTCTGCCTTGTTGACATTTGCTCCTTTACCCAGTGTCAGTGTCAGACTCTCAACAGCATTGTATGAACCAGATGTCATCAGTTCTGCTTGAGAATTCATTTCATCTTGGTTCCCATCGCATCCTGTTTCGATCGGTTGCTGGACACTGTCCAAGTTCCCCAAAACGACTCTCTCAGTCGGGGTGTCTTGTCGGTCCCCATTGTTCGAGATCTTCACTCACAGACTGTGCTGCCATATTATCACGTGTCAGATTCAAATGTTCTGACCTTGTTTTACAAGCTTGGCTGTTGAGCAAATTTGATTCAAACAAGACAGTGATCTGTACCTTGACCCTGAATCAGAACTGGCTTCACACTGTGCGAACTTGCATTCCGTGTCTTTGCACGAACAAATGTTTGCGTTCTCATTGTGTCAAAGGTACAAACTTCCTGTTTGACCACACGTATGTACAAGACGGGCACATTTTGGTGGCCTTCCCAAAAGGCCACTAGAAGACTTCCTCGAATGACGTCACCACTCTCCTTGCCGCTCTCGGATGCCTTTGTGCTCGTCACAGAACTTTGTGGGATTACGTGCACGATATGACGCACATAGTACACATTATACCAACGCCCTTGTCGAAAGGAACACTTACTCCATTGACCTGTGTTGCCTCGACCAATTTGTCAGTCCCAGCCTCATTTCGGTTCAGTTGCTACCTGGTACTTTCTTGCACCTGTCACGTGGAAGAGCCAGATCTTGCTGGTGCTACACTGACCTCACCATGGAACAGTTGGGCTGGCACTTAGAAGAGCCACCAGGTAGTGCTCGGAAGAGCCAGCTCTTCCGAATGCCACCCACAAATTTGACGCTCAAAACAGCCCAGTGGAGTTCTGAAGAGCCAGGGACCTAGAATTCAAATGAGACTGAGACTGAGAAATAAGTCGAGACACATCCCTCCGCTGCCACTGGCCAATTACGAAAATTATTGATGTGAACATTGTCAATGCAAACAAATCATTTGTGTCACAATGTCGCAGCTTGTAACAGTGAAAATGTCACAAGTTCACATTTTGTCTTGGCAACACGCAACGTGCAATGCTCCTGTCCAATAGATTCATCTTCCTCAATTGCAAAACACACCACAATCAATGCCCAGGCGCGAACAACCTGAGTCTTCAGGAAAACAATGCCGCAATGATTTCCTTATCAAATACACTTTTTCTCACCCGTGGTTAAGAAGCCTCTTCTGACCTGAACTTCTTTGCCAAGGTATGTTGTCGTCGTGTGTGGAGTGTGTTTTTGCACACAGCCGCGTGTGATCAAGACATTCGTGTGTCATGCGCTTAACAAGGGTGTCTCCTTCAAGTGAGTGTGTGTGCTGGTGTGTTGTGCCCAACGTTGTGTGGTTTCCCAGCCATAAACTGTCACACTGTTGAAGAAAAGTGCTCGCTGCCAATTGACAAGGGGCGTATTGGATTGCACCGCAAACAACCGCAAATTTGCGGTTAGTGTTGGTTGGTGTGCAAGTAATCGAACAGAAATATCCGAAACAGACCGCAAATTTCCACTGCAAACAGTGGAAACTCACTTTTGATGGTTCAGTCAGTTTGCGGTGGGTGAAAACTTGACCCGAAATTTGCGGTGCAATCGAATACGCCAAAAATGTTGGGTTGCAAGTTCACTCGTCCGCGTCTATGTGCTACGCGAGTCCGATTTCTGGCCTTTGTGCCAATGAACTTAGTGCACCGCGATACGTGATATTTTTCACATTATGTTGGTCCAGAAACAATGTGGTTACCGAGACCATCAACGTCAAAGGTTTTGACGCCGACATCAACATTTTGTTTTGACGCGGACGTCAACATTTTTTAGATGGAACTGAGAGAGTCAAATGACCCAGATCATGCCTGGCGTGAAACGTCTTGGCGTGAAAAAAGACGATACTTCCCCTGAAAAGGTAAACCGAAGGAGTTTGGCGCCATTTGTAGTTAGCTTTTCGACGGAACTTGGTGGGCCAATCTTAGAAAGTGAAACCAACAATCAAGACAAGACACATCACACCGGCGCAAAAGCTGCACGTAACGTCTGTCCGTCACTTACTCGCACAGGCCTCAGAGCGTAGGTGCTGTGTCGTGAGGTCAGTGAACCGAGTATTCCAAATTTGGCACCGCACGAAAACACGAACACTGCGCAATCCCTGCTCTGTCCTGTGGTATGTTGCTGTGTGAGATAACACAGGGAAGTAGCTCAGTGGGCAGAGCATCGCGCTGTTGAGCTAAAGACCCGTGTTCGATCCCCACTCCAGCCCGTCACAAGCAAATGTTTGCATTCGAATCCGCGCTTCCATGCGAAAACAAGTCTTTTGTCATATTTTGTGGCGTAGCGAATCGGGGAGACACAATTTTTGCCAGTATTTCATAATGTCTCAGTTGGGTCAATGTTTCGTGTGCCGAACAAAACCTGAGCAAACCAGCTGGGCAGCCCCCCACCCTGGCGCTAAAATTCCGGTCTGTGAATCGTTGATGCAGTCGTGGGTCTCAAGTGGTTTTCACGTTGGTGACGCTGTCGTGTTTTTTTGACATCAACTTCAACTTTTTGCAGTCACTGCAGCACTTTTGAAGTCAGTAAAAATCAGTCCAGACTGTTTTTTGACATCGACTGCAAAGTTGCAGTCATTACAGTGAAAAACACTCATTGAAATACTATGTATCAATTCATGATGTCAACTGCAAAGTTACAGTTACTGCAGCAAAGTCATGGCTGCAAATTTGCAGTCATCCCAATGTGAAAACAAACCTGCAGTCAACATGAAAAAAGTTGCAGTCAATGTCAAAAAAGACATGATGGCGTCACCAATATGAAAACCCCTTCAGTTCGCACAGCAGGTGGAGGAGCATGGAGGCAAAATGTTTTTTGGGCGGGAGTTTGGAACTTCGTCGTTTGAGCATCCTGCAACGTCGCACCCAGATACGAGTCGTAAGTTGTAGTGCTAAGTGTAAAATTTTGGGTACAGACACACTGAAGAGCGATATGTTGTTGCGTCGTGCTGTTGCGTCACCCCATCGGGTTTGTATGGGGGCTGCTGTTGCCCGTTCTGACCACTCTGGGAGCGGTTGGGGCGACGCAAAAACTGACCCAATGCAGCGATGCGACGCTCGCATTGCTGGTTGCGACGCTGCAGCCTCATCCCCCGGGAGTGTGAACTCAGCCTCAGTTACTGAAAACCAAGGACTTTGTCTCTGAGTGTGGAACCAAGTTATTTTGCCCAGGAAGCGGTTTGGTTCCCTCCACTTGAATCCCACGTTTGCTGGAGTTGTTGCGTTTTCCTTGAACAGTATCGAACTCGCGACTTTTGGGAGAGTGTGATCGTTCTGTGGATGAGCATGCGAAACGTTGAAGTAGCTGGTGATTTCTTGAATATTTATTTTGCTTTGTTGAATGTCATCACAGAAGCAAGACGCGACGCATTTAGACGTGTGCCCATAAACAGACACACACGCACACATGCACACAGACACACAGCTACACGCACACAGCCACACACACACAGAGCCACACACACACACACACACACACACACACACACACACACAATCACAGTGAAATCGCCGATCTCACACCCATCATAAATGACGCAGTAGAAACACATTTTCCTTGCGTCGTGAAGCATTGTACAAGTCGTTAACTTCGTTTGAGCGTTGAACCATGATGATGCATGAAATTATGAATTTATCAGTGACCAAATTGAAGACAACGAATCGAGGTTCTCATTCGAATCTGATTGGCAATTGGTATTAATGAACAAATTTGTTCTCAGATTTCATTCACATTCAGAAGTCAAAATCAAAGCACCGCCCTCCTGTTCTTGGTTGTGGGAAAGTTCCAACATTGAACGCCATGCAATGACAGGTGGTTCACGTCAGCAATCACATCCTGAACGGAAGACCCGAAAATCAAGCGGCGTTTGTCCCCATTCTGTCCAGAGGACCAATTCAACACCACCGATTCGTTAACATTGAACGTGTCCCATGATTTGTGGTGCTGAACATGTGCTTCACAGGAGAACAGCTTATCCACGTTTGCCAATGCTGGATTGAAGTCTGTTTTGTTGCGACGCCTCCCCTGTGTGTGGCTCGTCACATCAGACCCGCTTATGTGTCCTGCCTGGCCAATTCCCATCCTCCTCACAACACCCATTCACGACTGGAATCCCAATGTTTTGGAGGAAAAAGAATCCCAAATGCGTGAATAGAGGACAGCTGCACTGTGTGTTTCACGGCGTCCCTTACTTGCTGGTAGCTTTGTTCCTTTTGTGTGGAGAAATGAAGTCAACAGGTGTGTTCAAACAGATCTCCAGATACAGCTCTAATTCATTACGTTCCTCCGAGTTTGCACGGTTGTTTGCACTTGTCGGGTGGTGGTTGAACGTCACAATGGCAGGTAATCATAGTCATCATTAGAACAAACCCAAAATTCACGAACATCTTGTTGTTCAGGAACATTTCCGGGCAAATCCATACTCAGGCTCTGACCAAACAGCAGATAGGAGACGAGCTTTTCGGGTAGTCCTGCTCTCTCGTGGGTCATCTGGAGTTGACCAATCTGGACGAAAAGGTTGGTGTGAGGATCGAGGGTCAACAGGTACTTCCTGATGACCTTTCGGCACTGGTTCTTCAGATCCAGGTCATCCCAGTCTGGAGGAAAGAACTGAACAGCTTGCATCTGATTCCATCTGTTGTTGTTGTTCATCTCTGTGAATCTCCCAGGCATGTTTGCATTGGCTCCTGCAGCCAACAACAGCTTCACACATGACAAACTTTCGTTTGCAGCAGCTTTTGACAGTGCTGTGTGCCCAACATCATCAGCCTGATTCACATCTGCTCCTGCTTCCAGAAGTAGCTCCACAATGTGCCCATCAAGACCGGATGCTGCACTCAGAAGTGGTGATCTCCCTTTGTCATCTGCCAAATTCACATCGGCTCCTGCTTGCAGCAGAGCCTGCACACACACTCCATGTTACTTCCACCATTCTCCACTGCCTCAAGCAGGGCAGTTTGTCCTGCATTGTTCATCTGGTTCACATCAGCTCCTGCTTTCAGTAGAACTTTCAGGCAAGGGGTTTCCCCCCAGTGTGCTGCCTGCATCAATGCTGAAATTCCCTTGACATTGGTGTGATTCACGTGGGCACCCGCATCCAGTAGTTTCTGCACAAAGGCTTTGTCACCCCCACCAGCTGTAAGCAACAGGGCAGTTTGTCCATTTGCATCAGCATGGTTCACATCAGCTCCTGCCTTCAACAGCATAGGGAAAAACTGCTGGTCACCTGTGCCAGACACCTCCAGCAAGGGTGTTCCACCTTGATTGTCTGCCAGATTGACATCAGTTCCAGCTTCCAACAGCAGCTTCACAGAATCTCTGTCATCCTGGCCAATGGCAACCAATAGTGGTGTTTGCCCAGGCTTGCCAACCTGGTTGACATCAGCACCTGCTTCCAGCAATAACTTTACACAGGGAGCACTGCCTTTCCCAAAGAGAACTGCCTCCAGCAAAGGTGTTCTCATCCATATGTCAGCTTCATTCACATCAGCTCCTGCTTTCAGTAGGAGCTTGACACAGCTGATGTCACATCTCCCAACTGCATCTATCAAAGGAGTTTGGCCATCTTCATCAGCCTTGTTCACATCTGCTCCAGCTTTCAGGAGAAGCTGCACACAATCAATGTAGCCCCTGCGCACTGCTTCCCACAGTGCTGTTCGCCCACGGAAGTCAGCCTGGTTCACATCAGCTTTTGCCTTCACGAGCTGTTTGACATAATCTACATCCCCTTTGCTGTTTAAGACGGCTGCGATCAGTTGCGATTGCGTGTCGTTGTCGCTCTTGTTCCCGAGAACATTGGAATTGTGTGCCTCGATGTCATTGTTTTGTCCACACCTCCGTGGCAACCTCATGGGTGCCTTTTCTGTCTTTTTCTTGAGAGCTCCAGGGTTCAACAGTCCCTCTGCACTGTCCAACTGCATGGAATCCTGAGCTTGTGCTCTTTTCACTTGGGCTCCTTGCTCAATCAGGAAGTTTGCAAACTCAACAGACACTGTAAAGGTTGTTTGCTCTGAAGGATGTTGGCCGACACACAGAAAATATGTCCCTTCGTACAATGATAAGGTAAAGCTATCGGCCTGAGCTCCCTTTCTCTTTTCCAGAAATTTTGCCCTGTCAAAGTTCTGAAAATGAACAGCAACAAGAAACAGCAAATTTACTGTGTCTTGGTAGTTTGGGACATTGCCAAGGGAAGCAGTGGCCTCAAGTAGCCATGTTGGTGCGTCAAAGCTGAAACTCATCATTCTCATGGCACCTTCATTTCCTACTTGCGCACCTGCTACAGATTTGATATCATCCACTCCGGGTTTCCTTGTATTTTCCATTTTCTTCCTCTTCAGCACAAGCTTTGACTTGAGTTTGTTCAGCAAACTTGGCATCTTGGTTTCAGCCCCTTCCAGGAACAGTGAGATGTCCTTTTTGCTGGTCTGTTGAACCAGGTAGTTCAGTATGTCTGCTCTGTACTGGAGGCTCACCACAGGTGAGAAATAGTCCTCACTCAACACCCTCATGAAGTCTTCCTCCGGAGTAGTGTCCTTGAACCTTGACGCCATGTTGCCAGATGGTCACTTTCGTGTTTCAGGAGATATATCTGTCAGAAACTTCGGGTTGGTCCCTTTACCCTTCAAATCACCAACAAACATTGTTTAACTGCAGCCTCGTGTGTTGTTCTGGTGGATCTCAACCAAAATCTATGTTTCCGGCTGGCGCCACCTATCTCCACGCCGACCAGTAATGTCCGCAGTGATTTTCACTCAGTTGTCACCTGACGAAAACTCGGGAGCAGGTTGGCAGAACACGCCCCAAAGAAAGTGTCATGACCAGTTCTCCCAGAGGTGTTTGCTTGCGCTCACCACACACTTTGCTGGGGAATCCCGAGCATCAAACGAAATTTCCTCATGAAAATTGGAACAAAACTTCCTGCTCGTAAAACTGTCAAACAGTGTGACTGTTCACCATACATGCTTCGTCGCTGTTTTTGGTCACTTGCTCTGTGCCCCTTTCATAGACATCACAAAACATACAAATGCAACGACACCAAATATAACGCAACGTCGCAATTATCAACGTCGTTTTGACACTTTGGTGATCCGTGGAAATTGTACAAATAGTTCCACAGAAATGGTGTGACGACGTCAAAAAATAGCGATATTATGACGCCGTTTTATTTCTCTATTGGGGCGCACGTCACGAAACACAGCAGGAGCGTCAGCAAGCAACGTAACGTCAAAATTGTCCACACAAGGGCGACGCGTCCTGTTTTTAACAGCACACTGTGCACAGAATATGGGATTCTACTTCTCTGCCTCTTACATAGTGCGCTCAGCCAGGTGTGTCATCTCAACTACCAGAGTACAAGGGGAATGCCCGCACGCTTCGTTGTTTTCGAGAGGAGTGTTGTTCGTCTCAGGAACAAGAAAGCACTGTGAGAGGAGACTGCCGTGAAAGAAAACACTCTCAAATTTCCTGTACTCTTTTGGATTTTCTTCTCTCGAATGAACTCTGGTTTTGCACACCGCGTGTCTTTCCATGTCAAACTTCGAAGCCAGTTGCTATTTTCTTGAATAGAGACAGGAAGAAAGCTCCAACAGAAACAACAAACTGCAGACTGTAACTTTCTCAACATGCATGCAGTGTCTTTGTTATCGCTTGTGTGCACCAAGACGAAGATGCACAGAAGATTGAATGAGTTTTCGTGTACAATTGGCCTGTTTCTGCTGCTTCAGATTTCGTTGTACAGCAAGTAACTCGTCAGTTTTGAGGGTAGCCCAGCTCTGTCATGAGACATACCCAACTGCGGAACCCGGAAAAAGAGGTTGGTGTGGGAATCCAGGGTCAACAGGTGCTTCCTGATGGCCTTTCTGCACTGGTTCTTCAGATCCAGATCCTCCCAGTCTGGAGGTAGAAACTGACCAGGCTGAGTGTTTCCTGCACTGCTGAGGAAGACCTCCTGGCGACCTGCAGCAAAGAGCAGCAGGCATGTGGGTTCATTTACCTTTCTGAACCTCTCTGGCAGATTCATGTTCACATTAGCTCCAGCAGTCACCAACAGTTTCAGCATGGGGTTCACCTTCTCTGGGCATTTCTCTCTGAGACTGTCTTCCTGAATCTGATGTAGAATGGATTTTCCTGCTTTGTCATGGTAGTTCACATCTGCTCCTGCTGTTAAAAGCAGTTGTGCACATTCCATATGTCCTCTTCTGACTGCCTTCACCAAAGGTACTTGTTTCACATGGTTCTGAGCGGCTTGAGTGCCACCCTGCCACCCACACCTGAATACTTTGGGAAGGAAAACACAAAATCTTGATTTTGGTTTGTCAGGGACATCTCTTGAAATGGGGTTCACATCAGCTCCTGCTTCTAGCAGCACCTTGACACAAATTGCATTTCCCTGGGAAATTGCCAATAGCAATGGTTTTCTACCATCTTTGTCACACTTGTTCACATCAGCTCCATGATCCAACAGCATCTTGACACAGTCTGTGTGTCTTTTCTTCACAGCTTCTGTCAGTGGTAGTTCACCATCTGGCCCTGCACAGTTGACATCAGCCCCATTTTCCAGCAGCAGCTGGACACAGTCAGACGAATTTTGCCACACTGCTTTCAAAAGTGGGGTGTGCCCAATTTTGTCAGCCTGGTTCACATTGGCTCCAGCCTCCACCAACAGCTTCATACAATCTGAAGCATTTTGCCATGCAGCCTCCATCACTGCTGTTTCTCCAAAATGATCAGCAGAGTTCACATCAGCTCCTGATTCAAGCAGGAGCTTCACACAACCTGCATCATTTCTCCAAGCTGCCTTCATAAGTGCTGTTTGTCCCAGATTGTCACATTGGTTCACATGAGCTCCTGCTACCAATAATAGCTTGACAATATATAACTCATTTTGCCCAACTGCCTTTGTAAGAGGTGTTTTTCCATCTTTATCAGCCTGGTTCACATCAGCTGCTGCCTCCAGCATCTGCTTCACACACTCCATATCCCCAGCCTCTACTGCATCAATCAGACATGTTTGCCTCCTTGTGTTGCTTTCAAGCTCCACCAACTGGTCACAAAAAGCTTGTATTGCCATCTTGTCACTGTGAACTTCAAATGTCCTGGTCAGTCTGAATGTACTTGAACTTCTCACACTTTGTTTCCCATCACACTACACAAAATCACAATGTTTTATCGCCAGTTCCTAACCGTTCACAATCGATCCTCTCTTCAAATTACCTCAGGAGCTGTATTGTTCATGTCCCATGGCTCCCTCCTGTATCGTTCAGTTAGAACACTGCACAACACCAAAATCTCACAATATCGCAATTCCACAGCATCGTAACGTCACAGCATCACGAAAACACGCAACGTCGCAATGCAAGATTGGCGTCTGAGATACCGCAAAAAACAGAACGGAAATGCAGTGTTGAAGGCATTGCTGCGATACAGTGCGCTGAAATTCGCTGAACACTGTATCGTGAGTCTGTGAAATTTGACACACGACACCATCACACAGCGCGGCTGTGTCGTGACCAGGAAGAACGAGAATAGAGCAAGACGCACAGAGGCGTTTGAGAGAGAGAGAGAGAGAGAGAGATAGAGAGAGAGAGAGAGAGAGAGAGAGAGAGAGAGAGAGAGAGAGAGAGAGAGAGAGAGAGAGAAAGAGAGCTACAGTGGAAATGTACTTCCCAGTTCTTCACGCCGAGTTGCGCGGACTGATTGGCCAGTCGGATCACACACGAGACAAGGGGTTTTCCCATGGGGTGACGCGCGGTTGTTTTCTGAGCTGATGTCAAACAATTTTGACACGCACGACATGACAAAAACGACCGCGTGATACCAGTGTGAAAAGCACGCGAGTGCTGTCACGTCGTTTGCCAGCAAAATTCCAGTGTCGAGACCCAAACACGTGAGACCATTTCAAACAACAGCCCTGAAAATGATCTCAAGCGGAAGTGGTCAAATTGCCAGAGAGTGAACCCACTCCACATATATTGACACTCGGAAAACCCATGACATGTGCCAGGGAGTGGTTGTGTTCGTTTGGGGATACCAGTGCACTTTGTAAGAAAGCAATTCAGAAGAACTTGATTGACTACATTTATTGTTTTGAAGCTTTGTGCAATGAATCCAGCACAACTAAGCCAGCATCAAATGCTCAAAAATATTTCAGATTTGAAAATGCAAAATATGTACACAGAAGCAGTCTACGTGAACATCCGAATCGAAAGGAAAACAAATCAGTAAGAGGATAAATCGTGCAAATGTCTTCCGCGTCAAGCCCCGAACTGAATGGGAGTGTCGATCACAGTGCGGCCGCCGAAACGGACCGAATTCACACGGAGATGGCCGAAGTGAGCTATTTCGGCTCTCGGTTCGCCGCACGCTGTGTGTGGATCAACACCACAACAGTTTCTTCCGTGAGTCATACTCCGCGAATATGAGGTCCGACATTTGTGTTCTGAGCTGGACTGGTTGACATCGATTTACGATTTTGCAGTGAGCAATGACGACAACAAGAAGAGTCACAGGGGGAGATCCTGTCCAAAACACGAAAACGGCAACAAAATGTCGTTCTGTGTTGTGTCGTCACGCGTTCTTGCTTCAAGTTCCGTTCCAACACCACCGTAGTCCTCTTCTCCCGAGTTCAGAGCAGAGACAAGTGACTGGGTGGGGGGGGGGGGTGGTGGGGTGTGTAGGGGTTGAGAATTGTAGGTGTGGTCGCACTGGAGTACAACTGGAG
>JAAUXT010091123.1_pt1 | contig 37343 bp, 35 predicted proteins | sample 7278171 | NCBI WGS metagenome assembly JAAUXT01 (sample SAMN14350112, study PRJNA611818) | marine sediment metagenome | isolation source: surface marine sediment (1.8m) | place: French Polynesia: Moorea | collected 2018-08 | reverse complement strand
CCGCCCAGTGCTCCAGCTCCTCTGACTGTTCGTAGCTGCCTACAACACAAACACGCACACCAGGAATCACGCTGAATGGGGCGACAAAGAGGAACTCAATGTAGCACTGCAGGATGACCCCAATCAAACAGGAATCTCGACTGAACCTGTGGTCCATCTTGGTTCAGGCGGTCACGCGGGGAGAAACCAATTCACAGGTCAAGGTCTCGTCAAGAGGAATGATTCAGGTGTTGTACGCACGGACACATTTGGCGGTTTCAGAGGCTGCCATCAGTTCTGACATAAACATCGGTGCAGAATCTACAGTGAGCGACTTCCCATCCAGTTCCATCAGCTGTCACCCGCCGAGTAACAAACCACCCAGAAGTGACGCGTTGCGCAACGAATCACGTTATTGTGACCACATTAAGACTGCGACCACGTCTGAAACGAAGCCACTCATCAGATGCAGACCTGCCAGGCTGACGTGCACTCCGGATAAATGATCTCCCACGGGTCTCCAAGTCGTGTCCGTCCGAGACACAGCCACCCTGATGTATGGTCATTCAGGGTTCAATTACGGCCCCTAATGCTGACAACTTGCTGACGTTTGGCTTGAAAAGGATAGCCCCTTTTGATTAAAGATTTAAACAGTTTGGGCGAAAAGACACAAGAAAGGCTCGTCAGGGTCCCACGAGCAATGAGAGCGGCTCAAAATGGATTGCGCAAAGCAACGTTGACCGATCTCAGATTGACTCAATCTCTCATCTAAAATTTATGAAGCAACTCTTTTCTCTCCAGTAAAAGTCAACACTAAATCAGACAAAACAGAAATCAATTAACCTCCAATCTTGTTCAGACGCCCAAGCAAAATGTCTCATCTTGCTGGAACTTCGGGAAAGTTTCGTTCGTCAAATGTTTGACATCAAGTTGAAAAGTTATCTTCCTTCGGCTTTGTTTAACACGAAACAATGCTGCCAGACAAATCCAGAAGAACCCCCACCCGTCCAGTTTTTGCGAGTTCACAGAATAGCACAGCAGACAGCGGGCGGTGTGAAGCGCGAGGCCACTTCGCTGCGGACTCGTTCTCACGCTCGGAATCCATCACAGCGCTGACCTGGTGCCACCGCGACACCGAGTTTCTCAACAGCTCCGCGACTCCTTCATGTAAAATTCATCAGTCTCGCACCTCACGTCGGGCAGACGGCCCAACACGAGCACCTGGTCAAGCAAACAGATACGAATACGTACAACGCAACATCAATTATAAAAACGCCTTGCGCAAAAACCAGAACCTTGAAGCGTGGACTCGACGTGCCGTTCATTTCGTTCTGTTTCTGACTTGCTGTCCCAATGCCAACAAGACCTTTAGTTGTCCTGACATTCCTTCTTCCTGCCAGTTTCACATTCTCAACTGGTTGATGTCTATCGTGCGATTCTGCTGCCATCGCCGGGCACCTTCAAATTGTTGGCGAGCTTCTCTCGTGGCGTCAGATTTCACGACATTCGGATTTCGTGAATTGAGAGGGAAAAAAATTGACCACTCTGACGGACGGATTGTAAGTGTTCCCGTCGGACGAGTTCCAACGTCATTTGGCAATTGGAAGCGTTGTGCAAGCAAATAATAGTTCGATGCTTCGCATCACAGCTATTCCAACATACAGTTTTCTTTTCAAAGAACAGAAAAATTCTGAGGAGAGGACTTCCTACTGCCAAACACGGTTTCAAAAAGCTTTGGCAGAGTGCAGTGCTGCACCAAGGATATCTCCATTCCACCTTTCGACCTTCTTCACAGTTCAACCCCGAACCAGGTGCGTAAACCCATTAGAAAGATCCACCGCGAGGTCCATTACAGCCCGCGTGGCAAAGTGGAGCGCAATTCGGAAGTTATCGACCCTTTAGTACAGAGGCATTAATCATAACCTCACCTGGTGACTGCAGAGTGTCGCTTAGCCACCCCGGCCCAGACCAGCAATGAAATATTCATAGGGCGAGGTGCGAGCGAGTTCTTTCCAGAGGCAGCGACATCGCACTCGGAACGCAAGTCCGGGCGTGAAATTCACTTAACTTGAACATTATATTTCACAGTTTTGTCGGGCTGACGCCTCGTTACTCTTCTGCTGAGACAAGTGAAGGTGTCGCTGATTTCCATTCGCCTCGCGCCCGGCCGACTTGCGCTTTTGCGCCGAGAAGGTGAGGATCCTGCGAGGCGCCGGGAAGGAGAAGCAGCGCTGCAGTCAGTCCATGTTTGAACTGTTGACAACCAGAACTTGATCTTTACCAGAATCAAACACAAATTGCCAACACAAATTGTCAAGGCACCTGAGACACAGACGAGCACCAGCACCTCGTCTGACTTTGCACTGTTCCGAAGGACAAAAGTGGTGTGCACTGTCGCGACAACCAACGCTTGTGTTGACCCAGGCGCTCGACTTGGATGCAAGGTTCCTGTTTTTCTCCGCAAAGTTGTCAGTCTTCGCAATCTTTTCGGCTCTCACGTCCCTCACTCATCCCTGGTCCGGTCGGTGCTGGATCTGCGGCCGTCACCTCCGCGGCTCGTGTTTCCTCCGAATTGTTTTGTCCAGCAAAGTGCAGTGGATCGGCTCGAGGTGATTTTTACACTCCATACAGAGCGCTCGTCGCACGTTGCGAACTAGAGACCCTCTTCACCACTCGCACTCCATTCATCATTCTGTCCGGCCGAGGCGCGACCACTCCGATCTGGAGTCACGAAGTGCATGAAATATGTATGTGGCCGGGTGCGAGCGCCCGGCAATTATCTCATGAAGTTGGTCAGTTGGGGATGAGCAACGAGATTCAACTAATGCACCGAGGCCCATCCGCAAAGTTTTATTTCACAGCTCTGGATTGCGAGTGAGGTGTCATGCAGGCAATTTATGCTGGAGCCTCTGTGCATTAGTGTTGCGCACCCTCAGAAGAAGTTGCATCGTCGTGTGGCCAGTTTCCCAGTTGAAGTTTCCAACACTCTTTTGAACCAACAGCTTCTTGGCCGCCCGACGTACGGCTGATTTCACAGGGAAAGCTAGAAGGTTAAAGTCTTATTCAAGGGAGCCTTTAGGCAACAACAATGCAAGCTGGCGTGAAATACGGGATGTAGCCTTTCACGTCAGGGTCCGATCTCCATACGCGAGAACAAACAATGCCAAAAGGGGCTGAGAACAATGGTGGACATAACAGGCACTGAACTCGTTCCTTGCCACAAATGACTCGGCCAACAATCACACAACCGCAACAATCTTCTCGACTGTGTGCCTGCAGTGCACGACCGAAAGTGTCCAATGAAAAAGGTGTCGCGTGTCATCGACTTTGTTGAAAACGGACTCCAGGGTTGGAACAATACTTCAGTTCCCCAGAAGTGAAGTCTGACATGTTCTTCTGCTGCTGGCACATGTGCAAATACCAGTGGAACTCACTTCTGTCCGAGAAAAGAACAGACACAACGCAACTCTGCAAGATGGAGCCAGAAAATGAAGCGACTGAGCCAATTAGTCAGACTGGCGGTTGTCAGGAGTCCCGCAGACGGTGATTTGAGGCCGGGAGACAGCGGCCGCATTAAGGTGTTGCATCTGGTTAGCCTTTCCGCGAGAGGTTGCAGGTTGGAGTCCCCACGAGCCGAGGGGAATTCTGCCTCAAGGCAAGACAGGTGTAGCAGTGCGGTGGCGCAGACCACAGCAGCGCCAGGGATGTGCTGTGTTCAACTTGCAGGTTTTGGTTCCTGTCATACAAAGTAGAGACAAACTTGTGCTTGACATCCTTGTTCCAGAAACTGTCATCTCGGGCAGGAATGAACCCAGACCCTCAGTGGAGGCTCCTCTACTCGTGCAGCCACCCACCTTCGGACTGACAGTTTTCGAATCTCAATTTTGAGAAGTTTTGGATCTGGGTTTTGAATCTTTGGCATCTTGCAATCGCTGACGGAGTTTTGTCTGGGTCTGGTTGAAAACGAGACTTGATACCAGACGAACAGTTTCGGGCTTCCATTCCTTTCGGTTTGCTGTTCGTGACAAACTGCCCAACCGGTGGAGGAAGCCGCTCTCCCTCGCACGGGGTCCGAATGGCACTGGGACACTGATTTCGCACCGCCGTCTCCAATCCGACTCAGGCCGCCCCTCGGGACCATTAACTAATGAAGCCAAAGGAACCGCGTGTCGCTTTCTACAGCTTTTTGTGCCATTGCCAGCACCGCGGTCTCCGGCCACCTGGGAGCTGTTGCTGGTTCGGACCAAGTCCCCAGTAAATTCCCCAAGTCAGTGAGGCAAACAAATGCGCACTTCTCACACATGTGGACACTTGGAATTCTGAGCAAGATGCTTTTGGTGAAAACGATTCAGAGCTGGTCGTTCTGCACTCAACCTGACACTCCGAAGTTTCGAGAAAAGAGGACAGTCAAAAAGATGGCTCCGTAGATAACAAACCATCTGGTGTCTTTTTGGAAGGAATCCCAAGGATTCTCTGACGCTGCTGCCAAACGCTGTTGCGAGAACCTCAGCTGTTACTTTGTGCACGAACAATAACTTGCGACAAATGTTTCAGTCAACTGCACGATGACGCTTGAATCTCCGAAAACCAAACAGAAGTTAAACACAAAAAGGTCGATGCTGTACACGTGCAGGAGTACCAAACGCCACAAAGCGCTTTTCAAGAAAGTTGCCTTTGGCTCCCAAGGAACTGAGCAGTTGTTTCGACCTGTCAAAGGTTCTGTTCTGTGAGACATGCAGCCTTTGCTGAAAGGAGCTTGAAATTTCCCACCTGTGAAACTCACTCTAAACCCCCAACGTGTTGTCGGTGAGACCTTTGTGATACACAATAGCGGCGCATCAAACCGCGTGTATCCTGGCAGGTAGACACTCGTATCAAAGACCGCGCACAAGTGAAGTCAGGGCCACAGACTCGAATCCAGCAGCAGAACCCGAGTTTCATCAGCAAACGTCGGAGCGCGAGTCGGAGGCAGCTCCCGGGGGAGGCATCTACCACACAGTTAAGATGGCTCTAAGCCGCTCGTGGCTTTTAGACCTTTTAATGTATTATATTCAGCTCAAGCCACAGATTTCAGACTACATTTGTTACATTTGACACCAAATCACTGCCTTTGTGGAATTATTAAGTCCTCTTGCCTCGCCGTGCCTCCCCAGAGGAGTTTTAATGCAGGTACAGTTGGGCTGTGTAGTTTGAGATCTGAGCTGTTTGCCTTTTAAAGAATTAGCCGAGATACAGCATCGCGAAATATGACTTTATAGGTGCAATAAACTTCTTGAAAGCATTTCTTGTAAACCAACGCGGTGACGCATTTACGTCCTACACACCGTCGTACGAAGCTGCTGCACAGAAGTTTACTGCCACCTTGAACTAACGATCGTGTTTGGTTCTGCTATTGAGACAAATTGAAGTTGACTCACGTGAACCATCAACACAAATCAGTTGTTCAGAATGACACAGGGCACCTCACAATTGCTTCATAGTGGTATCTTAAATCGTGAAACAGCTGCGAAACAACATCTGAACTGTCGTTCATTGAAATGGATGACGGAAAAACTTTGCCTCACATTTACTTATCCTTCCGAATTTCACAAATGAACTCGAGAAATGCTGTGCAGTGGTCAGGAGCTGCCTGACTTTCAGCTCTGTAAACAAAACAGACATCACAGGTCGTGCACAGCCAAAACCAAAAACACTGTTCTGCAGTCTCACAATCAAGAACTCTTGTCGGTTTTGAGACAAGCGACTCATCTGAGCGTGACAGAGTGGACGCCTATAGTTTGAAGATTCAATTGGTTTTGTCCCATGGGGGCAGGAACTTGGACAACGCTTGGTACCTGTGAAAATACAATCTGAGTGACCCCACACAATTTTTGGCGACATTTTTGACTCAACAGATTCGTGTTCACCGGCAGTGTGCGTGAGGCGAGGAACTCAGTGGGCCAGAACTCCCACACTTTCAGGTACCTGGAAAAATGCTTGTGTGACACCACAAAATTTATTTGTGACACCCACAAAAATCTTCCAACTCAAGACTGACAATTCACAACTTACACCCTCAGGGGTACGAGAAAACCCGTCTACACACGCATTCAAGGATCGCAGAAAAGAAGTGCTGCCGACGGGGAGTGAACAAAACACTCTTCCAGCGGATCAGTCTTTTTTTTATAGCTTTGTCAGCAGAAGAAAACGAGTCAACCTTCTTCTTCGAAGTGATAAGTGGCAAAGAGAAAGAAACTTTTTGCGCTCTCAACTTTTCCGGGCACGTTCGCCCGATGCATAATGGATGCAGCTCGGCTGTGATTCAGCTGCCACTGCGCCACTTCCACTTGTTCTTCTTAGCACCGTTACCTGGCGACTGTCATATCGCATTACGTAGAAACCTGCCCAATCTGCTGCCTTTGATCTCAGCCTTCCTTGATTAACCGGCTATTGTCTTACACTCAATTATGTATACGGTGTCGCTGTGCATTTACCGCGGCCTGGTAATGAAGGCTTTGGATCGCTCGTCTACCTGTTTGTGTCGCCTTTGACACAAAGTAGCTCTCTTCTACAGCTGCGAAACAGACACTGTCTGTCAGAATAAAACATGTCCTTCACCTCAACTCGACTTTCCTGTCAGTTTTTACTGGTGCGTTGCCACTGCACGATCTCTTCAAAAATTGAACGGCGAACAGCGTTTCGCTTCAACCCCTTCTTCGACAGAAAGCCGAGATTTTTTTCCTGCCACAAATTGTGCCTGCAAGAGATACACTGAGTTTCTCATTGTCTTCAAACGTCTCGCCTGAAGTGTTCAAGTCGAACTGTGAATAGTTCCGCAAAACACTGGTCTGCAGCTTTGGGGCAATTCATTTGAACCCAAAACACATCACGAAAGCTGAAGTGGAAACTTGTCTAGCGCCACTCAATATCAAAACCACAATTACTCAAATCAAAACAACGAAGTCACGTCACAACTCAAACGTCAACTTTGCGCAAGAATAGATATTGTTTTGGGACGAGACTCATAGCGCTTCGGACAGTTTCAACGAGTCTCGCAGCTGATCCTCTCTCTTCAGCGTTGCGCACACTATCCAGACACCGAACACCCCCCCGTAACTTGTTAAGATAAATGGTATTTTCGAAGCTGAGGTGCCACTAAAGTAAGCTGCAAACTTGGCTTGTCATAACACGTTGCGCTGGGGTCTCGTAAAGGCGGCTCGCTCGGCGCGCGGCGGCTCGCCACGATGGATGAGTTTCTACATACGAGGTGCCAGCGCAGACGCGCCTCACGTAGACACTCGCAATTCCACGCCACGCAAAATTCCTCAACTTTCCCATGTCTTACAACACACTCGTATTTTCTGACTGTCCAGAAAATCGCTGAAGTCCTCACTGAATTGTTGTGAGCTGAAATAATTTTGCAAACACAACAGCTTGTTTTGCGTTTCACCAAAATTGGAACAATGCACTTCGTTCCACTGAAATAGGATGATATCTCTTGTTCAACAGCAACTCAACTTGTTGGATAAGACGCTTTGTCTTGAGGCAGTGTCGCGTCCAATTTTTGTTTTGGTCATGTTGGTTCTTTTTTGAACGAAGCACATCATGCAGTATTCCCGCGATATCTAATCGGTGACACAGGGAACGGTGGTGAGAGAAACCAACGGACGATTCGGTACAGGAATACCTGCACCAAGAGTTGCAAGCACTGGCAGGACAACATCTGACAAGATGTTATTTTTTGAAAATGTCCTCAAAAAATTGATATTTTTACACACCAAAGTGTTTGCACTCTCCATCTCACGGCTTTTTCAATTTATTGAGGGAAAGAACCAAGTCTTGCTGAAGACGCACGAATAACGAACTCGGAAAACACGGAGCCCGGATAAATAATGAGTTTTAGCTCCTGAGGTGCCATCCAGACGGCATAATTGTGAAGTTAAAAACTGCACAGTGGCAAAATATGTGCAACGCCTCATAAATTGACTGGTGTTTGCGGTTACGAGGTGCCTGCTCACTGAGATACAAATTATTCTTGTCAAAACAACTTGCAAAGTGGGGGCTGGCAGATGAAGAAGGGGCACGGCTTTCTGACAAACTTCAGGAAGTTATGGGAAACACAGTCGGATCAGAAGGGCTCTAATGCATTTGTTGCCTCTTGGGTGTAAGTGTATTGTACCGACGGGACATCTTACACTCAAATATCTCTGTACTTGGCCAACAATACAGAGAAGGATTCATGCGTGCACTCCACCACCAGAAAAATGAAAGCGGCGTTTGGCTAAGGTCAGACGTGTGTCGTCGTCAGATGGAATGTTTGAGTTGTTCCACATATTCGACGATTTGTGGACGCAAACGCTACAAGGCTCTTCGAACTCGCCAAGCCGCCACGCTGACAGAGTTGCAACTGCACTTGCAGTGGAAGGCAAAAGCGGACGCAGCGCACCGCAGCTTCGCGCTCGAGGAGCTTCCCGCCCGAGACGCCGCGTCCCTGGCTCCGCGGCGCAGCTCCCGCCCTGACAGTTGCGCAGCCAGATTGATCCCTCTGTTTGGGTTTACAACGTGTCATGTTGTGATTCACTAAATAACAACTTATTTTACAACTGACGCGAGCCTTCAACTTTTGCCTCAACCCAAACTATCTCCCAATTTATTAGTCCTGACAGCTCCAATGTCAAGAATTGTAGCTTCATCTTCATTGGCGCCTCGGGTTCTTCAGCGAGGTGCCTTCAAGGCACAAGTGGACGCCACTTAATGAAAGTCCCTCGACTACAAAGTGCTGCTGCAACGATCCAGACTTCTCGTCTTCCACTCTTTGCTTCCAATTTTCGTACAGGAAACAGGCAGTTTGAGAACAACGTGTTATGATTCGGAGCGGAGTGTGTTCAGTTTGGATCAATGTCAACAACAGGAAGCAGAGGAAACGCGCAGGAGACACTCGGGCTGCAGCGCCTCGTTCCTTCCAAGGCTCCGGAGTCTTTCGCGCGGTCTCTGCTTCACGAACTGGGTCGCAAACTTTTGTGCTTTCTGTGGATCGAGATGCTCGTTATTGTCCAGCTTGAGTCAAGGTGTAGCCCCCCCTTCACACACACACACACACACACGCGCATGAAAGTGATCAGAGATGAACTTGTGCAAGAAAGAACCTGTGCTGGAACCTAAAGCTCCGGGAATACGTGAGCGACGCCAGAGCGCGCCACACCCTGGAGGAGCCGTTCACAACGTGCTCTCCTCCGAAGAAGCACTAAACGAAACTGAAACAGACGGCTCGTGTGCACTTCTCTGTCGACGAACAACCTTTGCCGAATAACTTCCTTCGACGCGACATAGGGGTACGGAGCCAAATGCTCTGCATGAATAATGTGCTTGTCATCAACTGTGTTGAAAGTCTTGGGGATGTGGGGAGTAATTTGTAGAAGGAAAATCTAGAAAGGGTGTGTTTTGTTTGGCAATTTCCACTGCAAAAAATTATCTTCCTGTCACACACTGACGTGTTGACGATTCGGGGTGGCGGCCCCCGAACTCTTGTATTTAAAGCTCCATCAATTTTTTTGTTCCAAGCGCCCTCCCTCCCAAAGGGGTCGTGGCCCCAAAACCAGGATCTGGTCGCTGCAGTGCCAACAACCACCCCAAAAGTAACACACAGCACGACAGAAATACAGAGGAAACCTCGACACTGTTTTCCCAATCCTGTCTCATATCTGCAAATACGCCACCGAAAGTGCCTTTACACACCGCCACTATGCAGTCAATGAAATATTTAGGAGGCGAAACGGCCGGGCGAGTCGTGCCTGCGAAACGCGGCAGCTTTGTCGCGAGATATGAAGCGGGCGGTGCGGTGCGTCGCGCCTGGGCCCCATCGCTCCGTTCCGGGCGTCAGATCACAGCGCCGCCGCGGCCACGCCGCACTTATCTGTCATCCTCACACTGACGCCGAGCGTTTCAGGCGACTGGTTTGAAGGACGACACGTGGCCATTGTGAAAGGGAAAGATGATGCCTTCTGGAGAGAGCTGAGCAATTGGGAGAAGGAACGGAATCACAAGCCGTCTGGAGAAAACAGTTTGTTCGGAACTTTTTTCACCTGAAAGCCTCAGATTCTGATTTTGTAAACCAGCAGAGGTCCCTGACTCTGACAAGTGCTGGCACGAGTGCCGGTTATATTCTCCTGCTGGTTCAGGAAAATCATTCTGAATTCGTAGACACTTTTTGTCACCTGTTTCAGTTTTGCCTCAGATTCCACAACACTTGCAAACTGGGAGTGGAGTGCGTGATTGAGTTGGTACCCACCTCCCTCCTTCACAGCAAAACTGTCTGAATCTGGCGATTCAGTGAATGGTTTTCTCACCTCCAAATTGTTGTTGTCGGACTTTGTCCTCCAAATGATAAAATGCAACAATCGGACTCTGTCCTCCAAATGGTAAACTTCAGCAAAAGCGTGCAGATCTCGGACATCACATATTGACTGCACACACGAGCCTTTCCTTCGCAAATTGGCGCAACTGCCTCGTTTTTTTTTTGTCTGATGCCTCTGCTATCAGCAATTTTCATTTCAGATTTCCACTTACGATTTCAGCCCATTTTGTTCACACACCCACAGTTGGCTGAATTGAGTCAGTTCAGCTTTTGAAGTGAAGATGCAGACAAAAGCCACAGAAGGTCCAAGGTTTGACCGCTGAAGCGTGGAGATATGGGTTGGAGAATCCCGCGGAATCTGTCGGTCGGAGCTGCGACTACGCGGGTCCACATGGCACATCAAGCGATAAATGTTGAGCATGATCTGGGCAAGTAACGAGCCTAACACTGGGCCTGTGAATAGAATTGGATCTACTGAGGGATATAATTCACATCAAATCAGATCTGCCAAGTCAATCTGTCTTGTTTCCAGAAGAAACACCAAATGATCAAGCCTAATCGTGCGTGCACTGCTTTCTGGGAAAAAAGATTGCCGAAGTTCTTCACGAACTGACAAAGGCGGTTACATTCTCTGTCCCCAACTCTCCCAGTCGCTACAGACCAGGCAAGATACTCCAGATCCTCATCGGGCACGACAGGTACAGAAAAGCGCAAAAAAAAAAATGAAACAACCTGAAACGACAACATCGTAAAGGAACAAGAACCAATCTTTACCCCCTTTACCCCTTTTTACAAGGGTGATGGAACCTGGGTGGCAAACAGATACAAATGCATCACTCAGATTGCAATCGCACACGATTTGCCAATCAGGGGAAAATGGCAGATGTGTTCCAACGTGGACACGGCTGCACGAAAAAGAACGTGTGCACAAGAGAAGAGTTGGACTACGACGGTTGAAAATGGTCTCAGTCAAAGAAAATCAGCTGACAACAAAACCCCAACTTTTCCAGGGTGAGCTGGGAGGGTCTGCAAAGTCAGACCACCCTGAGGAACATTCCGAAAGTTTCAAGAGTCCTTCTTTCCACGAGCTTCAGTGGGGACATTTGGACAGGACGAAAATTTTGAAGTTCGCTTCTCGTGCGGTGACTGCAGGGCGGAGGTTGAAGAACGCCAAGGAGAGTTCAAAGTTTCATTTTCCTGGGGGTGGGCAGACCACCCCTTGAACAGTTTCAAAGTCTCCTTTCCTGGGGGTGTTTCCATCTCACCACCTGGTCCTGGTCCACAGACAGCGGTGGTGACGACAAAGACGGCCTCGGCGCACCCATCGTGAGGGCGGCTGCAAAAGTGAATCTGGCCACCAGTTCCAGGTGACCTGGGAACCTGAACACTGACCTAAATTGTGAAACAATGCAACTTTCACGCCACTCAATGGCAACAAACGAATGACAGGCGTGTGTACGTTATATTTCCGCTGGCCCCACAGAAAAAGTAAGTTTGATGTGAAAACAAGCACCACTCTGAAAAACTTAGCCAGCTCTGAAAGCAGTAATTTGTCATAAATGAACTGCCAAAATTGGCACTTGCCTTTCCACCGAAACGTCTGCGCAGCTCTGTAATTCCTGCGGTAATGGGCCAGTATTTCTCGCGACTGCACCGGGCGATTTTCGCGGGGCCCGAGTCTCTAATCTCCCCGAGAGAGAGGCTGACCTCCGCAATTTCGCAACAGCAGAAGCCCGGCCGCGCAGGCAGCGGAGAGGTGAAATTACACGAGACCCCAACTTCAAATTACTTGAGTAAATATTGAGAGTGCTGAATGATTCAGAGCTCAAGGTGTCTCATAAATTTCAATTTACGGATGATATATTTTCATGGGTCTGTGAGTGATACCACTTAATTGAGGCGTTGTTTCCGTCAGAGATCGATCTACTGCCGCTCCGCCACTATCAGTCACTGCTGACCTTTTGCGACACATTTTGTGACAACACTCCTCAAAATGAGAAACTTCAATGCAACGAGTGCAGCTTTCAACGCAAAATTTCCCCCAACGTTTGCCCAGATGTGACAGGACGCGCGGAGAGAGGCTGTGCATGTGTGCGCCGAGTGCGCAAAACAAAGACACTGTGGAACAGGGAGAGACGGAACTTCGCTGGCACAGGTCCTGACATCAACCGAATGGGAGAGACGCTCCAACATATTTTGATATGAATCCTAGTTCAGGTCAAAATCAGAGACCTGCGTTTCATTTCTGAAAAACGTACAAACCAGTTCCTCCCTTTCTGTCCTTCCAAGCTGCATGCCCGTCATGAGGGATCTTTGTCCGAAACCGATTGACTCAAAGGACCTCATCTGATGCGAATTTACCCTTCAATGGAGCCAATTCTTCCAAGTTAGTTGTTCCTGAACTCGTGTAGGGCTCTTTGCTTGCCCAGATCATGCTCAACATTTATCGCTTGATGTGCCATGTGGACCCGCGTAGTCGCAGCTCCGACCGACAGATTCCGCGGGATTCCTTCGGTCCCTATCTTTACGCTCCGCTGCACCGAGGTTAATTGTAAGACAACTTGATCTGCCGATGGCTACAGAAAGGTAGCTTGAACTTCATCTTTCCATCAATTGCATTTGGCTCTTCCCCAGAAGTGAAGAGCAAGGTTTGGTTTCAAATATGACAGGTCCATTACGATTATTGCTGCAAAAGCGGGGAGGTCAGATCTCGCGAAATACTTTCTGCTCTTCAATTTTGACATCAACTAACTTTTCTAAATCCTTTCCACGAAAACTGGAAGAAAGTGACCTGCACGAACGATTTTCCAGACAGAACATTCAATCATCTGCAGTGTGAGTCGCAAACCAAGTCATTTCAAGATTGTTAAAGAACGGACGCACCCTGACAGTGTGCAGACAATTTTTCTTCAGATTTTTTGAAGGACCTTTCGATTCTGGGATTTTTCCGGCTTGTATTCAACGCTTGAGCCAAATCTTGAAATAATCACATCCAAAATCACTTTCCCCAATAGCGCGGAGTATTTTCTGTGGAAGACCCAACGTCGCTCCTGGTGCCCACCCTGAAGCTCGGCAACTTAAGCACTCTGACCACGTGCAAAGGGACCTATGCATCAAATCGGTTCAATTACTGCCTCCGCTCCAGAACCTTTGATCACCGACCGATCCTGATGTGTGTCTCCCCCGGGTTTCACCAGCCACCAAAATGCACATAATTTGCAGAATCCTTGTGATTTTTGATACAAAATGCTCGATATTTGGTGACCACCGCTGACCCACACTACATTATCGGGGCAATTCAGCTGCTCTGATGCAGTTTACTTCATGATTGATGAAAGAAGTCCACGAAACGACCCTGCTTCAAAAACAATACGTCAACGTTCTGTGCCTGAGCTTCACTGTCACTTGCGACAACACAAGTGACTTGAAACTCGCACCGTGACCCAACGTTGCGTTGGCATCCAGACCTTCCACGGAAGCGAAACATCGTTTGATGGTCAATCGTTCACTCAGGAGGTTTTCAATGAACAGAGTGTCAATTGGGCGTTCCATTTTTTCAGATTTGAGGCATTTTCGATGTCTTCAGTCACCTAGTGGCAGTGAGAATGAATTTCACACAGATCAGCTGCGGAGGATTCCCTGTGACGGAACCACTGGGCCCAGTCCAACTCGGACGAGCAGCACCATTCAACAGATTTTTCTGACACCCCGTTCTCCCTGATGCTCAGCAAGAATTCATCGAAACATCTCGTGCGTCCCATTTTCGTGGTTTCAAAAGTGACATTCTTGTTTCCAAAATGCAACTTACCTGCTTCAATGGACGTTTCTATTCCGGGAGAGGAGCTCCACTCGCCTCCTGCAGAAGAAAAACACTGAATGTGACGTGGTCCAATTCAGGTGACAGTGGAGTGTACCCCACGCCAAAATGCAACGACGTGTCTGAATGTCTGAATCAAGGATTTCTACAGCCAGGATTTTTGGAGACTTACCTGAAAGTCGCGAATGTCTGCCTCGCGGCATCGCCACAGGACTAGAGCGCGCGGGCATCAGCCTGAAACACGAGATGAGAGACGATAAAAGAAGTTGCACGGCAGTTCGCACACGTCGAACATGTCCTCATACTTCTGAACCCGCCGCGGGATAGACTGAGCGAATGCAAACCGGCAACGCTTCGTTGCAGAGAAAGGCTTATCATCACTTTTACACCACGAGTCTCACCAGCAAAAGCTGGACATGGAAAGCTCAAGAAACAGCAATCAAGTTCCGCTGTCTTTGATTTCGTTCGCACACTCCAAACCAGAGTTGCAAGAAGCGGTACATCTGACCGGTATCCTCACGAACAAACCGCAACGTGAGGTACACTGAAAGCAGCTTGTCTCTACATGCACCTTTCCAGAACTGCCAGGCAACCTCAACCACGCGTTTCAACCGCAAAAGCACTGCTGACTACACACTGGAATATAGCTTCACAAGAACAAATTCAAGAAGTACAAGCGAATAACATTCTCAGATTCTTGCTCACAAGCAACAAGCACAGAAGACCACACAAGCAGAAAACTTCCACCAAAGCGAAACAAGGAAAGTCTTACACAAGAAAAGACTTGATTTGATAAGGCACTCAAATCAACTGTGAGCACGCGTGAGGTCTGTGAGAGCGACTGCACTTCTACGTTGGTGAAAGTAAGCATGTTCACACCGTTGTCTGTGCTTCTCCAGCGCCATCGCTCTCTTGGGTTTTCCTTCAGCCGCCGCGGTGTCTTCAGCCTCAGCCGTCTTGGCTTCAACTCTCGGTGGCTCCGCAGGAGCGGCGGGATCCGCGTTTCCCTTTCCTTTCTTGTTCTTTTTCCTGCTCTTCTTGCCCGATTCTGACCACCCCGCCTGAGACGCGACCATTGACTCCTCCAACTCCTTGGTTAGTGCGTCCAGTGCCTTGTCTGCTTCAGCGATCTTCTTCTTTTTCTCAGCTTCAACGGCGGCTTGCTTTTCAGCAGCAGAAGCACCTTCCGTGAGTTGCGTCGTTTCAAGATTCTCAACTTCGTCGGAAGCTTCAGCAACCTGCGAAGATTGTCTCAGTTCCAACACATTCATCTTCGCAACCTCTGGAACCGCTGCACTGTTCGCTGGAGCTTCTTCGCTTTCACCTACGCCCTTCTTGCTTCGTTTCTTGCTTTTGCTCTTCGCACTGTCCACAGGTGGCTCAGCTTTTGCTGACGAGGCTGTCGCTGATGTACTTTCCGCTCCGGTCTTTTTCTTCTTCGATTTTCCTTTCGCCCCGCCGGCTGGGATCTCCACCTGTTTGGCAGAAGCTCCCACGTCAGTCCAACCAGTCTTCCCGGCCAGGGACACTGGCTGGTCATCGGAGAAGTATTCCTCCACAGGCGGGTCAATGTTGCACGTGATGGACACTTCCAGTTCTGTTTTGTGTTTGCTCGCTGCGCTGAGTTGCTGATTGGTGGAACCACCTGGACGCAGCGAGAGTCCCTGAGAAGATGTTCCCTGTGAAGGTGTCTTGACCTGCCAAGGATTTGAACTCTTGGGTGGAGCTGCAGCACAGCCTTTCGCCTCGGATGAGACTTTGGCCACTTTGGTTTCTTTCGATTTTTCAATGGCCGCATCACTCGTGCGGTCGAATGATGGTCCAGTTACGTGTGGCGGAAGAGTCGCTGCTTTGACAATTCTCGGCCCAATGGTGTCCACGCTGCACTTCGGTGCGGTTTCAGAAGAGTCTTCGGGGATCAAGGGGCGGGGATTCCAGTCCTTCAAGCTGTCTTCAAAGGCGGCGATCCTGCAGGTGTGGGATGGATAAGAATCAGTAACATGCACGCGGACACTGTCAGGACCCGTCTGTGCTGATAGCTCACAACCATTTTGAGGATTCACTGTCGACTTCAATGCTTCAATGTGTCTCGAACAACTCAGTGGAAATTTTGCGAACAGTCCCCAATGACGAAATAAATGCCTGTTTCAAAAGTTATTTTAGTAGGCAAGCATCCCCAAATTGAAACCCAAACTGCAAGGAATGAGGGATTCTGGACGAAGCATGGTGAAGATGTAAGCGAGGAAAATGTCAAGAAAAATGCTGAAAGATCACACCGTTTCTCTTTATGACATATTTTGGGCATCTTCTTCGTGTCCTGAGATTCGTGTGCTGGATGTTGTGAAAACCTGTGCAATGATGCGAACATTTACAATGCTTGTTGAACACAGAACGAAAACACAGAAGAATATAGTGGCAAAAACAAAAGCAATGCGTAAGCGGTAGACGTCACAGAACGTTCACACAATGGGGTTCGCCACGTACACAAAGGTTCATTCGAGACCATTCAACCTGTGTCCCCTTCTGTACCAGTTATCGAAAACAACCCGCACTGCGCAACGGTCTTTTCCGCAGAAAAGTACTTTCATTCAAACACTTCTTGCCCCGCTCAAAATCATCACTGTGAAAAGAACCCAATTTTATGTCCTTACGTGATGCATGCTTTCTTAGTTTTGACTTCCTCCCTCATAAAACGTATGTGTGGACCTACTTGAGACTCTGCAGGTCGAGCTCATCGCTGATAATGTCCGTCGTGGTGGGGGTCTGGTCAGGGCTGTGCGACAGCAGCACCGACGAGTTGGTCGAGAGAACCGTCGTCGTGCTGGAGCCTTGGAACGTCTTGAACGAGAACTGGGGTCCCATCCACAGCCTGCGGTGCGGCCCGGCGTGCGTGATAATCTCGACCTGAACGACACATGAAGGAATTTGGAGATGAGCGGAGAAAAACGTTCTGAACGTGCAGCTGCTGAGGGTCGGGGTCTCCGAAAGTGACTAGGTGTCCAGTGAGTTCACTTCCAGCTTTCGAGATTTCAAATCTCAGAGCTGAACACAAGAACAAAACGTTCACTTTTAGGATTTCTTTTTCACGCCGAACGCCAAGAAAACAGCTGACTGAAGTGCTGAAGAGATCAATCTGGAACACAGCGTGACTGCTGTAGTTGCATGACGAAAACGAAAGGCTCAAAACCCAAACGGACCTGAGAGAGCCACTGATCATCGGAGTCGCCGCTCGGCGCGGACCCGCTGTGGTCCGAAGACAGAGATTCTTTCGACTCCTGCCTGCACATCAGCCCCTGACTCGCCAACAAGTCGCCTGCAATACAAACCATAACTTCTTTCACAAAAGGAAGCTGTCGTTTTTGTTTTGCTTTCGTTTCGAAAAATACAACAGGTTTGAAGTCTGACAGGTTTTTTTCAAGAATGAAAACGAAAAACATGGCAGTTTTGCCGCCGAGGGCCTCACTCGAAGATGGTCTCTGATGCACGACTGCGTCGTTCCCGATGATCAGAGGATTGTTGCTGCCAAGAGGCGGCTTCAGTTCTCCTGAAGTTGCGCTCCTGTTTCGTGGACGATTTGAAGAAATTAACAAGACGGCAGACATAGGTACTGTTTGCGGAAACCAAAAGCCGGGTGAAGCCAGCATGACGTGTTCTTTCAAATGATTCTTGTTCCTCCAAATAATATTCTGTTACGACACTTCCATTGTGCGAGAAACGCCTCCGGAAGCGGAGAAAGGTCTGACCTGCTGAGCGGCCAGGTGGCGCGCGGCGCGTCGTCCACCTCGAGCGGCGAGTCGTCCGTCACCTTGTCGGACGCAGCGCTCAGCTTGGCGTGCGGCTCGAGCACGTACTCCGTCAGCGCGCCCAGCCAGTTGCACACGTAGAGCGAATGCACCGCTTTCTCGTCTGTGGGACGGAGAACACGTACCGAGTCAAGTGAAAAATGACACTCTCGAATGTTCGAACGCAGCCATCGGCCACAGTTTCAGAAAATAGAAACTCTTTTGATAATCACCAGTTTTGTCTTTGGCCACAACGGGGCTGCCTGCCACCCACCCTCTGGAACGCGCAAAACAAGTCGCCACGCAAAACGAATCATCCTTTGGTGATGTTGGGCCAGAACTCTTCCCTTTGGCCGAGGCAGCACTTGACGAAGGCATTCCAGGAATTGAAAGCATCTGCTTGACCTGCAACGTGAACAACTCTCAACTGTGGGCTCAACTTCAAAAAGAACCAGTGCTTCAAAACTGCTAATTCACCAACAGCTGCAAGATCCCTACCTGCACCACAGGGTACACGGTGGTGGGGTGTGGATACGGAGGCAGACGAGGATTGCTCAAGTTGTTGTTGATGGTGTTCTGGTACAACACGTTTCTGTAGTGCTCTTGTCGACCTGTTTCACACAACGTTTTGACACAATCAGACTGCAGATCAACACAATTTTCTTGATTCGATCGAGCACATCGATGTTGATTTTCGCCTCAGCAAATAATCCACGTCTTGCTCTCTTTTTTCTGTTGTGGAAGCCACTGTCAAAAGAAGCATCGCACAGTTCTCAACCTTTCTCACCTGGGCTGGAGCTCGGGCTGCCCGATGCACTCGGGATCGGGCTGTGTCTGCCGGTGGCCTGCGGCTCGAGCTCGTCGATACCGGCGCTGCGGTGGAAGCGACTCGCGCGGTTCACCACCCGGTGGTGCGTGTGCGTGCGCACCGACACCGCTCCTGACATGGCATGAAAGTTCAAGGTCATCGTTCGTTGGGTCTCAGTGTTTCGACAGATGATGAGCTCAAAGTTACGAACAAACTCTTCAATGTTTCTGCGGTGCAGTTGAGTTGAGCGGAATAACAATGGCATGCACGTCCTGAGTGCTTCGACTGAGTGTGATCATTCAAAAGTCCCGGCAAGTAAAATTCGAAACCAGATTGTCCCACCTCCATACGGAGTGATGGGGAAGACATGAGTGGTGCCTCTCAACGTGCTCACAGCGACCCACCGACTGTCCTGCGTGAACGCGATGTCCTGAACCTGCAACACGGAGAACCGTGCATTTCAAGTGCGCTCATTCTTTCTAACGAACGATTTGTTTCTCTGTCCACGCTCACGCACCTCGGCGGTGGTGTCGCCTCTGTGGAGAGTGTAGAGATGGTGCACAGCACCCAGCGAGCAGCTGTACGGATGAGCCATGATCCTGAACAAGTGGAAGTTGTGACCCAACTTGTCCGCCGTCAACAGCATGATCCCTGAAAACACCCGAGCGCGAGCGACTCAACAGACATGCTGCACGAAGTAAAACAGAGTTGAATTGAGATGAGGGACAGCAAGAGATTCTCACCGCTCGGGTCAAATTCCATGGACGCGATCGGTTCCGAGGTGTGCGCCGGGAAGTGCGCGACGAGCCCATCTCCCTCCGCGTCCTCCTGCACGCTGATCTGAAGTGTCACAAGAAGTAACGTTGCTTGTGGCTCTTTGCCGAATCTCCAACTGAGCAAGAACTTGTGACTTGTTTCTGAGGTAGGTTCGACTCAGCAGGTCAAAACATTGAAATGTCTAGTTTTCTCATGAGAAGACTCTGAGCTGCTGAACCAAACGACAGATCAAGAACCTTCCAAAGGTGAAAGCTTCTGGCTACTCGGAAACAACTTCCGAACTTCCCCGTTAGATTCTTGAACGAAACCAACAAAGCCAGGGAAGGCGAGTTGGACGGGTGACTTTCATTGTGTTCAGTTTACTCTCCAAGATCACTGAGGCCCCAAACAAAAGGAACACTCAGATTCTTTCGCGCAGAAGAAATGCTTCACACTTTCAAACTTCAACCATTGTTGGTGATCAGAAAGAACAATCTTGATAGTCACTGACATTGGAGCTGCTGCCATTTGAACCAACACTGAACAGAAGCAAGCTTTCTTCACAGCTGGAATTTTTACACCAGAAATCAACCTGAAAGCCACTCAATCAGTGCGCAACCACATCAAACACAACTTTTTGAACATGTTACCTGCCACGTCTGACCGCTCCGCTAAAACAAATGAAAATTATTGACCTGTGAACATAAAACGGCGTTCCATCTCGGCATCTGTTCATGCAGGATGTTACTCGCACAGCTACGCACTCACCTGTCCTTCACCAATGTTCACCATGTCGATGACGGTCACGATACCAGGTTGTTTGTCATCCTTTCCCGGACCTCCACTCGACTCCTTCTTCTTTGTTCCCGCCAAGCTGCTCGCCACTGTCTCTCCGAACATCGTGAGGCCCTTGGTGATGGTCTGGAATGCACACAGATGTTTTGCACGACTTGTTACGGCTGCGTTACGACAATAGCACATGCAGAAGCCAGAGCTAGAAGCTCGAGACGCAAACTCTTGGGTGGTGTTCACGCGCGGTGCTCCCACCTTCGCCGCACTGATGACAGTGGCAGCGTACGACTGCGCCCCGTCTCCTTCCATGCCGCCACCCGACTGATGAACAGGAATCAACTGAAGCAAAACACGTGCGACTCAACAGAAGCGTTCACCGTGTGATTGTGAGCACGATTTTCAGGTGACAATTCTTCCCAAAGTCGAGCATCAGAATTAAGTTGCTCACGAAACCTGTGGGCGCGACACTCACTTTTCTGTCGGCGTATGCAAGCCATCTCGTACCGAGTGCAATTGGATTGAGATCAGGACCAGGCGACGGATAGCATGCTGCGGACGAATAATATTGACATGACCCTCTTCTTCAGACAATGAGTGTCAATCGTAAAGTGTGAGCACTCTGAATGGCACTCACATGTGATCCAGAATGTTTGTTTGAACTGGCACGCATCAAACGCTGCAATCCTCTCAGGGAAGGCCACAATCAACACCCTGAAATATCAATGTCAAACCATCCATGCTGCTTCGGCTGAAGTTTGTCGAAACAAGTTTGCGGGTTGTTTTGCATTGCTTTGTTTCAGAGCTCACCTTTCATTTGCTCTTATATCTGACACAGAGTGACTGAAGGAGACGTTGTGGACTTCATCTCCAGCTCTCAGGGAAACGAACTTCACACAACAGTACGGCTGCCCAGCACTGCAAACAACAGAATATCAGGACAAGTTCACTTGGGAAAACGTTTGCTCTTCTGTGACGAGTCAATCGCTGTTGAAACATTTCACCAGTGTCACCAACCTCGAAGCGTCACAGAGTGCGACCAGCGGGCGTTTGCTGGCATAGATGTCCGGTCTGTCCGGGAAAGTCACCGTTGGCGTTTTCAGCAATCTGAAGGTTCTTACTGGGCCTTGACGTAATGACAGCACCTCCTGTGCTTCCCCATTTGCCTGCAAATGCAAACCGCTTCTTGGTGTTAGCATGAGCGATGCACCAGAGAAAAATTTTTGCTTCAGACTGCTCAAAACAGTTACGCACAGCAATCGACCAAACTTGAACGCCGTTCGTGTAGCCCAGCACCAGAAGTAGAGGTGGAGTGTTACCACTCTGTGCGCTGCAGTCCGGATTGGCGTTCACATCTGTAAACAACAGTCAATCAATGGATAATGTGGTGAGCAAGCGTTGACTGGAGAAAAGCAACTCCTTTGGTTTGTCAAAAGCACACGTACCGTTCAAATCGGTTTCTTCAAAACGGATCCACTGGATTTTCTCCTTGTCATCTGGCTGGCGCTGGCCCCCGCTGTAAGCCTGCAAACAGATGCTCAGTGTTGTTTTGACCACACAGTCTGTCCGTTTCAGTTTTCCGCGGGCTTTCAACTTTGTAACATTCAAAGAATTTGAAGTGTTTCAACTGTAACATACCACGTCTTGGAAAAAGTCCACGACTGATTCCATCACAGTTTTGTCGCTACAAATACAAACAGGATTGAAAACAGTTGACTTGAAGAAAGGGAGTTACAAGGCCCTGCCACAGACAACAATCTTCACACGGCGGAACGTGCAGAATCTGAAGTTTGTTCGAACAGCAACACGAATTGACCAGTTCACCCTGGAACTGAACTGAATGACATTTCAGATTCAGTTCGTTGAGGTCTCACTTCATTTTTCAAACGTCAGTTTTATTTCCTGATAAAGTTATCAAGTAAACATAGCCCTCGCAAAGATTTCGAGTTGTTCCACACAGTCAGAAAGAGACATGAATGCAATTGTCGTGGATCTTGACGTGGCAGCCAAATTTTAGAAAAGTTGAACTTCACTCTGAAATCAAAACAAAGGAACTCACTTGACAGGCTGAGGTCGAACACACACGCCCGACCCCTTCGAAGGACGTCTGGGTGAATCTGCCGACATTTCTTTCGTCAAAGCACAGAACCCAGACAAAGTTGCTTTTCTCAAATTCACACAAGCGAGATTTCATGCACTCAATTATCAATGAAAGTGTTCTGCTGGTTCAAAACAAAAATGGTGGATGTTGTCAACTACGTCACATGACCACGTGCCCGTGTTTACATTTTACTTTGAGGGCGCCAGCACTGTTAGACTCTATATCGGAAGGGAACGTTAATTTGGGGTTTCCGTCAAATTTCCGTCAACATTATTTCATTGCAAATGATATTTGAATATTTTCAATGGTACAACAGTGTTCCTTTCATACAAATTAACCAAACTCAATTTGCAACTCAACCCACCTTTTCCCAATGAAGACGCCACTTGCATTTAATCATTTGTTGGCGTAGGCAAACAAACCTGTCAGGGATGGCAGCGGAAGATTTGGAATTCAATCCATTTTACCAGGCTCTGCAGGTACCTTGTGAGGCTTCGATACAACATATGGTTCTGCTCTGGCACGTTGATGGTTTACTGTCGCCAAGTAGATCACCACCGAAGTCTTGGTTTGGCCGGAATTAACAGCTGTAATCCTATTATCGCCCAAGCCTGAGTCAGTGTCACACGGAACCGAAACACTTTTTGAACAGAGAACAGTTGGGCATGAGAACTGATTTGGGGCGCATCGGCGGAAAAAGTGGCGTCGTGTTATGTGTGTATGATCACTCACCGGTGGTGTCTTGACAAAACAGCAGGATGTGACCATGTTGATGATAGTCATGCACTCAGTCACACAAAATGTGCGAGTCTCCTCATGAGCTCACGTTTCACGTTTGTTCTTTTTCAGACTGAGTTTGAAGCAGAATATCAAGAGGCTTTAAACAAGTGTTTCATGCTTTGCATACCAGACACTGTTTCACTCGAAGATGCCAAATTTGACAAACAATTCGTCGGTAATTACGAATACAAGTTACTTTTGTTGTTCAACACTGACATGTCTTGCTGAAAGAGGAAACAAGTCACTTTTGTTTTGTGTTTTTGTAGAAATGCACATTTTGAGACCTTCCCCGTTTTTCCAAGGGTGAGACTTGATCACTTTTGAGTAAATCGCACCAGATTTTTCAAGTGTTTCAGATGTCTGTTGTCATGAATTGATTGACAATTGTTTCGTTATCAGCGAGTATATGACAACAGACCCAGGAAATCGCTGCTCACTCAGACTCGAAGATAACACTCTTATCACAGAAGACGGTACGAAAATGTGCAACAAACAATTTTGTCGCTGTCATGCGTAAACCGGATGTTTTGCTCTTCAGCACACGTTGTTATTTTCTCTTGCCCAGGTTTCGAAGAAAAACGCAGAATTCGAATCCTCGCCGATGAAATCGGATACAACAAGGCAAGCGATTCCCGACATTCGGATTGAAATGTCAGATTCACTGTGACAGACCGACAATTTCCCAAACTCTAGGGTGGCGGAAACTTATCACGCAAATCTTGTGCTGCATGACCAATGACTTGTTTTGTTGCAGGACAACAAGCTGTACAAAATATTGGTTTTGGAAGGACCTATTCTCCTCACTGGAGTCAAGGTACTGTTCTTGGTAACTACTTCGTTGCCCTGTTTCAGTGAAAATACTTCGCAGATTGGTGTTTCATAATCAATGTTGCAACTGTTATTTTTTATCAGAATGAAAAACCGGCTGCAGGTGTGCGAAAGAAATCAGGTGTCGAGCCTTTAGCACCAAAGTTCACCTTCCTCGAGTGAGTTCTGAAGACTCTGACATTTTACAAATTGACACGTGACATGCTTTCCTTGCAAACAAGTGAACAAACGTCTGGAACGGAAATTGATCCTCGTTTGGTTGTAAAGACCTCATCTTTTCATTTCGCAGAAACAAGAATTTCCTGCTGTCCTTGCAAGACAGCTACAAGGTAAAAGTCAGAGTTAATTCCAGGACCAAATGACTGCATTTCTTTTCGAATTCACGTCCGTTCAAAAGAAAAGCACGTGGCTTCACTTTTATCAGATGGTAATGTACTTGGACGAGAAAGTTAGTCATTTCAACAACAACTACATGCTGCTGAAAAACTACCTCCAAGATGCTGCTTCAAGACTAAAAAAGACGTGGACTGAGGCTACGATGGTTTGTCGCCCACTGAGATGATTTTTTGTGCAGCAAAATTCAATGCAACCGGAACATTCACCGACCAGCAGCAAAAACACTTCTGATTGCAGTTTGTGGAAGAACAGTGCAAAGAGCGATTCAAAGAAGACAGGCGTTTCAGAAATAACATCAGCGTTGCAGTGGAAAGGTTGGCACGCTGCGCCGTTCTCTTTCACAAGTTTACAATCTTTCTTTTTTGAGAGCAATTGAAAACATGCCACATTGTCAAACATTCCGTTTCAGTTACCTTTTGGGCAACTCGTACGAGAAGCTGTACCCAGTTATTTGTGATGGTTGCAAGGAGGAAGATCTGAAGTTGGTGCGCCGGTTTAGTGACCTGCAGGACGTAACAGGAGAACAATTCAGTCTGAAGAAAGAGTTGTGCTGTCCTTTGCCAGCCGCGGTGCGTTGAAAGTGTCTGCCAAATGAAATGTGTTTTGAACAATTTTCAACCAAGTGTGCCACACAGTTTCAATCATTTGCAGGTTGTCGAGGTGGGAAACTTGGAAGGCTCGAAGACTCCGCTGGAGAAGCTGATTTGCATGAAAAACACACTCAATTGTATTTCCCAGGGCGTAAACGCGCACCTGCTGTCAAGCCTGACGACGGACGGTGGGCTGCAGTCTTTTTGAAATGAATGCTCGTGTGTGTGTTGTCGAGGCACCTCGTGATGTTTTGGCACGTTTCTCTCATATTTTTTTGCAGAGCCTCCCTGTCTCACCTCAGACGATCTTATCCCACTTCTTGTGAGTAAAACTGGGAAAAGCCTGCTGTGAACCACATCTCTTCGTTTGTGACATTTTTTCCGTCTTGAACAACAGTGAAATTTGGGTTCAATCATTTCAGTTTCAAAAAATATCTGGAAAAGACAATTTCCTTGTGGCGTTGAAGCGCACAAAGTTGTACATATTCTTTCAAGTTCTGTGAAACTCACGTCTTCATATTGCCCAACAATTGTTACCTTCACTGAGAAGTGTGTCACTTTCAGATCACTGTGATCGTGAAGTCAAAAGCATCGCACTTGGCCAGCAACTTGTACTTCGTGGAGCACTTCCACTGGGCTTCCTCCAACAAAGACGATCTGAGGTTTGATCTTTTCATCACAGAAGCGACATTGTGCAAGTTGGTTCCTTCGGTTACACTGACCTTGACTTGGGTCTGTTCGTTGGAGAGACACTTTTTTTCTTGGTGATGGTTCTGTGGATTGATACGAATCCAGCTCGACGGCGAAGAAAATCGACTTCGTTTTGTGAACAACAGAAGACAACATCCGTTTGATTATTTCCAGTTTCAGCTTCGTGACGTTCAAGGCTGCTGTGAGCTACGTACAGTCTGTGGACACCAAACAGCTTCTTTCCAGTCAGTCGGAGAACATCTCATCACAAGTAAGTTTCACTTCAGTAGAAGTTTGTACATTCGTAGAATTTTCTTTACGATCAGAAACGACCTTTCGATCAGTTCTTGAAGTTTTATTCTTGTCATCTTGGGTGTTCTTTGCGCGTGCGCCCACTGTGTGTGTGTGTGTGTGTGTGTGTGTGTGTGTGTGTGTGTGTGTGTGTGTTGGAAGGACCAGACGGAAAGATTCACAAACGTTTGTTCAGACACCTGGCTTCACTCAGATGCAGTTTAGGTCCAACATGTTATCATCACCAGGTTTTGTTCTGTGGCAGGACTCGCAGGGTACCTCCACCGAGAAGAGCTCAAGCGAAAGCACTTGGAAATCTGACAGTGGGAGGCGCAAGGGAAGCCGCTTCGACCGTCAAATGGACCGCATCACCAAAATGCTCGACAATTCCACCAAAGAACTGGCTGCAGCGAATGCCCAGGCACCTCCACCAGGTCAGCAACCCTTTGGGTTTCAGTGTTCTGTCGTGTACAATATACCGAGTGTTCTTCTTGCGCGTGTTGAGCAGCTGAGTGTTTGCCAGAGCAGCTTTGGGCTTGCAGAGAGAAGGCAGCTTCTGGAGTTGTGTTGAGCCGAGTTTCCTTTTGCATGAGTGCTGGCGTAATAAGCTGTACTTGTGCACTGAGCTGGGCAATAGCGTAGCAGCCACAAACACACAGACCACGAGTTGTGGTGGTTGCAAAGGACCGCCAGCCCTGAGGACCGAGATGTGCTGGAACTGCAGTAACTCCCACCGAGGTGGGAACTTGCCCTCACCAGCAGCAGCGTGTTGTGGATGCTCGACTATGACCACCACACAGCAGTTCTTGTCGAATTGAAACTGCAATCACTTGGCTCTTTCATTGAATTTTCGTTGTGTTGTTTGTTTCTCAGTGAGGCCGCAGCTGCCACGCCAACAAAACGTGCTGCGTCCAGGGGAACAACGGCCACAGCTCGGGTTGGTTTCTAAATTCTTGCTTTGTGTGTCGCGTGAAGTCACACCAAAGTTGGAAATGATTCGTCAAGAACTACTTGTAGTGGTGCTATCTTGTACCAGACCACATTTGAGGTTTCTTTCCTGCATCATCCGTTTCTCGCAGTTTTCGGTGCCGTCAGTAAGTTCAAGATTCCGGTCATAACAAGGCTTACTTTGTCGTGTCACAGGTCTTTCTTGTCTTCACTCAAAGACGACGTCGGCCACAGCTCCTGGGGAAAGCAGTCTTGATGTATATCTCCCGAACTCTGCTCACAGGAAATGGGGAAATATTTACCTGTGAAGTGGACGGGATCAGGGGACAAGGCAACAGGGCCAATTATGTCAACAAAACACAGTGATTGCTTTCCACAGCTGACCAATTTTACACTCAGTTGCTTTGCCATGTTCAAATGTGTCGTGTGTCTGTCACTCATCGAATGCGTGTGGTCCTGGTTGGACATTATTTTTGCACGCGCAGACTGCCAAATCGTCAGTTTGTGTGTTATATCATCACCATAGCGCGTCTGGAACAAAACCGAAACAGTTGAGTGACCCTCTTCTCCGAAAGGAACATTTTCCGAAAACAAGGGGAAAAAAATTATTTCCTGCCACGCGACGGCAGTATCGGGGCTGAAATTCTTTTGTGGAAGTTGCGTGGAGTCTGAATGTTGGATCCCAAAAGAGAGAAAAAAGAAGCATTTTTGAGGTCCCCAAATCCCTCCGGTTTTCATCCCCTCTGAACTGAGTCGGAACCAGTCCCTCCCCACACAAAATGGAAGGTTTGAATCGAAATCGATTGCACGATCGTTCCCAAGAGAAATAATTTTGTGAAGATTCACCAGAATGTTCTCACTGTAAAACAAGAAAGCAAGGTGACCCTGTCCCATTCTACTGATCTGAGAAACACGAACAATGTTTTTAACCGAATCCAAGTTGGCGCCGGTGCCGTGTCCGTCCGCGTGTCTGCACCGGTGGGTGTTCTTGTTTCGGTGCTGCTTTGTGACGAAGTGCGACAATTGCAACAAGCTGAGAAAAGCATTAAAAACGAAAGTCTGCGAAGTTTTCTTTGCACACAGTGGCGTGTTTGTACATATTTCCAATTGGTGCTGTTTTTATGTTATAGTTTACCTTTCATCGACAAGTGTTCCGTATTTGTGCGAGAGATTAAATTATTGTGCTACTTGCAAGTGGTCACATCGGTCTGAGCAGGTTTGATGACCGCACCCTCTTTTTACCATTTTAATACTTGTGTGTTGGATCCAGTCGTGCGCCCAGGATTGTGCACACAGACGTATGCATGTGAATCTCGACAGCTCGAAATTGTGTTGGAGGTACGTGTTTCGTGTCTTGATGAAATCAGTGTTGTGCTGCATGATCGTTATGCATGAGAGTGATGTTCGGGTCTGTACCCAACTGTTCTCCAGGCTGTGTCAGTTCTCTGGTTGTTTCAACGTGATTTGCCAACAATGCAGAAGCAGTTCAATGACAATCGGTCAATTCATACGCTGGTTTTCAGAGTTGATTTTCGACACACATTCCCGCGCACACACCAGCACACAAACGCGCACGCACACAAATGCCACTCATGATGATGGTCGAACCACCAGGCCTTCGAGGTGAGGCAACACGTGGGAAAATCATCTGACATATTTCATATTTCGTGTGTGCATCCACCCCCCGACATTTCAACCCTCCGCTCGTCAAATTCCTCCCCCACATCGCACTCTAACGATAGTTTACAGACAACTGCCAATTAAATTCACTTCGTCTTTTCGTTTATTTGAATTTGTCATTGCAAAAGAAAATCATACTGGTGGGATATCAATCATTTGCAATACATACGTCACCTTGTTCGGAAATAAAAACCATAACATGGCAGGTTCCTCACTCTCGGAAGTAAGATGTCTGGTTCATTCAGGAGAGGACATCAAATGTCCTCCACGGACCTTGCTTGAACGAACATCGGCACAACGGACGGAGCTCAGACCTGTGCTTTCTAGATCGCAGGAAATTTGAAACGTGAGGAGCCAGGCAATTGTTTGTTGGATCCGCTGGAGGACAAGAGAGAGTTCGTGCATCTTTGCTGAGCTCGAACGAAAGTTTGCTTGTTAACTGCAGGAAGATTCAAGCTTCCGTCCGGTTTCCCGAGGAAGCCTCGGGGCAAGGCAAACTAACTCCATGCTGCCGAGTCATATTTTTTGCAAACGCGACTCAGTCAACATCACGCACAGAAAGAAAAATCATCATTTTGAACAAATAGGCGAGGTGACATGAAAAATGTTTCAATGGTGCTCTCGTTCTGAATGGAAAACCAAAGTTCACGTGCGCGTGCAGACACATTGCAGGTCTATGCAGAAGTTGATACGATTATGACAGGCTTCGTCGTTCAACGGTCCAAATCCACTTCCTGGGATCCCCTGATAAAGTTGCCTGATCTGACAGCTGTGACCCGGAAACCTTCATCCTTTCCTGCATGTCGATATGAACGTTCGTTCGGAGCTATTACTCATTTTCTGAGTGGACAGCTTTCCTCCAAATATGGCCAACTTACATTTTACGATACGTGCACGCTGTTGATTTCCCTGTATTTATCACAATCAGATGAGCTTCAAAATCTGACAATTGTGTGGGTGTCCATGTTCACTGCCGTGAATAACAGTCAGTTTTATGCGCGTGATTGCTTTTTATGGCTCACCAAATGACATTAGCGCGAAGCTTTACCAAAGCCAAGCGTCGCAGAAACACAGCGGTGAGCAAATACACGCGTTTGAAAGCTGAACGAAAGGCAAACATGATGTGCATTCACGTTGTGAAAGTCAGGTGGAACAACACCCACCATCCTTGTTTTTTCCTTTGGCAAGATTTGCAGGTCGAGCCAGGTCAGGTCTCCCATGGATTCTGACTACGCAATCGCAGGATCACAACGTCCAGAAAGGAGTTTTGATCACGAGCTTTCTGACCCTCCGGCACCGTCCCAGTGTCTTGAACCTTTTGGATGGTTGGACAATTTGAGTCAGGCCCTGAAGGTTCAAATTATTCCAGCTCCACGTATCGTATCGACAACAGAATGAAGCTGAACACTTTGCGTACATGGTGACAGATCTAAAAAAAACTGGTTGTCTTCAGATCTACGTGGTACAGAACCTTTCTGCCCTCATTGTTGTGGTCACAAAGCACAACCTGCGTCACAAAGCAGCAAATGCAGTCGTCTTGTTCTTCAGTTCTTTGACGAGCTGTGAACAGTCATTGAGTCATTGTTTTATTTTAATTCTCAGTCTTAGAAAGTGGACGACAGACAGATAAGTCCAGCTCAGAGAGAAATACAGGAGAACATAAATTTACCAAATGCATGATACGTGAAACAACCAAAAAAATTCAGTGCACCATGGTCTGGATGCAGGACGTCCTGGTCACTGATTTTAATCATCTCGATCCAGGTGGAATGCGCCGAAATCCTATCTTGACAACCCACACCTGCAGAAAGCATGTGGCTGTGTCCACAGCTTCGCCTCGCACGACAGGACGGTGCGCGCCGGGTCGCCCGACTCTGAAGCGGCTCAGTTGAGACTACTTATGTAAAGCTCTGTGCTCGCTCACTCACATCTGCTTTCTGAGTGAAGAGCCCTGGATGCTGTGGAGTTTCTGTGTTCTGCAATTAACAATCAGTCGAATGTGCAGGAAAGGGAAGAGACATGTCAAATTGTTTTCTGTGTGGGCGTGGATTTGGACAAAGATGGCTGTTTGCTGAGTCTTCTGGACTTTCACGCAAAGGTGCACAATAAGGTGTTGATCACATTGGCTACGTCTTGCACTTGAATGCTTGACGTGAGAACAGACGGGAACGGTGCCTTGCAATTAGAGATAAATTTGAGCTCAACAATAAATTTCGTCAGTTCCTGCTTTGAAGTGAAGAACCAAAGGAAGACTGTAATCTTGAAAAGACACAAGGACGCAAATTGTCAGTGCATCTTGCCCTGCTTTGAGGAAAGAAGAGAGCTTCTCATGTCACATACAGAACAGAATAGAACAGAACAGAGACAACTTCCGCACGCGTGCTGGAATCGTGCATCCGTTCCGTGATCTTCAACAGATGCAATTCAGTTTCACCATTGCTCCGTTCACTTGATTCCTTCGGCGTTTCTCTGACCAATCTGGAAAACACAGTTCTTCAACCTTGCATGAATGGATCGACAAACCATGGAAAAGATCTTTCCATCTTGAAGAGAAGCCAGAGAGAACTCAACGGGCAATTGTGGACAGGATCCACGAGATTGGTTCGTTTCGGATCGTTTCTTCAAAGTCATCCAAGTTGAGCGACAAAAATACACAACGAACTTCGTGAAACAGGCAGGCCGGCAAGAACCTGTGTGACTCAGAACACAAACGACTCAGATCAGTGCTTGAAAACATTTCAAAAAGACTGAAGAGAAAAGTGCAGGAACATGTGCTGTCGCTGCACGAAGACGAGGGCTAAGATTACCTGGGCCTTGTTAGAATGTCTGTTTTTCTCCGGATTACTGTCAGGCTGGTACTTGGTTATCACCCAGATGAGAAGCCAAGATTTCTTTGGTTCTAATTGTGCAAATGTCAGCTTGTCTGAACTGGGTCAATCCTTGAGCGCCACGGGTGCTGAAGACGACACGAGTTTGCCTTACACAGTAAATGCCTCTGAAACGTGGCTTGAAGACAGCGGGAACGCAAATCTTGTGTGGAGCAGCTTTGAGACCTGCGTGCCAACGATGTATCTGAATCATTTCACTCCAGGCATCTTTCATAATTCCACTGATGTCGGAAATTACTCGCCTGCAACAGCTGTAGATTTTGTAAGTCTTCCCTCTGTGAACTGAATTGGAACTTTGTCATTGGAATAATTGTTTGCGTGGTTCTGTTTTGAGACACGTTCCTGAGTGGATAAATACTGTGGTGCAGGTTCATCAGAAACAATGATTATTTTACGCGGTCTTCACGTTTTGGCACAAGCAATCATGTTTCCTTTTGTCTGGGAAACGTATCCACGAGAAAAGAAACAAGTCTTGCCTTGCTCAAATGTCGACTCTTGTACAAAAGCATTGAATGCCACAGTCTGAAGATTTAACATTGACAAATTCTTCAGTGACGTGTGTGTTCTTTGTGGTGTGTGTGTGAGAGAGAGAGAGAGAGAGAGAGAGAGAAACAGAGAGAGTATTTGCGTGCGTGTGTGTGTTTATGTGCGTGTGACTTGCCCCTGAATGACATGTGCACGACCCGACCACTTACAATGAAGAGGAGAAAGAGAAAGAAATAAGTTATTTTTTTCAGATTTTGAAACAGAACAAGAACACCAGCTTTTACGACTCGGGGTGCAGGAGACAAAGACACAGTTTGGCGTGGATGTACATGGTAACTGGCTTATTGACGGGCGTAATCACCCTACCATTGGGAATTCTCTACGATGGAGCAGGCACATTAAAAATGAGACTCCTCACCATGTAAGTACATCTGTGGCAAATTACCTTTTTCTCTTCAAATCTGCAGGGATAAATGGTGAATACGTGACGTGCGGAGAAGCGTCACCGCTTTGGCGCAGAGGGCGCGGAACAATCACGACCGCCTCATTTTTCCAGTATTTGCGTGACTATTTTCTTCAGCACAAATTGCTGAAAAGATGGAATGAACGTAATTAAGGCCTTCTAAAAGCCAGGATGCAGAGGTTTTTTTCAGACTTTGCATCTCATACGCATTGCAATGAATGTTTTCGATTTCACCGAAGCCCAGACATGTGCTTCCACGTGATTTCTCCACTGACCACGGCCGAGATTTATCCTTTGGGAACTGTCCAAGCAGACAGGAGGAAGTGGCTTTGATGACCACAGAGAAGCATCACGAATCCACTGCGTGGCCTGAGCCTTCCGCTTCCTCCGAAGACGTCGTAAAAACTTGTGGAAAATGCTCTCTGGGGACCCAGCATCGGGCATAACAGCCTTGCTGAAAGATTTGCATTCCAAATAACATTTGTTAAAATCCTTGAGCGCCAGGTTTTAGTCCTTGCATGACAGTTTTGGTTGATGATCTTTGTCGCCAGAAAGCCGAGGTTCCCGTTCAAACGAGAGATCCGACACGTGTGGTGTTCACATCGCAGATCTCATCCGACTCTGCAAACTGACAATTTGTTTGTATCCAAAAGGCCGTCCTTTGTTGGCCATGCAGAAAAAGAGAAGACCAAGTGAATGGGGGAGACCCTTGCCTCAGATTGAAATCGTTTGAAAACAACACATGTTGAAGGTGTTGTGAGGGTCTCCCTGAACACAGCTCCATTGCTTTCTCCTTCGAATCTCTTGTAAAGGCAACATGGCGTGGCTCAATCTGCTGATCATTGCACGGACACAAAACCACGCGCAAAGTGCAAGAACCATTTCCAGTCTGGTGTGATGCCACAGGAGTCGTACCACAATTAAGAGCACTTGAGGCGACTCATTCAATTTGGCTTCAATCTACGTTCATTAGTGTCTTCATTAGGGACAGCAAGTCCCGCGCTCCAGCAGAAGGAAAAGGGATCAAATTTGGTTGACAAAGATGCCAGAAGGACAATGCTGGAATTAGTGTTGACAGAAAGCGAACGAAAGCTTGATGAGTTGAGGACAGAGTGTTAGGCCATTCTTTGTTCGCGGCTCGACAATCTGAGTGACAGGCCGGGAGTTCAGAGAAGGCAGGTAACAATGGGCATCGCCTGCTGTGTTGCTTTCCCCAAGAGCGAGTCGCAGCACATGTACGCGAAACAAATTGCCTCCCATTGCAAGCAGGAGTGAATGTTGAAAGCACTTCCCCTGCCGGAGATTGCTTGACACGAATGTGCCGGGAAATTCAAAGAAAGAAACAAAATTTGAATTTTGCTTGTCGCAGATACGTAGTCTCTTCTGTTCTCGTGAGTGTAGGGAAACAGTCAGGCATTCGGCTATCTGTGCTTTCATTGTCTTTTGCTGAAAAGCTGACCAGGAACCGACAATTGGAGCTGGTGCTCACTTGACAAACAAAAAGTAAATACTGTCCGAGTGCACATGCAGGGGTTCAATATTCCCCATTCACCCGGCAGTTCCGTGAATGGTGCAGTGTTCCAGGGTCCCGGGCACTCCCTTCCGCTTCAAGGAGAGCTGTTATTCAAAGCAAAGAAAAGAGAAAGAATCGCGCAGAATAAAATTATCAAGTTGGTCGAATGCTTTTCAAAAGAATCCAGTTCTGGGAAGTTTTTTGCATTCGCTGAAGTCTTCACCAAAGTGAGAAATAATTCTCGCACACCTGTGTTTCAGATTCATCTTCACTGCTGCAACGCTGATGATGACATTTTCAAGTAAAGGTAGGTCGATTTGAATTTTCACCAGCAGAAGGTACCGATCAACAGCACGAACTCGTTATAATTCTTAAAAATCAACTTGACAAACACGAGAACCGTTTGACCAGTTACGCAACAACGCCTGCAGGACGACGAATTCTCAGTGACAAGAACCGCAACACCCAACTTTTTTTTCTTTTTCATCGAGGTCTAAAGAGTGTTGTTGTTTTGAGCTCCACTGGGAACCCATCACATCAATCATTCAAAAGTTGTTTGGGACGAGTACTTCCTCGCCAGCTCATTGTCGGACAGAAGGAAGTCGTGAGCACCGGACGATTTGCTCAGTGTGTGATCATTTGTGTGTGATGAACATGTCACGCACGCTCAGCCAAGAGCCTTCTTGTGGGCATCTGTATTGAAACATTCATTACCGAGGCCATTGCAGCCTGGCCATTAATGTCACAGTTCATCCCGCGGAGAAGGAATGCTCCTAATTACCAAGTCGCCTGCAATAACATGACATCTGTGAAAAGGACAGGGAGAAAAGCAGGTGATTCACTTTGGTTGAGATTTCTTTCTGTAGTCTGTGGGAAACAGCATCTTCCGGGGCAGACGTATCCGTTTACGCGAGATCTCTATTGATGTCATGACCATGAAAACCACCTGCCACTCCTCATGCGCACGTCGCACGTCATCCATTTCCCCACTTTGCTCACAGCAGGTTCACGTCGGTCTGATTTCCAGTGATGGCACACCTGTGTGTACTTGCGCTGGTACACGCACTTCAATGAAATTCTGTTTTGACTTTGTAAAGTCACACTTCACAATTGTCTTGAGAAACCTCTCGGCAAGGGTTTGATGGATTGTCTCACCAGGTGTTTCCCAGACTCCCGACTCTGCGATGACATCAGACCTGCACTCCAACTCACGCCAACACACGTCCGGCAAACTATTCTCTTGGCTGAAAATTGTCCGTGAGTGGAACGGCATCCACTGTCAAGCATTTGTCAGCTGTCAGTATGACTGTCAAGCAGAACAGAAATACTGCCGCAGGGAAAGGTTCCTTCGTTCGCGACGGAAGACAGGAGAACGCTCTTTCAGTGCGGAGGGAAAACAGACCGAGAACGTCTGTGAATATTCAAACTGATGTCTTCATTGTGGGAAGAACGTTTCTTGCTCGTAAATGCAGAAAACTTACACCAATGGGCGGCACATCACTTCTCCTGAGATGCATTCGTATCATTCGCACTTGCCCCTGTCCAAGCAATGTTGTCTTTCGTGTGTCTTTGTTGTTCTGCGCGGTCTTCTGTCGCATCGTTCTCTCTCCAGTTAAATCAAGTGTTTGCAGGGTCACGCTATCTGATTACTGCCGTCTTGTTGTCTTCGTTTCTTGACGTCAGAGTAAAGAAACGGACGATCAGCTTTCATTGCTGCTGAACAGCAGACCAGGCCTTCGGGTCTGGGTCTTGTGCGAAGCAAATCAGCGGCGAAGCAGTGTCCCAACTCCGAGGTCCTCAAGAACAAGCAGAGCACGTTGCACAGTCTTCAAAACACTGATTTCCAGAATCTATCGATTCCCCATTGTTTTGTCCTTTTTCGCTTCACCCCTGATCTTGAATATGGCGACAACTCGTTCTGTTGCGCCTGTATCGTTTACATTTCAGAATGACAAGAGCAATTCCCATTGACAAGGCTGATAGGTCAAATCCTAACAATGACAATGGATGATTGCAGTCCACCTACACGTGTCATTTTGCTGTTTCAGCGACATCATGGCTGATGTTTCCTGCCTGGACTCTGATTGGGCTGGCTGGAAGCATGATTCTCCTGACCAACATACAAACAGCCAACCTGCTGCAGGGAGGAAGAGCTACAATCATCCTCGTTCTGCATGCCATGAGCGATCTGAGCGCCGTGGTCATGGTCCTATTCAAGGTGGGTCCGCGAGCAACGAACAAGTAATCGTGCAGAGTTCATTGAACCACGTAGGAAGCAAGTTGTCTCTTTGCAATTCAAGGTGCGAGTCGTGATACACTTTGTTTCAAAGAAACGGCAAATGTCACGTGTCTCCTGTGCATCGCTTGCATCGTGCGGACAACGATGCAGAAGAATCCCTCACCACGTCCTCAGAAGACTGCAACAAGAGAGCCACAGCAATTAACAAGACTGATGCGACAGGGAGACAATCCTTACGTTCCGACACGACAACTTTCCATTTCTTTTTTAAGGAATCTTCTACGGCTGGCCTGAACATCCAGACATCATTTATGTTCTTCACTGTTGGAATAGTACCTGTAATCGTGGGAACAATTGCCTTTCTTCCCAAGAGCAGAATTCCATGGCCGCTCCCTGAAAATTACAGTGAGAATCGGGATTCATTATCCTATTATGTGCAAAAGCACTCCTTCTGTAATCGAACGAGGCAAGGTGAGTTCTTCATTGAGTTCACACGAATCTTCAGCATATTTTCTAAATTTGTACGCTAAGTTTGTACACAAAATGACACGCACTTACTCAAGTCGTAGCTGTTGTCTCATTGGTGTCGATGTTGTGTGTGCCGCAGTCCGCAGCAGACCTGCGCAAACTTCTGCGAAGGATGTGGGTATCAGTGTTTTTCTTCCAAACAGCAACAAAAGAATTTTGCAGAAGCAATGACAATTTCATGCCAGACCAACATTTTGTCGTTGTGTGCTCAATTTCGTGTTGACTGCATGTCTGTCAAAGTTTTGCTGGTCGCTGCTATTCGTATAAGTCATGTGAAAAAGGCAACTGAATCTCGCAGCGCGTCTTCTTTGCAGCACAAGTGGACGTGATAGTGAACGGGCTGCGCCCCGGCCCTCTCAACCCGATGTACCAGCTGCAGGTCGCTTTCCTCGCGTGCATTGCGCTCAAGGTGAAGACGTTCGAGAGTAGGCTCGTCGGCTGGCTCATCTCGACGCCCAGGGACTTCATGACCACGAGTATGTGGAGACAATCACCCAATACCGGACCACCCCACTTTTTTTGACAAGTTTCAACCAAATGAAAAAAAATCTTCTTTTTATTTGATTCCAAAAATATTTTCAGACATTTTTGTGTTATGCTTGAACTTTATTTTGACACAAGTAGCAAAGCTGTGAGGGAATTTGTCTTTGACTGAGAT
>JAAUXT010039688.1_pt1 | contig 37353 bp, 34 predicted proteins | sample 7278171 | NCBI WGS metagenome assembly JAAUXT01 (sample SAMN14350112, study PRJNA611818) | marine sediment metagenome | isolation source: surface marine sediment (1.8m) | place: French Polynesia: Moorea | collected 2018-08 | reverse complement strand
TAGCACAAAACTGATATTAAGCATCTATTTCCTGTCTAATGTATGTAAATATTTATTGTAAAAATATTCAGAATATTTAAAATTGTTTGTAAAGGCCAACGAGGCCAGCACCCCCTCGTGGGGGAGGAGTGTGGTGTGACACACCAGCTGCAAATTAGAACCACCACTGGACAGATGGCACCACTGTATACAAAATAAATAGGGTGGTTCCCGCCATCGAGCTCAGTCTCACTCGAGATACCAACCTGTGTGTTTGTGATATCACTACATGTGTGTGTGTGTGTGTGTGTGTGTGTGTGTGTGTGTGTGATGCAGTGCGAGTGATTGTAGTTCTGTGTGTGTTGCAGTGTTTGTCCCACGTCGGCAAAACACGATCATGAAAGTGGAGCCAAACTGGAGACCATTCTCATTGAAACAGCTTACTCGGCTGGACACTCCGATCGCTGGGAGACGCTGACACCAACATGGCGACGGTGGAGGGTGAACGAGGGACAGAGGACTCTGTGTCCGGCTCCAGTAACAGCGTCCCGTCCCTCCCTCCAGACTCACCCGGCAGCTCCGTGTCCACGCGCATGCAGGTACGACCAGGTCACCAATCTCAAAGAGGTCCCTTTGTGCCAGTTTTGAAAGGAACAGACTTCCGACTCAATGCCTGCGTTTCAGTCAATCTTTGCCTCCGTGTGCGTGTGTTGAGTGTGTGTGTGTGTGTGTGAGGCACAGAGAGAGAGAGAGAGAGTATGTGTGTGATGGAGAGAGAGAGGGGGGAGAGAAAGAGCGTGCGTGTGTGGGAGGGAGGGACGGAGTGCGTGTGTGTGTGTTCATCAGTTGTGTTTCCGTCGTCTTTCAGGACGAGTACGACGAACTTCTGAAGTACGCCGTCGTGGTTCCGAACCTCGAGCAGCAGGGCATCCCCCTGTCGCCCGGGACGCTCCGTGACGTCATCTTCGCACCGCGTGACGTCACAGTCGGTCTGACCGGTCAAAAGTCCACCCCTACCGCGATGGCAGCAGCGACAGCAGCAGCAGGAGGCAACAACAACAACGGAGGTGCGAATCGCAAAATTCCACGATTTTTTTGGGAATAAAGTTGGGCACGGGTTCGCACTGAAGGCGCCACGCCTCGTGTCCCTTGCCCTGCAGCGCCCATGGACTTGCAGCTGCAGTGACGCAACGCATGACGCCTCCAAAATCAGTCAGTGATCAACAGCACAGAAGACTCAATTCACAGAGAGTTTATATTCGTTCCATCGTTGTTCGACACTGAACAAGAGGTTGCCACGAAGAGAAAACAGACGCGCGCTTTTCACGTGACTCTTGGCTCCCAATAGATGGCGGTGGCGGATCCGCGGGCGTCAGCGATGACGCCGACGCGAGCGAGTCGACGGAAGAGGGCAGCACGCCGACGCCGTCCGTCAGCGAGACGTCGAGCGACGCCAGGAACGCGCGCTTCTACAACGCAGGTCAGTGGCGTCGTGTTCGGCACGGAGCAGTGGCGTTCGTTTCTGCAGCGCTTCCTTCAACTGGGCGAGTCAGGCGTTGCGTCGCATAACAAGTCAACGGGAAGTGCGTCGACTGAACTGACTTGCGATGGTGTTTTCTTTTCCCACTCTTCTCTGCTGCGTCGCGGAAGAGAGCGAGAATAAAGTTTGAAGTGTGTGGACAGAAGTGGATCCACTGTGAAGGACCTGAAGGCCGGGTACCTCTTGCCCATCATAATTGCGAAAGCCTCAATACGTTTCGCACGTTATTTTCTCAAAGATAACATCGCCCCACACCCTCTCGCCATGGGGTGACACCCCCTAACCCCTCCCTTCCCTTGTGACCAGATCCTGGATCTCCCGTGGAGATGCACGACGCGTGACTGACCCTCCGCGCGCCTCTTGCAGTTCACGCGCGCGAGGTGGACCGGTTCCTGGCGACGCACCTGCAGCGCGGGGACGCCGCCGCCGGCGGGACGCCCTCTCCCGGGGACGCCGTCGTCGACGCCGCGGGAGACGCTGACGCCGACAGTGTCGCGCACCTCAAACTCGACGCGCAGTTCAACGACAACAACAACGGTGAGACGCGAAACACGTCGTGCGCCCGGTGTAATGGAAACAACAGGATTGGGAAGTGGAGAGGCAGGTCCGGTGTAACGGAAAGAATGGCCAACGTGGCGGAGAGACCAAAAGGCCAAGAGCTGTGTGCGGCGTTTGACTGCTTTGTGAGACGGTTTGGAGAATTGGAGCGAAACCTGTCGACACGTGACAGGGAAAAGGGGGTCAAAACGCAATTGGGTCACAACACAACTGGGTCACTTCGTTAAAGAGCTGACTCAGGTTTGGGTGAAATGAACAACATTCAGTCAAACAGCCGTTTATTTCGGAGGAATTTTCAGGTCAGTTGCTGGAGCATCCACCAAAATTTCATTCTGTTGATCAGTTGCAAAGGCTGGTCGATTCTACAAGTTGCTTGGCCTCGTACAAGAACAGAATACCTTGCAGCGATTGTTGACCCGTCGTTTCCAGTGACTTGGTGTGTCATTGGTGACTTTCTCGAAAGCTTCTCGTGAGAAATGAAGGGAAGTAAGTAGTGCTGGCAAGGATGCAGCATTTGAGCACGCGGTGAGGCAAATTTCCAGATCCCAACTTTGACGATTCGCTTCCAGCGAAGCCGAATAGAAAAGCAAATCACATGTTCAGGTCCCGGGGTGGGCTCCTTGGATCCACCCTGAAACGGATGTCACGTGTTCAGTTTTTGACGCCATTTGATGGTCACGTCTGTAGCTGAACTGCTCTCTCTGTTTCTTCTGCAGCTGGTGAGTTGTTGGGCGGGGCACTGTCGCCTCCTCCGCCCGGAACTATTTTCTCTCCCGGGATGGACCCCGACATCGCGCGTATGGATACACTGCTCGACCTGTGGCTCGCGGACCTCAAGAAGAACGTACTCGTGAGTACTCACTGACGATCTACAGATTTGATTCTGCGAAGCAGTGTTCTTAAGTCTTCGTGATCGGACAACTTTGTTGACTCGTTTCCAAGGTCTCAAATATCAGTCTGAATCTGGAGCACAAAAGAAAATGCGTGTGTGTGTGTGTGTGTGTGTGTGTGTGTGTGTGTTGAACATGCGTGACTTGGTCTTGTGTTGGGAGAGTAGAGTACGCCTGTGTGCACCAGGACGTGTGCGCGCGACTCTCTCTCTGTGTGTGTGTGTGTGTGTGTGTGTGTGTGTGTTTGTGTTTTGACGATGTGGGTATCGTTGTAGGCGGAGTTCGGTCAGTGTCGGATTCGACAGATGGAAGAGGCTCGACACATGGTGCGGAGGGAGCAGGAGAAGTGAGTACTGAGACGAATATGGCGACGTGTACACACGATACTCAAAGGAAAGTTTTCCTGGCATTGCCAATCGGACTGGGGCAAGGTGTAGTGAACCAGGAGAGGAGAGCTTCACAAAGCACCGAAATTTGTGAGTTTATGTGTGGCGTCCCTTCTCATATGACCATCTGTGACGTCACTTGTCACGTGACCTTGCCAGGCACGCTGCGGAAATGACGTCACTGCGGAACGAGCTGGAGTCGGTTCGCGAGCTGCTGCACACGTACGAGCAGAGCGTCGCGCGCAAGGATGACGTCATCGCGAACCTGACGCGCGGGATGCGCGCGCAGCGGGACCGCATGGAGACGCTCAAGGCCTTCAGCGAGTGGCGCATCAAGCACAACGACGCTAAGCGCGAGGTGCGTGACGCCACAAGGTGACATAGACACGTGACTTCACATGTGACACCAACGCGTGTCGCTGATACGTAACGCCAATGCGTGAAGCGCACGCGCGATATGCTGACGCCCGTGTCACCATGGATGTATCATGCGTTGTGTCCTTGTACACCCAGTTTCCTATTTTCACGTTTGTGCTTGTTTCCAGGCGTTCGCGAGCACGCTCGCGGCGCGGCACTACGAGCGCACCCTGGCGCGGCGCGCGTGGGCGGCGTGGCGGGCGATAATCGAGAACTCGTGGCGGCAGCGCGTGGAGCGTGCGTGTCAGGCGAAGGCGCAGGAGGTGTGCGTGCAGTTGACGGACGACTACGAGCGCAAAATCAATCAGGTGCGTCACGGGCTCCGAGGGTACGCGGGGAAGGAAGGCACAGGTGCGTCATCTGTTGGGGGGGGGCGGGTGACGCAAACACGTGGGTCTGGCGTCTGACTCTTCAGGCAGTTTCACATATGTTTTGTTCTCGAGTTCGTCACTTGTCTCATTTTGTTTTGAGGCGTGTTTTGCACTAGATACATCACACACGACCTGTCAGCACCACGTGTTTTCTGACACCACGTGTTTTCTGCGCAGCTGCACGGGGAGGTGCTGGCGGCGCAGGAGGAGGCGTCGCGCCTGCGCACTGAGCGCGAACGCTACGAGGACGCCATGAAGAAGGCGTTCATGCGCGGGGTGTGCGCGCTCAACATGGAGGCGATGAGCATGTTCCAACCCGGAGAGACAGGTGCGTGGGGCGGGGTGGAGGGATGGGGGCGGGAGGGCGGGGCAGTGGGAGAGGGGGGTGAGTCAGGGGAAGGACATAGAGGCGATGAGCATGTTCTAACCCTCCGGAGAGACAGGTGAGTGGGCCGGCAGGAGAAAGTGGAAGGGGGAGTAGAGATGAAATGGTGGAAAAGGGGCAGAGGGGAGAGAGGCAGGGATGAGAGACAGTTTGACGAGATGGGAGGGCGGTTGATGGGGCGGACGGTGAGAGGGGGAACAGATGCCGCTAATGCGGGTCGAATATGTTGGGAAAGGTGACCGCAGATTTTGGAACAGACAGACTAGAAGTGTGTCTGTAGCACGCTTCCATGTGACAAAACAAGCGAAAATTTTAAGACATTTTTGCAGCATCCAATTTTGACGTCGTTGTGAGGTGTGTGAATCTTGTATTTGCCAGACCGACACCCTGATGACGACGGCGGGGGCGGACCGCGCCCTCACCCTGATGGAGGAGGGGGAGCAGGGTCGGGGACGCAGCACCCTGACCACAGCGCGCCAACACACAGAGGTTAGTGTTGCATTCTGGGCACCACTGGGTCCATTATCTCTGGGTCTCAGCTTCGTCAAAACCACTCAGTTTTAAAAGGTGTGTGAGGCACTTGGTGAACATGTTGTTGGCGTCTCCAGGTTTGGGCGGACAGACGGGCGGAGGGATCGGCGGGCAGCAGCAGCTGGGCGTGGGCGGGAGCCTGGGCGGAGGCGTGGGCGTGCACCCGGCGCAGTTCCTCGCCCAGCAGGTCACCTTCCCGGACCACCTGGGGGCGCCAGTGTCGGTGCGTATCGCTCTTTCGCACGTTTCATGCGTTGCGTCCCTGCTCAGCGACAGTTATTACGGCGGCAACTTGGGGCACATCGCCTTAGCTTTTGCAGAGACGTAAAAGCGCAACATAGAAACGCTTCCTTTTGAGCAAGTGATGATGCAGCGACCCCAGTTTCCTTGTGCGCCACTTGACGTCTGTCAGCAAGTCAACAGTTGCTGTGTCGCAAGCGTGCACGCAGCGCTGACTAATGTGTCCAGTTCTCCACCAGGTGTCGCGCTGTTTCAGATCCCGCAGGAGGCGCTGTTCACGACGGAGCCACCGGGGGCGCCACCGCCGCGCGTCGTCACGAGCCAATCAGCGACGCGCTCCGCCGCGCAGCCAATCAGCACCAAGGTACCGCGCCGTCCGAGTCGTGAAGCGCCAATGCGACACATCATTCAACTTATGACGAACTGCGTTTTTATTTTCTGTGCGCTTGGATATAATCCTTGTCCTGTTCAGTGTGCCAACAGAAAAATGAATGCTTGTTACTCTGGACGTGTTGCGTAATGCCTCTCTGTACCAGTTCACCTCTGATCCTCTGAACGCTGTGTCACTGTAAAACACTGTATTAATTGACTGTGCAACAGCGTAAGGCATTCAGTGCGAATGAGGGTTGTGCAGAATCAAAGGGTTGGCACACCAATCCGTTTCCCGCAATGTCGGGGACATTCTGGTACGGCTGAATACTGACCGCCACGTTACGCGTTTCGTCTCCCAGGCGACAGGGGGCGCCCCGAAGACGAAACCAGCGGGCACCAGGCCGCGGGTTCTGCATACGCGCATCACGGGCGCGTCTCGCGCAGGCGCAGACTCCGGGCGCGGTGGCGCATGCGCAGTGAGCGCGACGCTGGCGCCGCCCATGTCGTCCGTCGTCGTGGAGCGCCATCAGGCGGTGAACAAGGTGAGGGGGACGCACACGTATATGGGTTCCACACTGGGTGCGTCGTGCATTCAAAACGATGTCGTGCAAGGTCAAAATGCATCTTCGTCTGGTAAACGAACGCGTTCGTTTTTCAGCAAACGATCGGCCACGCTACAGCGATGCGCTACCCGAAGCATCCCCCTGGCGGCGGCGCGCTGCAGCGGAAGGTCGCCGGGCAGTCAGGCCAGCCGGGCGGCGTGCAGGCGGTCAAGGTCGTGCAGTAGTCCGGACCGTGTGCCGGGGGACCCGGAGGTCCGGGCCTGTTTCACACTGCACGGTCCGTGCGTCCCTGGACAAGATGAAGCTGTTTTCACACACAGATATATCTGCAGAAACTGGCTGCAGATCTGTGCAATCAAGCATTGTGTCCACAAGTGGAGTTATTTTGCGGCATGTACTGTGCTGCAGGTAGTATTTCTGCAGGTCTTTGCAGGAAAGAACCGGGTGCAACACCAACAGGCACCGCGGTTGGGAGCCTTTCCGCGGTGGTGCTTGCCCAATAGGGACGCATCGCACGAGGCGCTTAGTGCGAAACAGGCTTCACTGTGTGGACGCCACCCATTGTCACATTCCGCTGACACTTAGCGTCCGAATATTCCACGAACTGCTGGTGTCAATGTTGAAATTGTCGCTCATCCACCGACACAACGCACACATTCTCAATCAGGATTTCTTGCAAAGGCGGCCGACACACACCAAGTTTCTTCCACGCGCTGGTGTCAGGAGCAGATCCGGGTTGTGGCCGAACCCACCGGGGCGGGGGTGTGATCCGCACTTTGATGGTGTCACGGGAAGAAAATGGTTTTGCACCTTTTGGCGTGGAGTTGAAGAAGGGCCAACTTTCGCTGGATCTGCCCCTGGGATTTGCGAACCTTGTGCACTGCAGCGGTCAATCTCGAATGATGCACGGTTGTAGTGCTGTGATTTTCTTCAAACCTGTTCGGCTGAGCCTTCCGTCCGTTCGATAACGAACCTCGTGGTCAGTGTGGGAAATTTTGATGGGCACGGGGCTTGTCTTTCATACTGAATGCGTAACGCGTTGTGTCTTTATGAATGAAGTCAGTGAATACGAGTGACTCATCCAGTGAGAACAGGCCTTGGGATTTCATGGTCACATTTCACTCTGGTTTCACACTGTGTGAATCAAGCGTTGCCTCCCAGCGCAGGTCCATGGGTGCTGCATCGTCGCTCGCGACACAACGCCAACGACTTGTGTTGGGACACAATTCGTGACGCACCCAGTGTGACCCGACCCAACTCAGAATGACTCCGTCTTCCCAATTTGACGCTGAAAAAGTGACGGAAGCGATTCCGACAGAAACTGCACTTGTCGAAGAATATTTGGTGAAATTGTTTCACTTGAATGATTTTATGTGAAGAGTTGATCAATGCAATAAAACAGTACATATCGAACGTGTGCAGTGTTCAAGTCACTTGACGGTGTGTTCGATTTGGCGCACTCGTAAGCGAACCATTTTTCACCGCGAACCTCAACGAACTCTGCCCAAATTTTTGCGCCTGTTCAGCTTTTTGTTGCGGCGTCTTTTTCTCCTCCATTTGGTTCCAAAATTTTTCTCGTACTTGAAACACCAGAACAACGCTGTTGTGAAGAAAAGGGAATTTATTTGAAGAAAAAGGATTCGAATAGAAACGTAGAAAAGGACAACTTTCCTGGTAAAAAGTGTCAAAACACCAAAACACGTCCCAGACGGACTTGTTCAACGCGACATCAATTCTCATTCAAACCGGACTAAACATGTTCTCTTTTTCTTGCCTTCAAGCCGCGTTCACACCGACTGCGTCATGCGTCGCGTCCCCCACGCAGCGTCAGTGCGCACCGTGCTGCAAGAGACGCACCGCATGACGCAGCCAGTGTGACCCTGGCATTGAGTTTGACAAATTTTGGTACAAAGTGGACACAATTTTGTGTGTGCAAAATTCTGCATAGATTTGTTCTTTCAACAGGCAAAACCTGCGAAACAGGCAGAAAGCGTTTAGCAACACCCTCTCGAAAGAGTAGCAACCATCAAAGTTTCACAAATAATCCACAATGAGAAACGAGACAAACAAATCAATCGAGGCAGACTCCGCAGTCACGCTGACACAGAAGCCGACACCAAAAATCTGCGTTTGCGCGAACGTACGAAACGTCGAAACGTCTGCGCATGTGCACAACCCAAACTGAGGCCAGAATGAGTCACGTGTTTGCGTCCCTGAACACGGCCACGTCACGCCGACTTCGCGACGCAACGCAACGCTCGCACCGTTGTACAGGGACGCAACGCACAATGCATCCAACGCGCAACAGGATGTTGGTGCGGTTCAGCCAATCGCACGTGTGCATGAAACTCTTGTGACTGTACGCGCATCTTTGGAATGTTCAACAACAGAGGTATCAGCAAATACTGTACAAGATACTTTCAAACCGGATGCCGAGATAGGACTCTGAGAATCTGAATCTCTGAGACGTTTGATTTCTGTTCGTTTGCCATCAAACCCAATTGACGAATTCACTCTCAAAAGGACAGAGCCGTCTCAATGATGAAGAGTAGTGAATTTCAATTGAGAATCGAACAAAAGACGAAGACCATGCTCATGTAGCGTTCGCCAAAAGTCTTCACGCGTGCAGTCCGGCCCGGTTAATTTTGTTCTTTGCCTTTTTGTTTCATTTGCGGCATCCGAGACCCCATCAAGCAGACCTGAATGCAAAGCTTTTCCTGCAGGAAGTGGTGACAGGTGTGTGCTTTCCGGAAATTCGACGAAATGGGTACGATTAAACCGGAGAGGACCACACGTGTGTGTGGCGCACGACAGATCTCACACTTGCACTCGGCTCACAACGTATAGCGTCAAATAATACTGTTGAAAAACTGACTCCATAACAAACACAAAACCTCTGAAAAGAAAACCACCGCACAACGGCGAAAAGACGGTGACATCAAAATGTGAATCACAGTAACAAACGGGGCAGTGAGAACTGAGGGACAATCTTCAGGCTGGTTTTACCCTGGATGCATCACGCGCTGTGTGCGTCCTCACACTGGCAGGACGCAACGCCCAGTGACTCGCGACGCAACATGTGACGCATTCAGTGTGAACCAGTTTTGAAGAGAGATCGTTGGGCAAAGCGTCCTGTGTTGAGACGAAGCAAACATGTGTGCACGCAAGTAGCAAAAGATCACATTGATAATTGTGTTGTTTTCACAACAAAACTTGATATTGATGAAACTTTCCAGCAAACAAGAAGGAAAACAGGAGATGCTGAATTCCCTTGAAAAAATTGTCCTCACACGTGAACGTAAGTTCACAGTCCACCAAACATGCCATGATCGGCAAAACTATCAAAAAAACATACCGACAACTGCAACGACACACCGAACCAAATGCGACAAAGACGCAGCCATTTGGCAAAAGTGCTGGAGACCTGATCGACGTTTATGATTGGACAGTGAGATCGTCCAATTAACAACTGCGCTGAAATGTTTGAAAACATCATACTATCAGTAGAAAACATGACGACAGTGTGCATGATATTCGAGCACAAGGATAACGTGGAGAACAAACACAATTTCAATCCAAAAAACCCTTCTCCACAGACAGAAACAGATTGCTTTCAGACGACTGATACATCAAGTGATTCTGTTTTCTGATTGGTTGGGTGTTTCTGACGTCATGATACCCATCCGCGCAAAAAATGACGTCACAATTGTGGACTTGACCTTTCTTCTGTTGATTCCAGTTTCACTCTTCAGCGTGATATGTTTCCAATCCGTTTTCCTCCAGATGGCGGTGTTGCTCAGGGTTGCGTGCGCATGTTCCAGCGTCCGTATGACGTCACGCGACGCTGTGACGTCACGTCTCCATGGTGACCTCAGTGCGCTGTGCCGTTGCTCAGAGGCTTCCAAATCTCGTAGAGACAGTAGCTACCGAGAGGTCAAGAAAAAAATGCTGCAATTTGTCCCACCGAAAAGCGCAGAACTGTGCCACGTGCTGAACTGGATCAGCGCTCCCTTTCTGTGATTTCGAACTGAGAATCGAGGCTCCTGTCCCACCCACCACAGGAAGACAGAACTGTAGGCTTTACGCGTTCACCCTGAACGCGTCGAACATTGCGTCTCTGTACAAGTCGCAGAGCATTGAGTGCAACTCTCGCCGCGTAACACACGGGCTGCAACACACGCTGAGTGCAACGCACGTGGGAACACCTGCTGGATGCAATGGACATGGTGTGTCAGGCATCACGGGTGCAACACATACAGCGTACACACACACACGCACACGCTCAAACGGACACACACACACACACACACACACACACACACACACACACACGTACAGTTTAACGCACGTGGGGCGCAGTGCGTCCCTGGGAATCCACACAACGCTGCAGCCTCGCAGTGAAACAAGCTCGTTGTCAAGGATACGTCTCGTGGAAGGACGGCACGAAGACGTCACGGCGCCGGAAGTGAACTCCGAGCGTGCGCAGATCCGACTCGAAGCGTCCGTGGTAATCGTCGGCGCTCGCGCAGTTGCCCTGCAAGTACACGTGTCCTGCTGATCGTGTACACACACACACGCAGACACTGCGTGCACACACATCACAGACACACACACGCACACATACCACACATACTCGTCGCACAAGCCCCTTCACACAAAGACACCACAACAAAGACACACACAAACACACACACACACACACACACACACACACACATGCACAGCTACACACCCTGGCGAGTAGTTTTCCTCCCGGCTTCAGCGCTCTGAGTGACAGCTCGGTGATGAGACTTGTCGTCTCGAAGTCATAGTTGTAACCTGCAAACAAGAACACTCAACACTGTGGACGCGCTCGCAATGTAAGTGGAGGTGATGTAACGCTGGCTGCTCGAGGTATTTCGTTGCGTCACTGTTCTTTTTCCATTTCCACTGCGTTTCACGTAAATTTCTTGCGTCAGTAGACTAGATGGCGTGGGAAAGTTTCGGCAGAAACTCGATTCGGTGGTGATCACAATACGCGCTGACACTGTGCACTAAACGCGCGTGGAAGACGCACCTTTGACGGCCTTCTCGACTGGGAACTCCGTCAGGTCGTTGATGACGTAATCGAAGAGGTTCCCGGCCTCGATCGACTCGTGCAGAACCTTGACGCAGTCCTCGATCACAATCTGAAACGGACAATGCGCAGTGACCTGACGCGTTGGACAGCACGTGCAAAACCCAGGTTTCAGGTCAAGGACATACACACACGCACACACACACACACCAACACAAACACACACATACGACGCACCGTATGGTGGGGTCCTTCGAACGTGTCCATCGCGTCCCCGCACACACTGCGCATGTGCGTCCTGCACGCGCGAATCACCTCCACGTCAATCTACAACGTGACGTAGCGTCATAAAACACGTCATTACACGCCCCGCGTAACCCCACGGTCTCAGCAAATCAGAACCTGAACGTTTCACGCGACAACTGGACTTGACACGAGTTTCTGACTCCTGCACAAGGAGTTTGTCCGTGGCGACTTCATCCCATCATGCCTCCATACAACTCAACCAAACTTTCGTCTTTGCAAGTTGCGTCACAAACTCGACGCAGCAAGTTGATCACTGTTGCATGTTGAATTGGACAAGGCCACGCGCAACGAACAAGACCCCCGCCCCGCCTGAGCGAACCCGGCCCCATGACACCCTTGCAAACACCCTCTCCTGTGTGTGCGCCCCCCTCCACCCACACCGACTTCAGTGTTCAGCAGAGCTACACCCCTGAGACCCCCATGACACTAGCTCAGAAACTGTGCCTCCCCCCAACCAACGCCTTCAGTGCACAGCACCGCGCATGCGCACCTCGGCCATGGTCACGTGTTCGGGGTTCTGCTTGAGGAGCTCGTGGAGGATTCCACCGTCGCCTCCGCCGAGGATGAGCGCCGTGCGGCCGCAAAAGTCCTCCCGCCCGACGCCGATCAGCGTCTCCGTGTAGATCAGGTCGCTCTCCCCCAGCACTGAAACACAGTGGATAGCACGCTGCGTGCACACAAGCAAACACACAATTTCTCCATGCACACACGTGCGCACCCCTCCCTGTCCACACACACCAACCCTGAACTCTCCGAAACACACATACACACACACACACGCGCGCGCCGTATACACTCAGATGTCCGTCCAGAAACAGCACGTAGCCATGCTCCCGCGAGTGAAAGACCTCCGAGCGAACACCACACGCACACGCACACACTCACTCCCACTCACTGAGGTCCGCATCCAGGAACAGCACGTTGCCGTGTTCCGTGGAGTGGAAGATGCGGATGTTCTGCCACGGCGAGTCCGCCTCGAAGACGAGCCGATCGTAGTCGAGTTCCATGAGCCTCTCGTCGGCTGTGATCACGTAGCTCCACACGGGGGCTCCACGCTTGATTGGCGTGAAGAGGCTGCAAACACAACGTGACGCCGTCAACGTAACGTCAACAAAGTGGCACTGCATTAGCTGAAACAAACGTGACGCCGTCAACGTGAGACGCCACCAGAGTGACGCCATTCGAAATTCCGGGACGCGACCGCAACGCGACGTAACGATTGAACACATTACGCATCGCGTCCCTGCACTGATCAACAGGAGCCTTGTCAATAGTTGAGATCACAGCACGACAAGTCAGCCCGACAAGTCCAGACCGGGTTTCTTCAGCGCGTCATGCGCTACTCTTGGCGAATGCCCCTGAATCAGTTTTCTTCCAGACGCCCACAGCCCCCAGTTTTCGGTCCAGACTAAATCCAGCTTCAGGTAAATTTTCCTTGCCGCGAATACTTTTTCCGCAGTTGCACGAAAGAACCGGGTGAAACTGTCGGCACTGCTTGGTTTCCCTGGTTACATGAAAGAGCCGGGTGCCTGTGGCTCGCACGTGACTCGACGCACCTGTTGGACTCGAGGCAATCCGCTCCGAGGAACTCCTTGAGTCGCCCCTCCAGACGTCGGATGTACTGAAATAGGAAAGGGCGGAGTCACAGTGAGACCAGAAGCACACGTGAGCGCAAGCCAAGGTCAGTTTCACCAGCCAAAGTCAGTTTCACCACTCGATGCATCACACGCAGCATGTCTCTGCAAACCACTGTGCCGCCGAGGCCTTGGCAGCGTTGACCAGCAGAGCTACGCAACGCGTGACGCGTCCAGTGAGAAACAGACTTTCCAGTACCCCAAATAACCTACGCGGTAAAGGAACAACTCTTCCCCTGTGGGGCCGAAGCCACGGCACAGCCCGACCACTTCACAAAGATGTCGCAGAGAAAAGTTTCTCGACGCGTTCGTACGATATTCTGACCATTTCACAGGAAATGTTCGCAGCTAGATCAATGCGCAGACAGGAACTCGTCATACAAGCTGTTGTCAACACTGATGCATGCGGATATCAAGGTCCACGAGCAAATATCAATATCAATTCACAACAAAACAGTGTGATGGAAAAGATGCCCGACATTCTGTGCAAAAATGTGTCAACGAACAATCGATGAAACGAACGACATGGATCAGGTGCGAACAGAACTCGACCCGCGCTCCGGTCTCTGGTCCCCGCGCGTTTGTTTTAGTTTTCTGGTACCCGTTGTCTGGTCCCAGGGCTCTGGGACCCGTTTCCTGGTTCTCGTTCTCTGGTTCCCGGGCACGGGGCCCCGTTGCGACGTGGAGGAAACGACCTGCGCCTTCATGACGCCGTTGTCTTGTGTCCAAAATTTCACAAAGCGTTTCCAACGTCGCGTCACATTCACCAAAATGAGCCGGACCTCCCGTTTCCACGGCAACAGAGACACAGTGACGAGAATCGCATTCTGCAACACCTGATTTCTACTGAATTGCAAAGGAAACCTTGACTGAAAACAGTGAGACGAAAAAAGATCACAAAGGGTTACGTGAAATATGGAAAGCAAAATGGCGGCGTGAACCAAGGAAGAAAAGTCGAGTCCACGACAGTGAGTGGATGCTGCGGCTGCTGCTGCGTTACCTCCTCCGACAGATGCAACCTTCTGTTGCCCACGCCGAAGGGAACCTGCACCTTCAGCTCCTGCTCCGACCAGGGTCGCAAAAACAGCAAAACACGACGCTTTAGAATGAAGCGTTGCATCGGGGTCAGAACGTGCGCCGTACGTCGTGTTTCGCGCACGGTGCTGCGTCGAAGAACAAAGGACTCCACGCATGCGCATCTGGTCCGGGGACTCAAGAATAAACCCACGTCCAAGAGAACTGTGGATGAGAGGGGAAAGGGACGAAGGACAAGAACCTTCTCTGCACAAAGCAACAGGTCAAGTGAAATGAACCAAGCCCCTGCGCAGTCTGCCGCGTCAAATCAGGCGTCAAATCCAGAGGTCGCCCTGTGACCTCTCCCTCCAATAGAACCCCTGTGAATTGTCAGTCCAGAAGTTCATCTTCAAACACTTCAAAGACCTATAAACTTGACCTGTTTATTTCCCGCTCCACGCTGGGCACGTCACGCGATGCGTCCCACAACTCAGTGGGCGCTGAGTTGACTCAGAGACGCCGCGCATGACGCACCGAGCGTGGGGCCTTCAGAACCGGAAGTGAGAGTCACGTGACTGACTCACGCTCTGATTGGACGGCCTCTTCTCGAAGCTGGTCACGAGGTGCTGCGCGTCGAGCGTGATGAGGCCGTGGCTGTACGTCCGCAACGTCACGTGACTGTCAACAAACAAGAACACATGTGGGTGTGGACACGCGCTAGTAGCAGCTGTCTGAATAGCACAGCTCTGTTCCGGGCTGCCACAATTTTGCTGAGTACATTCGTACAGGACGCGTCACGCGTTGCGTCCCTGCACACGTTTGTGATGGGTCGCCCACAACGGACGCAAACCGTGACGCAACCGGCGTGGATACGGCATGAGGACCACGTCACAAAAGCACTGTGCGTGCAAAAACCATTTCCCTTCACGACGTCGTGGGCACAACTGTCCAGTTGACACGGGATGTAACAGGATCTCGCTGCCTGTGTATTTTGCTGTCACTCGACACCACAAGAACTTTTGAACAAGGATCGTCTGATAGTTTTTTTTCCGCAGTTGTTGCATATTCAAGAGCTGTACCATGAACAGAACACCGCGTACCGAGCTGCTGTCGGTATCAACATACATCGCTTCAACCGTGTACACGCGATCTCATTCTCTCATATATATCTCAACAGCAGTTTCTTGGGGAAACAGTCGTCGCAAACAAACACAAACTGGATCTTTTTTCACAACGCCTTTGCGTCGGGTGGAGAGTAGCGGATGAATCGCGGGCTGTGATTGGTTACCTCCCGTCCTGTCCGGTGCCGATGACCAGCATCTCGCGGCGCTCCGTTCCGACCTGCAGCACCGTCGGGTCCCGGTCCAGCGGCCCCAACGACAACTCGCACATGCGCACCAGCCGAGACCGCATCTCTGCAGCAGCCAATTGGAAGCGAGTGTTCAGAAGCGCAGAACATGCACCAGAACATCGACGCAGGGGCGACAATGCATTGGACGCACAAAGTCTGGTCTCAACTCGCTATCCCCCCCCCCTTCTTCCTTTGCCGTGAAATAACTGTGTGAATTTGGGAACCATTCTGGAGGTCTTGAGGGGGTGGGGGCGAGGGCGAGGATGGATGAAGACGAGTACGCACGCGCGCGCGCGCGCACACACACACACAAACACACACACACACACACACACATCACGCAATAGTACCATGTTGACCGGCGTTGCGCAGCTGACAAATGATTCTCCACGGGCCGTACAACTTGCGCGAAATCCCCCCCCCAGGGACATGAACTCCGCGTGCGTGCAGCGATCACAAGGAAAGAGATCACGACCGGAGACAGGAGCTCCCAGGGGAGCGAAACATCACCGTCTCCTGGGGCAAATCTGGTGGTTGAGGGGACGCAGGTCCCTCAGGGAAGAGGAACGATCCGAACCTGGGAAAATCATTGGAGTTGTCCAACAGTTAGATCAAGGAGACCCGAACTTCACCACACATTGTTGTGCGATGCATGTGGAACAACACAACTTCCAAGTTCCAGAGAAAACTCAGGGGAAATGCTCCCTTCAAACAGACACTCAGGGAAACGTTCTGGTTTTGAGCGTCGAAGCGGTCTGAACGCCCACTTTCCGCAGGGACAACTCAACTTTCAGAAGCAGCAAGAGAATCTTTCCCTGCCTGACGAGCAGAGAGGCTGCAAAGTTGCATTGACCACAGCAAGAACATTCCAATCGAACAGTCGAATTCTCCACCAGCTGATCGATTACGCTGTAAATTTCAATAATTTACCTTCTTTCTTCAACAGCTCTGCTCCGACCTTGAAACTCATACAGATTGTATTCGCCGCCATTTTTCCTCCTATCTTCAACAAAACTCGCTGACGTAAGACCAAATCATTAAACTTCGAAGTGCAAGCCTAACATCCGGCTGTGCTAGCGAGAACGTTGAGAAAAACAGGGAAATTCCAGCACCGAATCAAATACAAAATTCTCATCGACGATGCCATAATCTGCTAGACCGGATCCGGCCAAAAACATTTGAGGCACAGATGTGCGCGAGAAAATATTTCCTCCAAACTTTCTTGGTTTTAGCAAATCTGTACATTCTGTGAAATATCTCAACTTGGCAAGAATTTTATCAACACATTTTGCGACAATAATACTTTGAGTTGCTAGTGACAACATTTTCAATGAGCCACGAATTCCAAGAAATCAGGCCCAGTGGCCGATTGCAAAAGTCACAGTTTCAAGTCAACCGGCCAAAAAACCACAGCAGGCTGAAAAATCGGAATTTGCCAGCTGGCCGATTCCCGCCGAAAAAAGTATTATTCACTGAATCCACAAGGTGCGTGTTGATAATCCCATGTCCAACCTGTTTTCAACCTGCCCAACCCAGCTCAACCTGAAAGGACAAATCCATGCAATACTGCATGCACCACAGTTCTGTTCCTGACCCTGCTTGTACCCAGATTCCCTTCTCTGATGCCCTGACTCCACTCGCCCCCCCCCCATCCCAAGGACATCAACTTTGTGCCGGCCCACACAGAGTTGACCCTCAAATGTGCACGGCAATGCACTCAGGATCTGGTAAGAGGCATCAACCCCTCCAACCCTAAGATGATACGTCAAAATTTCAACCGGCTGCACAATATTTTGGGGCAAACAAAATATATTTGCCAGGGGGCGTTGGTTCGGTTTGGAACATGCAGTGTGCACAGAATTGACCGTTCAACATCTTGCTGCAAGACGGAGCCTCTGCACCAGACATCAGAGAGGATCTCGACTGTGTGCAGGTGCACGGTTTGTGATTTGTTTGCATACTGGAAGCATCACAACTCTGTTCTCTATACGACAAGACGGCAGTGAAATTTTGAAGCTGCTTTGATATTCGTCTTTCATTCTCTGCAGAAGAAAGAACAGTGCTCAGGAGAATTATTTGACTGAGACCATTCCTGTGCCACTTGTTTCATCGGCTGACAACTTGGTGTCAGGAGTTTGTCCAGGACCTCAATAATTGAGATATAACCCTCAAGGTTGGGAACCCTGCTCTTACAGAGAGAAAATTGACACGCTGCAGTGCAAAATTGGTGGAACAATTCATGTTTTGAGATATCAAGGAATCTGTTCTCAAAGGTCCTCTGGATCTGTCAGTGGATTATCATTTCATGTCCAGAATATTTTCAGTTTTTGAAGTTTTTTTTTTCAGTTCAGTGGAAGGTAAAACTGTTCATGTATCTGGAGTTGATCAAATTGTCCAGAGCAGAGACCCTGCTTGCGAGTTCCAAGTGAATATGAGTTGAGTGAACTTGTCACTTTCACACTGACACTGTTTTCAGTGAACACGAACAAAATATTTACCAAATCAAGAAAGAGAAGGTTTGGTCTTCCCGAGGGAGACAACGACAAGTCCGCAAGTTGGGTGTCTTCATGAAAACTATCAGAGGGTACCTGTTTTCTGTGGCCTGCTTTCGCAAAGATCTTGCCCACTCAGTTTATCTTGGAGCACGCACTGGAAAGACACTGGCCTGCTTCAGTGTGCGGTGACACACCAATAAAACTGGCAAATAATCTCCATTCACTGTTCCTGTACTTGTGTCAACAGTTTCACTTGAGGATGCAAGAGAATGGTTGGAGAATGGTTTCAACTGTTGGAAACCATTTTGAGACCATGATGCAAGTGAGATGAGCAAGTGTATCGTGAAGAACAATGCCACTTGGTATCTCAGGATCTGTTCGGAGCAATGCCAATTACAGCTTCCGTCTGAAAGAGGGAATGCCCAGGTTCCATACCTGCTGGCTGCCAAACCTGAAAAACGCACAAACACCCGAAAAACGCGCCCCAGGAGTGGGGCTCATAGGTAAGACAACAAACAGGTTGGAGTGGTGCGTTTTGGTCCATTTTTGCCTGCCGTGTGAAGTCACAACAGTGTTAAGCTTTTCAGAATTTGCAGAAAAGCAACGCAAGAGGGGAAAACTGAAACACTGGGTTTTCTTCGGTTGAGACCATGTCAATGTGAGAGGACAACAAACAGCCACAACACCCATCCTTGGCAACCCCACACCCCCCTCGCCTCCCTCCCTCACCCCGAATCTGATGGGAAAATGTTCGCACCGAAAAAATCAAAATTTTCTCGGTTGTGAAAAGTGATGTTGAGACATTTCTTACAGATCAGCAGGTATTCTTCCCAGATAAAAGGTCGTGATGCACATTTGGACAAAAAAGATAAAATGTGGAAACAGGGCTGAAAAATATTCTCTCGGACAGGCAAATCATTGATTGGGGGGACATTTCAATTTTGTATTTTTGTCTGATGGTGGGCAAGGGGCATTTCATTCGCAGAGAAAAATTGCGTGAAACTCGCAGAAATTTTTCAAACTAAATCATTGAAATTCTGAAACTTTTCAAAAGTTGCGCACTTTGCGCACCATCCAAGCGCAAAGTGCAGAGCGCAAAGTGCGCGGTGCGGGGGAAATCCCCCATCAGGCCCCCTGGCGGCGTCCTAGTTCTCCCGCCCGGGCCCCGCGCCTCTCTCAACGCGTGCGCCGAGCTGACCTCATTACCATCCCAAACCGAACGGTGCGCTCGGGAAACGGAGCCCACAACTTACTGCGCGCAAAATAACAGCGAAATATGGCTCAAGAAGACACACTGCTGCCAGAGATGTCCACTCAGCTGATCCTGGAGACCATCGACCAGCTGAGGAAGAGGAAAGCTCGGCCGGATAGAGAAAGAATCGCGCATATGATGCAGCGAAAGCACGGCATAACTCCGCAAGAAACCGAGACCGACCTTGAGCGTTTGGTGGACACTGGAATTGTTGTCAAAGTCGACTACAAAGGCAACACGAGCTACAGAAACGCGGCCAAGTGGAGGAAATCGCACATGGGGCACGTCATCAACTCCAATATCATCCAGTCGATCCTCAAGGAGGGCATTATGGAGGTGCAGGGCGGTCCGCAGGCTTGGGGAAGCGCAGATCAGCAGTTGCGGCAAAATTCTTCGCAACTTGCGTCTGACGAGGGACCGGGCGCCGCAGTCGCCGCAACCGCCGCCGCCAATTCGGAAAACGAACCAGAAGATTTATCGATGAAAGGACCACAGAATGTGGCTTCAGACGGGGAAAGTTCAACCCAAGGAGGGGACACGGCCATGGGTCCAGTCTCTCCGGGGACAGCGGCGGAACTGACGAAGAAGTTTCCCGACTGGATCACTCCTCCGGGGGACGCGGGGAAAGGCGCGGGGTTCATGGAGCTCGAGAAGTGGATGCGTCAACGCGACCCGGAGACCAACCTCGTCGGGAAGCAACTGTTCTTCGCCCTGAAGCGAGAAGTTGAGGCTGGACGGATCACCAGGAATCACAAGACGGGCAACTTTCAGATCGGTGAGTTGGTTCAGTCGCGCGTGCGTGCGTGTGCATGCGTGTGTGCGTGTGCGTTTTATTCTGGTGTTTGGTGTATTATCGGTACATCGTCACAAGAAAACGGGTTTGTTTGCAAACTTTTCGTCGTTTTGCACTTGGGTGGAGCGGAGGGTCTTTTGTTGAGACGCCGTGACGCAGGAACGCAGCGACTCCGCGACGCGCTTCGTCGCTCGAGCGAACCAACACGCGCCCTGCTTGCGGTTGTGTTGCTGAGGGCCAAGTCGCGCCAATTTGTGTTTGCGAGACTTGTCTGCTGTCGGACAACGGAAAACTTACAGATTCTGAAACAAAACTTGTACATCTGATTGTTTATTGAGATTTGAAACGCAAAGTTGTGGACACACGCACTTCGCAAAAACGCGACTGTCTTCACGTGTTTCCTGAACTCGTGCGTAAAGAATTCAAAGCTGCCGAGTTTGTCTCTGCTTCCCTTGTCAGTTGCTCATTCTTGGAAAGGCGTGACTTTTTGACCTGTTTCTGAAGAAATTACACAAAAAAGGAGGCAACGGTCTGACGTGTCATCCAGAATGTAGCAAAGTTGGCGTCTCCGGTAGCTTGACTCAAACTGCAGGCACGACAAAAACCGCAAATTCCCGCGCAATGCAGAGCAACCGGGAGCGGAATGGAGGAGGGGGGGGGGCTGGTACTCTTGTCATGTGGACGCAAAAGTGACTTTGCCTTGTGCCTCCCAAAGTTTGCATCGTCATGCGCAACGTTTTCTCACAAAGTTTTCCGTGTCAAATTTTCTGCGGTTCGTTTTCGCGCTCCGGAGTGGTCAGACATCTCCGTTTCGCACTGGGTCCAATGCAAAGTTGAGCACTCTGAGTCATTCGAAGCGCAAAAGAAGAACGGCACGGGACGCTTCGGGTGGGACAGGGTGGGGGTCGGTCGCTCGCTCGCTCCCCCCACAAACAAACCCGATTTGCTCCCCAATTTGCGCGCGTGTGGACAGTGTGGCCGACAGTTGTCTTCGTTTTTTGCAGGGAGAGGGATTCGCCCGCCGCCGTTCAAGAAGCCGAGTAAGGGAGGAGGACAGGACGTGTCCAAGATCAAGATCAAGCGTCTCAAGCCGGGCAAGAAGGTCAGTGCATCAAGGTCACTTTTGAGCAAGTTCGGGTCCGGCGTCAGAGGCTCTTGCCACACTGAGAGCGTCACGGTTTGCGTGTTCGTCGCATGATGGTCGTACGTCGCAGGATGCAGCACACGGCGACGCACACGGTGCAGAATAAGTCCCAGTTGTGTGTGCGGAGTGCGTGTTGTACGAGTGCGGTGACATGGCGGCTGTGTGGAAGCGACAGATTTTCCGTTGGTGCGAAGAGTGGAGGGCTCTGATAAGATTGGGCGCGTCTGCTTTACACGTACCGGAAGATGTGTCGAGCGCAATGGCGTCTGCGTCCTCTCAGCGTCTGTAGATCCGACCGAAGCTGCAACAGGCTGATGGATGGGTCTTGGGGTCTTCATACTTACCAAACACAAAAGCGAATCGTCTGCGTCTGAAATAGTTTCTAGAAATGGAGCGCGCTTTTGCGCGTCGATCCACGTGCGCCATTTTGTGTGCTGTCTGTGCTGTGGCGACAGATAAAGTTGTTCGGAGGTGTGATATTCATGTAGGCCTCAAGTTTTGTCACGATTCTATTGTCCCAGTCATTTTTTTCTTTTTGTACCGTGTTTTGTGGCAAAATTGTTCTGTTCATTTTGTACTGGAAAAAACAAAGAGAAACCAGATACCACTGTCCGGAGAAAAGCGTCCACACTGACTGGGCTGGACAAAAAAAGTTTTGTCCTTTGCGAGAGGTCACTGACGTCCGTCTCAAAATATATCGCAGTTCATGCTGACGCCCGAGAAATGGGGAGGATAGAAACGACACAGACAGTCGCATTCTGTCGTGGCTTGTGCGCACGCAGAGAGACGCGCTTTTGGCGTGTATGTGAAGTTGTGCATGATCCAGCGCCACCGCTCGCGACTGGGCAGGGCCGGGCAGAGCAGAAGCTGATCAGCTATTCGTGTGCGCAAAATGGAGTCGGGGACGCTCCTCTCCCTCCCCGCCGCGCCGCTCCAGCCGTCGCTGCGTCGCCCTTGCTGCAATGGAGGGAGCGAGCGACCGTACTGCTGCGTCTGTGCGCGGCGCGGCTACCAGGAAGGGCTGGGCGTGCGTCACGGGACCTTTTGAACCGCTCTCTCCCCCGCACAACCACGGACTTTGGCTTCAACAACCATTGCGTAAGCTCCGATTTTTGGGTTGCGCACAAGTCCGTGTGGTGGTTGCGCACAACAAGCGATGAGATATAAATAGTAACAGGCCCAGGTTTCTATGCGAAGCGAAGCGATGGAGAGAAGAGACAACTTCAGAGCGCAAAAACACATCGGGCGACGGCGGCAGACATTTCAGGGTGGCGTGCGCTTGTGGTTCTTGGAAGCGTGCGCCTGTGAAGTCCCCTCCTGACGGGATCCATCAGCAGCGTGGAAATCCGATAGACTCGGCTCCGCTCGCTCGCTCGTGGAGCGGGAGGTGAGGAGGAGCGCTCAGCTGCGCTCGATGCCTGCGCTTCGCTCGCTCTGTCCCTGCAGGACGATCGAGACGGCGCGTCAACAGCCCGCCGCGCGACGCCTTGTTGCTGCAGTTTTTCCTGACCCATTTCGCACAGAATGCGTCCTCCACCACCACCCGCACGCGCACACGTATTGCGGTGTTGCTGTAGCTTTTCGGCCCCGTTTCGCACTGAATGCGTCAAGCGTCCCTGAATTCACGTCAATTGACGCTGTCTCCCCGGTTGCGACGCAGGCGTCAAGGACGGGAGACTTTTGACGCAGTGCGGATTGTCGTGTTTCAGAGACGCAACGCAACAGCGCACCTGCTGCGTCCGACGTACGAGTACAGTTCAGGTGCACATTTTCAGGGACAACGCATCGCACGTGTTTATGATTAGGTTGCCGGGGACTGTAAATAATTTAATCGGTCAAGAGTTCAACTCGAGCAATTTGCGACTTTGATTTCAACCTCCATTTCCTTCCTAAGAACAAGGGAGTCATTCAGTGCGCAGTTTTCCCTCAGTGCGTGGAATTCACATTGCGGTCTTGTGTCCGCACAAAATTTCTCTCCCCCCCCCCATAAAAATTCATTGCGTGTGACCCAAATCAATCTTTCCCGCAACTGCAGTGAGGTGTAGTCGATGACCTGTGCTCGTTGACCTCGAAGACAGGTTGAAGTTTACTGGAGCAAGGTCACGGAGTGCTGGACGGTGCATGTGCGAAACAACACACAGTCTGGGACCAACCGCACCCGCAACGTGTTGATTTTGCAACCGGTCGTTGGAAAAATGTGAAAAGAATTCGGAGCGCAACGACTGGCTGGCTTGGCTGGCCGCACTTTTTACATGGCTGCTGTACCGCGCGCTAAACCGCGGAAAGAAGCGGCCGCCATTGCTCCGCACTGTGCGTCAGTGGGAGAGGGACGGGCGGGCGGGGCGGGCGGGGCGGGAGGGCATATCAATTTTGCACAGAAGCTCCGAGGCATCAGCGCTCGAGTCCACCGCGCGTCGCGTCGCGTCGTCGGACTGACGGAGGGATCTAAACACGTCCCAGGTCCCGACACATTTTTCACCGGCCCCCGCGCCACCGCGACAGACGGTCGTGACAGCACCGCGCCTACTGCCGACACAAGCACACGACGACGTGCCTCACAAATTCACATCAACGTGTCAAGTCGAGAGAGAAGCGGAGAGCGGGGGATCTTGAAGCAGAACACACAAGCGAAGCCCGGTACACAAGAAGCGCTCTATTTCCCTGGCCGCTCTCTCTCTCGCTGGGTGTTGCGTGAATTGGCGCTCCTGTGTTGCGCAGGGAAAGAAACAGCGCAGGTTTGGGTATGTCGAGCCACCGGGTACTGAGTGTACTGAGGGGGACGCCTCTTTCACGCTGGAAGCGTTCATGCGTTGCGTCGCGGTGCAAATCAGTGCGTTGCGTCACGGACTTTGCGACGCTGCGTCCACTTGACCTTTTGCGCCGGTACAGGCAGGAAACGCACGCCGCACCCGGTGTGAAAAGGGCCCACAGCAAGTGGTACAGTACATGTACTGAGCAACAGTATGTTTTGGTGAAATGTCAGTCATATCGGCGCAACTCGCCCATCCACCCACTTCTCTACGACCAAACACACGTTTTTGCGCCTCTTGCATGCAAATGCGTCGTGCTGCAATAATTCGGGGGTTTCTCTGCCACGCACGAGCGTGGAGCACAGTCCCCTCAGGTTTGGCGCTTCGGCCTCCGCCCGCTGGTCGTGATGAATAGCGAAGCGCGTGCCTCTCTCTCCGCAGACGCGACTCCAAACCAGCGCGGAAAAAAAGATGGCGGTGTTTATTTTAACTCGATGATTATCTCTGGCTGAGCGTGGCTGAGCTCTGTGGCTGTGTTTGGGAACGCTGCTCTCATCGCACCATCGTTTATCAACGTCTGATCTGGGACTTTGCACCTTGATTTCCTGGTTGTGCGGAGCGCGCGCCGTGGTGCGCCATTTTGCGCTCGCTGCCTGAGTGAGTGAGTGACTGCCACCGCTCCTGCGCTGCTCCCAAGGCCGCCCCGCTGCCGGCGCGAAGCTTTTGCGCTCCAAGCTCATGTCGACGCGCGTGGAATCCGTGCGCTCGTTGGGCCGCGAGAAAGTGAGAGAATTTCCCGGAGAAACGGGTGAATCCTGTGCTGTGGACCTGACCCAGTCGGTTGGTTTGCTCACGGATTTGCTCTGTGATGGAAGGGTGGGGAAGACGCAGGGGAACTGGACTGTTCATGTTGATGCGATAAGGGGAGAGAAACGTTTGCGCCTCTCGGTGCGTGCGACGCTCGTTTCGCTGGTAGCTGCGATTCAAAGATGTCTGCGCCAGCGTCGCGCCGCTCGCAACACCGCAGCGCGGCTGGGATGGTGGAGGCTGTGAGGAGTTGCGTCTCATCAGTAGCCGGGGCTGCGCTGCGCTGCGCTGCGCTGCGCTGGTGGTGTGTACAATACGCGGTGAGAGAGAGAGCGAGCCGGGAGCGAGAGCGAGCGAGCGCACTTCGACCGGTGCGAGACGCGAGATGCGGCTCCCTCTCCTCCTCCAGCGTCGCTCTCGCCTCCGATTGATGCGAAGTTTCGCGGTGGTTGCGGTGGCGCGAGCGGCGCGGCGCGCGGCGGCCGCAGCGGCGGATCAATGAGGAGCGGCGGGGGAGGAGGGGGAGCGAGAGGCCGGGGGCGGAGCCGGGTGGGGGACGGAGGAGGGGGAGCGGTGAGGTGCGGCCCTGGAGTGTCTGAGAGAAGCAGCATTGGGGTGAGATGATGGAAACATACTCAGGCTGGCGCGCGCACGCACACGGGCCGTGCACTCTACACTCCGGTTGAGCTCCAGATTTTCTCCTCACGTCACATTCCCTCACTTCCCATCTCTTAGCTCAGTTATCAGAGCGATGAACTTGTCCCTGCCTTGCGCGACTCCGCGTCCCAACCTGTCTCTTTCTCCTTCCCGTGTCCTTGTCCACACGTCTATCGCTCAAGTCCCCAGAGAGACAGGCAGACGGAGAAAAGAAGAGAGGAGAGATGAAGCACCTCCTGTGGGGGAGGCTGCGCAATGGGGCGCCTCCATAGCACTCAGCTCACTCCTGCGTCTCTTCTGTCATGCGCAACGGAGGAATGCGAGCAATGGACAGACGAAATGAGCTATAAGGATGAAGGAAAGAAGAAATGAGCGCAGGACAGGATGAAGGAAGGAAAGAACAGAAGAAGGAAACATGAGACAAAGCATGTGATTCGGGTCTGACTTCTTTTGTCACGTACATTTGGATGACAGAAAGAAGAAACGAGCAGAAGAAAGGATGAAGGACAAAAATTAACAGACACTACCAGTCGGAGAGACAAAGCGTGTGATTGGGGTCGGACAGTACATTTGTACACGTACTGCGCAAATGTGTACTGCGCTGCGCACTGCGTTCCATTGGGTGCGGAGAGCGAGCGTTGTATTGAGCGAATCCGACTGAATTGCATTGTGGCTGATCCACGGAAAAAATCGTTTCCCGATCTGCACTGCCGCGACTGAAGCTGCGAGTTTGGCGCGGTGTGGACAGTGTAGGTGTTGGGATGGAGGGAGGAGGGCAGCGTGGGGTGGAGGAATGAAGGAAAGATGGATGCCGTAGCGGCGCGGCTGGTCCCGAGGGGGAGTCACGTGGTCAGTGATGGTGGAGGCCTCGTCCCGTGTTGTTTTTGAGCGGAACCCATTTCCTGTTGGAAACAGCGCACACAGAGCCGAAGCCACCCAAACTCCCGGTCGCCTGTGTTTGGCGGATTTTGCGTTTGTCCTTTGCTTTGCAGGAATCGTGTTCACAAGTGTAACTGTCAACGGCGGGCGGTGAGGGGAAAGCGTTTGCTTTGGTAGCGGGGAGAGGCGCGAGTCAAGGGCAACCCGAAACCTCGGTTTTTGTGGACACGTTTTGACTGTGAAAGTTTGTGCATTTGGACCTGTGGACAGAGCTTTGCGGAGGGACGCAAAAGCCTATGCATGTTTCTTTTCAGTGTTGCTGTGAATGAACGAACGACAGAGACGTTTGTGTTTTTGTGCGGGTTTGCGTCCAGAATCCGGGTTGTTTTGAACTGAAAAACATTCTTCTTCAAACTGCCGTGTCATGTGCGTGTGTGTCCTTTTCACAAGTCAACCAGCGTCACCAGGACTTGGTCACAAGACTTTTCTGTGGCCAGCAATGTGCCGCAACGCGTGACGTATCTGATGTGAAACAAACCTTCAGGAGTAGAAGTGACTGAAATTCACAGGTGCTGGATATTTTTTCTGTTCCGTGTTCTTGTGTCGCATAGATTTATCACTATTGTTGTGGGAACAGAAAAACAACATGTGCTGCGCCGCCGCCATTTTCTTCCGACCCAAACTGCGTCTCAGTCAAGGTTGTTATTGTTTTCCCCGTTTCTCGCTTTGTCTGGGTCTGAAAAACAGTGGCGAGAGACTGAGACTGACATTTGCAAGGCCATGTTGCTGTGTTGAAGTCAGGCAATCAACGTTGTTTCCCCGGGGTTCGAAGGCGTGGGTGTGCGTGCGTGTCTGCGCGTCTGCGTGCGCGCGTCTGTGTGTGATAACCCACGACAGAGCACTTCAGAGAACATTGCGGTCAATTCATACCACACGCGTCCCGCGGTGCCGGCCTGACTGTCGTGACTTGTACAAAGACGCACTTGTACAAAGACGCAATGAGTGCGTTTAATGCGCTGTTTGCTGAATATGTGGCCCAAGCGGTGTGGCGGACTTCAACAAAGTCAGAACTGGTCAGAGAACGCAGAACGCCGCTCCGGTTTGTCGAAGACGTCCATTGCCCCCATTGAGGTTTCAGAACAGTGTCTGAAGCCGGCACATAAACATGATGACATGGGACAAACTTTCTCTCTTATCTCTCCTTTCAAACGCTGCTGAAAAAAAAGTCGCGGGGCGGGTTTGCGCACAAAGCGGCCATGACAGGTGCGCGAAGCTAACGCGACGCCACGAGCACCAGAGATGCTGGAGGCCCGGGTCACAGCGCGCTTGGCTCCTCAGTACAAGTCGCAGGCAATGACGCAGTACCAGTAGACTCACACAGGAACGCGACGCGTGACGCACCCACTGTGAACCCGGCCTCAGGACGCGACAAGGCGCTGAGTCTACAGCGGGACGCGTCAAGATGCGACCCGCACGAAAATAGCCGAGTGTACTTGTTGTGTGTACTGTTGTGTACTTTGCTTCAGTACGTACGTCAGTAGGTGTGAAATAGGGCAGTATCTGGAGCGGTGCACAGAGAGAACGACAGGGGATGATGCCACACACCTGTCGAGGAGGGCTCCGGGGGTTTCTATTGTTTTCTCACCTTTTCAGGTGGAACAGATACACGCAGTGCGTGATTTCACCGCACAGAAATTCCATATTTTGAGCATTGGGACATTTGTGTTTGGTACAAGAATGAGGAACCACGGACGAACTTTGCGCGAGCAGATTCCAAACTGTTTCGAACACGCAGATCTTGATGCCGTTGAAACGCACAGTGTTGCGCTGAAACGTTTCTTCCTTCTCATTGGAAACTTGGGAAATTCGAACTGATTCGGTGGCCTCATCGTGAGACCTCGGCATTCGGAGCGGACAGGTGCGCGCTTTCTGGGGCAGGGTCCAAACCGTGGGGATGAGGAGCAATGACTGACCTGAAATGGGTTCGTTTTCAGCACATCTGTTCACATCTGTGGTGCAAAAGTTCGGAGATAAAGACATTTTGGGGTGAGGGGGGTCTTCCCGAAGCCCGCTGGAACTGCTGAGGGTATTGTGTTGAATGATGTGTCTGAATCGGTTGGATTACTTTGTGTCGATGTCATGCGGGCTTTCAGACACACTCCACGTTTTTGCGCTGCGCTAGTTTTGCGCGCCACATTTTTGCGCGCTCGGGTGTGTGATCCCCACTTTGCCTGGCATCACTTTTGCGCAGTCGGGGCGAAGTTTGCCTGCGCTTTCTGACTGTTTACCTGTTCTGCGCTGTTTTCTTGATACACATACTTGCGTTGCGTTGATTGCTCGATCGATCGGTGCGCTCCGAGTCGCTTTGAGGTCACATGATCCGAAACGCTGCGCGCACCTGCGCAACTGTTGCGGGACGTGTGTGATGGCGGAGCGTACTGCTGGGAAGAAAACGAGAAGTTTGGCGTGTGTCAGGAAGGCACGTAAAGAAAGAGCAGAGCGGTTCAATGCAAATTGCGTCGCAGAGAACACAGTGGCATGCACTGATCAACGTAAAGTCTAGAAGATATGGACATGTCGTTCCACCGTGTGAAGTTTGCAGAACTCAGGAAACCTCGAAGCTGAATCAAAGAAAAATCAGGCAGCTGTCGACTGTAGGAATCTTTCTGCACAACAGGTTTTGGAAAAAGGACATGTGATTTGACTTTGTCAGAAAACAGTTCTGTTTCACGTGCACACTGCTGTTCGGAAATTTAGCTGGTACTGAGGCCTTTGATGAAAATTGTGAAAATTTGGAGGGGGATTTGTCTGTGCAGACAACATACAGCATTTCCAATGAAAGCAAGAACAACAGCAAGTTACTCAGCACCTCTACAATTTTCAGCATTTGTTTCTGTTCTGAGTGAGCTGGTTTTGTGTTGTCCAGTTCAAGTGGTAAATTCTGGCAAAGGATAAAGCAGCTTTTGGGGGATAAAGCAGCTTTTGGGGAACAATTCAAATAATGTTGCCTCTCACAAAGTTCTCAAAAGTTCACATCTTTGTCCAGTTAGAAAAGGGTTTGCCAACATAAACAACAGCAGATGTTTTGCCTGGAAGCATTCATTTCAATGAAGGCATCCTTCAATTTTGAACTGCATGGGCCACTGAAGAAATTAGAAGAATGACAAGGAAGAAACCAGAGCCAGGACCAGATATGGGAAGTTCATCACCAAGAGGCAATAGGAACAGAGGAAGAAATCTGCCAAGCTTGTGGCTGAATTACTGACGAAAAGAAAACAAAGGAATGAAGGGGCCAGGCAGAAGCTATGTCAAGTGGAAAAAACCAGATCCAAAGAAGGAAAACTCATCTCCAAGAGGCAACAGGAGAAGAGGAAGAAATCAGCCAAACTCATGGCTGAACTGCCAAAGAGAAGTGAAGGAAGAAAATAATGAAAAAGCCAGCCAGAATGAGCCATGTCAGGTGGAAAGAGCAAGATCCAAGCATGGGAAATTCATCACTCAGAAACAGCTGGAGAAGAGGAAGCAAAAATCCCAATTCTGGATTGAGTACCATCAGAAGAGAAGGGAGCAGAAAGAAGCTACTCAGAAGGAACTTGTGAGGGATAATGGGTCAATGATGTAGTGTGACTGTTCAATGAGCATTGCTTCCTGTAGTTGCTTTGATGAGGCAAATAGCAGTGTCTTCAAACATTGGCAATTTGCTTCTTTGTAGATCAGGGCCTTTTGAAATTTTCTTGTCCTAGAATCTACCCTGTCCCCAACTTGAAGGGAACATTTTGGAGAAGTTCAGTTTTTCTGTGAAAGTAACAATGCCAAACTTTGTGATGTTGGGTCATTTGCTGTCTGAATTTGATTTATATAGGAAACTGCTCAAGTAGTTCGTTTTCCCACAAGGCAATTTCCTTACTTTTGCATCAGTGGGAAGAGTTTTGAACACAACAGAACTGGAATTGCGTTGGAGAATTGTGGATTGGTTTCGACACAATCAGCCTGCACAACAAAAGGGTTCCCAAAGTGTTTGCCTGTAGACTGAAACTGAATTGGATGAACACGAAATTTCTTGGCCTGACATGTCTTGTATCTGAGAAGTGTATTTTACTCTGTGGAAAATTGTGTGGAACCCAAGTGAAAATGAACTCTTGCTGAAAACATTTTGACCCAACAAAAGTTTTGGCTCTCTTTGTTTTCGAAACTTCCAAGTGTGACCAAAACACAAGCACCAAAAAAGATCTTCATTTCGAGAACTCGTGCACAGTTGAAAACTTGGAGAAAGACGCAGTTTTGCCTGGAACTCTCATTGTTTTGGTCCTCCGAAGGTCAGACGCTGGCCGAGATAGAAGTCGGGCACGGACCACCCTGGAACCGCCAGAGTGGGAAGAGAGACAAATGAGGTCACAAGGCTTCAGGCTTGTGGACATTCTTCGCGTTGAAGAAGGGCCCTGAAGAACAAACTGAGGCCTTCCGTGCTGTCCACAGTCAAGAGAAACTTGTGGGGAATGATTGGGGGAGGGGGGGGAAGGGCTGCAGTTGCTCAACTTTTGTGTGTACGTGTTTTCATGTGTGCGTGTGCGCACTTGTCACGTAATGACGTCGCTCACGTCACATGACGTCATGACGTCTCTTGCGTTACGTCACGGCGCCCGTTTTTCCAGAGCAACGTCATCTTTTGACGTCCACTTGGATTTCATTCCTGACCGCTCCTCTGTTATGGCGGTTGCGCACATACTCGCAGCCACCACATCTTCCACCTCTTCCTGCACAGTTGCGCAGATAGGCGCCACAACTTTATCGAGTTGCGTTGCGCTGGAGCGCCCGCCGGGGAAGTTGGTTGGTAGATGCTGTAGACGCTCGCTCCATTAGAAACTACCTCCGTCGGTGAAATATCCTCCAGACTCCACCACAGACAACGGCAAGAGCCATATTGGAAGCCGAATTGACTCCAGATTTCAATCGACCTCCATCGCTCTTGTTTCAGCGTGAATCGTCTGCAGGAGTTGGAAGGCGTTTTGGAGAAATCAAGCGCTTTTGGAAACGCGCGTTTAGAGCGTGAAAAGGAAGTGTGATGCAAATAGGAAGTTTTAGTGTTGAAAAGGATCGGGAGTGGTAACCGACATGCTCAATGGGCGCTTTGTTTATGGAATAGCGGAGGAAGTTATGCAGCTGGTTCGGTGGCGCCGGATCAAAGTTGATGTGCACAACGCTCTGTGATCTCCTGAGTCGCCTCAGACCTGGGTCAACACATTCCACACACGACACGGCAACAATGCGGCCTGTTTCTCCGCCGTATTGGGCTGGTAAACCTTGACGTGGTTGAGGAAGTTGTGGTTGAAATGCAGGTTTTGCGTGGTTGAGAGAAGTTTTGCTGTTTGTGGACGGATTTCGCGGCGCGTCGTGAGGTTGTGAACGCAAAGTTGTTGACGTGGACGCGATCCGTTCACGTAGCGTCTTGAGGTAGACGTGATGCTTTGACGTGACGTGACTTGTTGACGTGAACGTGACGTGTTGACGTGAACGTGACGTGTTGACGTGAACGTGACGTGTTGACGTGAACGTGACGTGTTGACGTGAACGTGACGTGTTGACGTGGCATACGAACACGACCAAGGAACGAAACGGATTGACGTTAGTTGTAAACTCCACGAAGTGACGTGGCTTTTTGACGTGAATACAACGAAGGGACGTCAAAGCGACGCGTTGACGTCGTCACGCTTTGACGTCGCGTGACGAGAACGCGACGTCTTGACGTGACTTGTCGACTTGAACGTGAAATTCCTTGACGTCACTTGTCGTGAACAGTCGCGACAGTTGAACGCGAATTGTTGATTTGTTCGTTCTCAAACTTGCGCAAATGTTTGCATTTGTCGCAAAGTTTTTCATAACGTTTCTCTCCACCACTGAAGCTTCGTGAAAGACGTTGAGATAAGAGATAAAGGTTTTGGTAGACAATGGGTTTGAAATCATGAGAGAGTTCTCAGAAGTCCTGAAAGGAAAATTAGTTTTGTTCTGCAGTTTTGCGGAAACGCCCAGTTTGGTTGTTGTGTGGATGCAATGAGCGGTGCAAGCAGCGAAAACCAGATCATTCATCAATTGTCCTTGAATACGTACAACTGCAGTCAGGCACACGAGCCAGTGGCCCTGTTGGCCAAACGCTCCAGGGTTCTTCTCGTGCATGAACAACGTTTCCGCCGGATTGGACGTCAAAACTGAGTTCCGTTGACGCAGAATCCAGGGCCTCGCGAAAAGGAACCACAACCTATCTTTGCGTCACTGAAAGATTGGAAGTCCGTGGTGAAAGCAGTTTGATGCTGGTCACCCAACGCTCCTCGGAGGTTGTTGATGTTGTGATGTTCCGTGTGCGTGTGTGGACAGCCTGCACGCATACATTGGGTCAGTCTCGTGTGTGTCCATCGCCTGCAGTGGTCAGCCACTCCAGTTTTCTTCGGTGCGCTGGGCACACAGTTGCGGGCAAAAACCCAAAAGAAGGGCACAACGTTGAGGTCCAATGCCGTTCTTGTACATGTGCACACCTCCCAAGTTGTAAAGCGCTGTTCACACCGGAAAGGCAGAAGGGACTTTTCGCACGAAAAGCTGTTGCACTCGGAACAGGAAGACGTGTGTGAAAACGCTTCGACGCGGCTGGTGTGACCGCGGCGTTACGAGCGCTCTGTTCACAACATGTGGATGGGCACCAGCTGCGGAGCTGTATCCCTTAATGCACCAATGACCTCCAGTGAACTCCAGTCCCCACACAGTCAGCGAGGCCACTGCTGCGAACAACGTGCTGTTTCTGGCAATGATCTGCACATTGGACACAGTGCGCGCGTTTCTGGCAACGATGAGGCGGAGAGAGTTGGCACAGCGTCTGAGCGTCTGAGTGGATGAAGACAGAGTCCCCCCCCCCGCCGCCAGTTGAGTCACCTGGCTAAATTGCCAAGTTTCCCCCAAATTATTCCTTGTTGGGAAGTGACCCGTTTTCAAATTCTGAGCAGAACTTTTTGCGTGGCCACCCCCCCCCCACGCCTGTTGTCATGGCAGTCCACCCAGACCGAGTCACCCCCAAAACGATCGGGCCCAAATGTGCAAGTTTCCTGTGGGCCTTGTTGGCGACGGGCTCTTTGATCTCTGAAAAATTCGATTTCACAAGGCGACTCTGGATTTGAGTGTGAACACAGAGAAAGTTTGACCAAAATCTCAAAGGTGGAACAGCGGAACAAATCGACGCAACGCCGATTGACTTGGACGCAACCAGTACTCTGTGGATTGCCAGTGTGAAATACTGCAATGGACGACGCAGCGCGTACACATTGAAAGGGGAACGCATTTGGGCAGTTTTGAAACAAGCGTGACATGCCAAAGTGACGACGACAAGAGCGTTGAGACTGCGGGATCTGTGTGACAGTGTCAGACCGAGAACGAGATCCAAACTTTACTGGGACACCGTCGCAACCGCTGCTGGCCAGGCGAAAATGGGGCGAACCAGATATGGCAGAGTGCGTATTCCTTTCTCTCTTATTTCTGCGCGATTTTGTCTGTTACAAAAGCAGAACTGAAACAGATGTTGGAGGCAGCAGTCGAGGCTGAATTGATTGAGCTCAGAGACACTTGTTTGTGACGTTCAATTTGGTAACTTCACTTCGAGTGCGTGAGGCCTGTTTCACGCATCAATGGACGTGGCGTCGTCGCTTAAGACGTGGCGTCCGTTGACGTGCACAGAGACGCAACGCCTGACGCATCCACTGTGAAACAAGCCCTGTACGTTTCCACAGTGGGAGTGTTGAGAAAATAAATGATCGCCTCCAGCAGACCTACTGAAGCTTTTTCTGTGTCTTTTGCTGAAAGTGGAAGCCATGATAGAGCCAAATTGCGGTTTCGATGTGGGGAGTCGGTTACGGAGGAAGTACACTCCGGCTCAGGCCTGTTTGTCCTGTTTGAGCCAACATCGTAAACAACATGGTCACAACACATCTGCACTGTCGGCAACAGCGAACATGTTGTTCTCTGTGCTTGTGTCAATGCAGTGCTGTGTGAGCGACTGTTTTCGCTCGGAGGGGGGCGGGGCGGGGTCTGGTGGTCTGCACTCCCTGGGGGGTTCGACTTCAGTCCGGGGCAGATCCACGAGCGAGCTTGGGGGAGGGATCAGAGGTCAGGGTGAAGGTTTGGGCCGGATGGAGCACAGGCTGCTGGTGAAAACACACGCACTTTTCCTGAAAAAAAAATCTCTGAAGTTGAGGCTCGAACCACTTCACCCTGATGAAATATTCACTCGACAGAGTCTTTGACTTTCAGCTGTGAACTTGCAGCCTCTTCAGTTCACACATCGGCTGAGCGCGAGGGTGGGTCCGTCCAGATCCTGGACCCCGGTGTCTCCATTTTGTGCGCATTGTCCAAGTGGACAATGTCTCCAAACGTGTCTTCCATAGAATTTCAGTGGCGTGCTGTCTGAAACTGTCTCAGATGGTTGTTTTGCACATGTTTCGCGCCCCTGCCAACGAATCAAACACAAATTTAATTTCTTGGAACGCGTGTTCTTTCAGAAGGCGAAGCGCAGTGAGACGGACGTAGGAGAAAGTAGTGCGTACTCGCCTCCTGAGGGCGGTGCTGCGGTCGGGCGCCCGCGCAAGAGTACATGCAGCAGCTCGTACGCAGGCAGCAGGACGCCGTCCCCGCTCCTTTCTGTGAGTGTTTCCCGCTCCTTTCAAACGATGAGTTCCCCGCTTCCTTCCGGGAGTTCCCAGCTCTGTTCCCTGCGTTCCCCGCTCCTTTTTGTGAGTTACTGCGATCCTTTCCAACGATGGGTTGCCGGAGTCCCTTCATCATTTCAAACGTCGAATCGTGGCGGTCTCTTGCAAAGCGACTGACTCGTGTTCGTGCTTGTCACATTCAGCACGTGTTTCCATTTATTTGACCTTGTTAACGCTTGACGTTGACCCTGTTTGCAGCCGACGCCGAGCGGGGACTCGATGGTGGCGCCCCCGGGTGAGGGCGGCGAGGCGCGCTGCGACTTCTGCCTCCTGTCGGCCGAGAGCAACCAGCACGGGCGGCCCGAGGACCTGCTGTCCTGCAAGGACTGCAACGCTAAAGGTGAGGCACGCATACCGCATAACACACACACACACACACACACACACACACACACACAACCTGCACGGGCTGCTGTCCTGCAAGAACACACACACACACACACACACACACAACTGTCCGAACCTCAAACGACAAACTGTCTACACCCCTGTCGATCTCGAAACTAGAATGCGCAAGTCGTGCAAAGGAGATTGTGGTTGGCGGAGACGCGAGGACCATGAATGACAGGAACCAATTTGATCAGAAGCCCTGAGGAAAGAGCACCCCATAAAGTCAACCAATGAGAGGTCTCTGTTCTTTTGCCTTGGGCCTTTTCTCTGGCCTTCAGAGAGATGTCTTCACGAACTTCCCAAAGCAGAAGAAAAACAAGAACAGTTCACGTTGAACAAAATGATTGCGAGTGCAGAGGCGCATCCAGGGTTGCGTGGGAGGGGCGCCACCCCTGGGAAGCCCAAATTGGAACTTAGACTCATCAGAAGGAGAATTGGGGGAACAAGGTTCGTCAGTTTGTTTGAAGGGGGAAGCAGGGAGTGGGGCCCTTGCTCGTCCTAGATCAGTCCATGTGGTGCTCTATGTTGTAAATCTGTCCCTGGTGCTGCAAATTTGATGAGGTGGTGGATGTAAACCACGCATCTGCTGGCGTGAGGTGTAAATAACGTTGTGAGCTGGACCAGACGCAACAGAAGTCCATTTTGTGACCCAAGGGAGTGGATTCTGGGTTGTTGTGGGGAGTGACCGGCGAGAGAAGAGGGTTCCTGGGTGAACAGAATGGTACTGAAAGAGATGAACATTCGGGCACGCGATGGAAAGGAAGTGGGTTCAGGGGTCACTTGATTTGTTTGTGGGGCTGGGTGGAGGGAAGAGCTGGGACCAGTTTCTCCAGTGCAAGTGCACCATTTGCCTGGAGTCTGGACCTGCAGTAAAATTTGTACTTTGCAAGCGAAACCCTAGCTAATGCAGAAATGTTGCCAGGCTTCTGCAAGTGTGTTGCTTCTCCAATTGCGTTGCAAATTGCAAAGCACTTTTCGACCAACAGACCTGAGGTCCCCGATGGTCCTCTTCGGTCCGCGGAGAGGTCCGCCCCACGACCGTTCTGCCCTGCAGGTTTTGGGAAGCATACCTGTGCAACGATGATGTCCTTGGAGTTCCCCTGGGTCCGCCCTCGAGCCTCTCAAACGGTCGTGCCCTGGTCTGTGCCCAGGGCGTCTGCAGCATGCATGCGTTAGAGACCTGGTCGGAACTTGCGCAATGATGTCCCCAAGGGACCCCTGGATTCACCCGCTTGACGTTTGAGCGCAGCTCTGTGTCCAGGGCGTCTACAGGATAATGGCGTCAGAAACAAGGTCGGAACCTGCGCACTGCAGAACGCCGCTTCCACTTCCCCAACAAACTTATCACTCAGCGCACAAAGCCGCCCCAGGGCCGGCGCACTGAGGCAGCTTCTCCACCGAACCACTGTCGCTCGGGCCAGGGCCACGCTGCGTGCGTCTTGCGTTGCAAGTCGATGGGCGCTGGGTCGTCGCATGTTTGGGGCATCACGCATTGCCGATTCTGCAGGGTGTTGGGGTGCGTCGTGCCTTGATTCCTGGGGTCAAGTCAGTGCACGCTGCGTCACAATCAAGCGAGTGCACGCTGCGTCACAAGCAATGACGCGTCTGCATAACGCAGACCGGAACGCAACACAGGACGCATCCATTGTGAACGAGGACGCACCACCCATTGTGCAGGGACGCAGGACACGTCCAGTGCGAACCATATATACAAAAGCTGCGACGCATCTTTGACGTGCCCAGAGACTTTTTAACCGTGTGGTCGCCCGGAGGGCCGTGTACCACACGCTCAATGTAATCACCATCAGTCTGTATGTCCGTCCATCTGTATGTGTAGAATGGGTCTTCGGGG
>JAAUXT010079093.1_pt1 | contig 37375 bp, 46 predicted proteins | sample 7278171 | NCBI WGS metagenome assembly JAAUXT01 (sample SAMN14350112, study PRJNA611818) | marine sediment metagenome | isolation source: surface marine sediment (1.8m) | place: French Polynesia: Moorea | collected 2018-08 | reverse complement strand
CGTCAGCGCTCCCCACCTGCAGGGCGGCCGCGCGGTGTGCAGACCCTGGTCCCCGTCAGCGCTCCCCACCTGCAGGGCGGCCGCGCGGTGTGCAGACCCTGGTCCCCGTCAACGGGCCCCAATTGCCCGTTCTGTGGCACAAGCAACCAAAATCAAGAGAACAACCAGTGGTGAAAACCCAAAGTTTGTGAGGTCACTCTTGAAATTTGGTTGTATGCACTGACCGAAAAAAGAAACAATCCACGCCAAAACTCCCCGTTGTGGTGCATGGAGAACGTGTGTCCCTGAAAGCAGCCACACAAAAGATGAAAGGCCTTGTTGCGATTGAAGAGTTTCTTCTGGAGCCCCCTGTATCTCCTGTGAATAGTTGTCTGTGCATGTACAGCTCTCTTCTCCGAAAATTGTACAAACATCTTCTTCCACGGGTGCACGCGCTGCCGATTCCTGAGAACAACAAAAGATGTCAAGTCTTGACAAACACAGTGTTATGCTTGTCCTTTCTGTTCATGTTGCAGCCTGAGAACAAACACAATGTAGACTCCAACTCAACCCAGGTACAATCGGTGTCCTTTGTACTAAAGTTGATGTACTGAGGGATTTCAACTGACATGCACCTTCAACCACATGCCGCACAGACTTTGTCAACATTTCAGACCAATAATGACCAGGTTACATGTGATATCAAACTGAGCGTCCCTGGTCGAGACGACGGTTTATTCGTGACCCTGCCCACAGTTTCGCTTCGCAGATTCGACTGAGGCACAATGCAACCTGATCTGTGTTGTTCAGAAACTCCTCCAGACCAGCCCTTCGTCCCGTGCGTGTGTTTCTCGTCCAGACCAGCGTGTTTTGCGTGAAAATAATCACCTGCTGGACGGCGAAAAGACCTGACAGTCTCCGTCAGCCAGGTTCTGCCGACCCCTCCGCCCTCCCTCCCATTGAGTTCTGGACAACACAGTTTCCACTGCAGCACACATTGCACGCGTCCAGAAGCGTTCGAACTCCGAACAAAAGTACTTCCACTGTAGAAAACTGAGGACGACTCCAGCGGATCCAGAGAGCGCCCCTGACCCTCGGATATACACGGATTTGCCCCCCCCCCCCGAATTTTCGGCATCAGGCGAAAAACATGTCAGTTTTTGACTGGACGGGCTTTTGAAGTAGAAGCTTGGATTTGGATCCGCTGGATGACCAAACTTTCACAACAGTTTGGGCTTTCCGAATTCTGACAGTAGATGTCTACGTACTCGTGTCCAATCACAAGGTTTGCTCTTCTCAAACAAACCTTCAGATCACTGCTTCCCAAACAAGTGAAGACAAAGCCTGAGTCACTCGTCATTTTTTCAATGCGTCATTTTTTCAAATTCTAAATGTTCGTGTCTGTGTTTATCTCAGCTTTCACACAAAAAATCTACCAAAACATTCGCCGCACCAGTTCAGAAATGTTGCACCAAAAAAAGGCGAAAACCACAATTGCTAACACCACAGGGGTTTCAGTGAATGTGTTCACAAAACAAACTGCTCACGGGCTTCGTGTTTTTGTCACCAGGAGGATGAAGAAATGTCCATGCCCAACCATGACTTCCAGGTTTGACATTTGAGTCGTCTGTTCTTTTCGTCGAGCTTTTCGTTCTGCCCTCATTGTCTTTGTTTCAACGAAACAGTGGCCAAGTTTAGTTGGAAAACACTCATTTTGTTGACCCTCTGGAAAGGTGGTTGCGTTTCTGTTTTGTTGCCACGTGTTTCGTCTCTACCTGCGTTGGTTCTGTCGGTGTGGATTCCGGTTCGGAACCGAGAGACTTGTGGTCAGTAGAAGGAGTGCGACGCACTGTAGAGTCGACATCCTGCCCCAGCAACGCCCCCCAGTCTGCTTTGCTTGCCATGGCTCTGAATGCTCACTCGCTCGCAGGAGATTTAGCTGGTTTGGTGACTAGTTCGGTCAGGGACGCAACATAATGCAAAAAAAAATCAACTGTAGGGAATGCAACTTGTGTGTCAAGCAAGAGGTGTTTAGATTGCACAACATAGATACAACCCTGCAGGCACTTGAATGTAGATGACTGTTCCTTGAAGAGAATCCAATCTCACAATGAAGTTCCCGATGTTCCTTTCTGGATTCCTGTACACAAACAAGCGCGCCTCAACACTTCTCTTTCTGTGTCTCGAAAAGTACAACTGCACAGCGAAATTGTTCTTTTTGTCGCTTGAAACGTGTTATCAAAACAGTTCACCCCTACGGTAGATCCATGACGTCCCTCACGCCCAGGCCGATGATTTTCAAGTCACCTCCGGCCGCGTTGGTCTGAAACCAGGGGCGATGACCCGGTCCATCAGCGATGGGTTGGAGGGACCCGATTCAGAGTGACCCGTGGTCCGGACGCCGCAGACCAAATCCTCAATCCGTCCATTGTTGTTTTCCCGCGCACGAAGTCCGACGCGCGAAGGGAAGCACGGACTCCACGCGAAATGTGCCTCGTGCCTCGTGTTGCAGCTGCGGAAGGAGATGATCGACCGCTACACGGGGCAGATGGCGATGGACGTCAAGATCCACTACGACAACATGCGGCGCGTCACCGTGCGCGAAAACAACTACTTCTACACGCCCGTCGACGACACGCCCTTCAGGTACACGCACGCATACACACACAACACGCACTCACGCGTACTCGCGGAAAACACACACGCACAGCACACGCACACCTGGGGCAGATCCATCGGAGAATCACGGGGCTGCCACTGTGATTCTTCCCAAAAATATGCAAACTCGCACAACACACTTTTTGTTCAATTTGTGTTTTGGTGTTGTTGTTTTTTTCAAGCTTGAATTCGACCCCCGTTGGTGGTCGGGGGCCCCTGGACAAAATTTCCACCCGAGCTAAGCAGCCACCCACGCATGTACGCGTGCGCAGACACAAAGAACCACTGTCGCGCCTTGAAGAAATGAATGAGTGACATTTCAACACGCTTTGTTGCAGTCTGGGCATCGCACTGCCGAGTGGGTACGGAATGCACTACTTGGACGGAAAGAAGAGACTGGACCAGCACACTGGTGAGCCTGTGTCCACGTGCCTTGTGGTTTATTCCCACTTGAAAGTTGATGCAGGAGCTTTCCTTTTGTTGGACGACTCTCACCGCCAAATATGTGATCTTGAGAACCTATTGTGGTTTGAATGCGAGACCGGTCGGAATCTGTATCAGAAGCAAAGCACCTGGGAATCTCTCAACATTCGAGATGGACATGTCAACCGGTGCGATGCGCTCACTCAAGACGGGGCCATTGGTGTCAGGTCGCTTCTCACAGAAGCACTGTGAGCGTTGCAGCGCTCAACTCCCAATGAAAGTGCTCTTGTCTCATCTTTCATGTTTCTCTCTGTCTCTCCCCCCCTGGTTGAGCAGCCCATCTCTGGGGCAGACTTCCTCAACTCCAATGAAGACGTAGATGCGAGACGTTTCTTGCAGTTTTCACCCCAGGGACGCTTGTAATATTTTCTTCCTGTCATCCCGCAGACCTGGACGCCTTCAAAGCCAGCGCAGCGAAGATCGCGGACTGGAACTACTGCAAACTGGACACGAACGAGACGAGGCAGGACCCGATCGAGATGCTCATCAAGTACCTCGAGGCGGGCAAGAGCGGCGACGCCAGCTTCGCTGACAAATGTGCGTTCCGAGCGTGAGACAAGTCTGGAGCCTTGGTCCCGTTGACTTTTTTGCGACACTCTGTTCAGCACAAGCAAAGAAACAGTGCGAAGCTTAAGAAAGCAAGACCCAAGACTCGTCCGTTCTCAGGTCGCCGAAAGACCACAAAACATTACGATTTGGTTGGGATTCCGTAGACAATGTCCAGAGTTTTGTGCATGTAGCGAAACCAGGTTTAGGGAGAGAACCCTTTCTGTTCTTGATTTGTGTACAACCCTTGTGAGACCCAAATCAACTTGACAAAATGCACCTGCTGTGCCGTATGTGTGTTGGCGAGTGTGAGAACTCGGGCTGTGCTGCTGCTGCTGCTGCAGGCGACACGGAGCTGATCGAGAGTCTGCTGTTCGACGCCGAGGCGACGCGCGGCGCCCTCGCCAACTGGATGAAGGAGAACATGGACGGGAAGCAGAACCAGGACGTGTCCCGGAGGTGAGACGCACCGCCGCGCGCGCGCGCGCGCAATCCGCATGGACGTAGTCGTGCCGAACCGTGGATCTCGATGGTCGTGAAGTTTAGTTCAGTGTTTAGCTCCGTCAATGGGCTTCAGTTTCAGCGAGCTTGGTTTCTGACATAACACCAAAAGTCCTAATTTGCGCATGACTGACCCAAACCGGTAATCTTCCCTTCAGTCCCTCGAATCAGAGACAAGAAAAGTGTCTCTCGTAGATCTGCTTTGAGCTACTCATGTCCTGACAACATCCTCATCGAAAACCCACTGACCTCAGAAAGCCCCAGTTAGTTCTGAAAACATAGAATCCTCCACAGAATTCCCTCAGTCTCCTTTCCAACAGCAGACATCCCTTCTTCCCTTTGCAACAACAGAAACTTTTCTCTGTGACAAGAATCGATTTGCGAAGAACAAATTGTGTGAAAAAATGGTGATGATCTTGCTGTGCTTAATTGTGAAGCAGTGAGCTCCCGTCCAGTGAGGAGTGAGTAACAATCACGTGGATCTCTCAATTCCATCACGCAGCACATCGTCCTCGTTGTTGTGCAGTGTTTGATCCAAGTTTTGTTGACCTTTGTGCGCACTGATTGACCTGATTGCACTGCTTCTCCAACTTTCTGCACTTTAGGCCGTCCAGGTAAATTGCATTTCTCTTTGTTTTTCATATTCTTCGTCGCACAAAAATGTCCAAGTGCAGCAGATGCACAGAAGTTCTCTCGATTTGGACTTGGGGTGCGAGTTCCGTCCTCACACACGCCGCGCGCGGCCTTTGAGCATGTATGAGACTTCCAATCACGAAAACAAAGGCTCCTGGAGCAACTGTTTGCTGAACGACCGCACAAATCTATCCCCCACGGATGCACAGTCCTCGTTCGCATGATGATCTGAAGGACATTCACTTGTCCTCAAGAAATTGCAGCGACGATTTTTGCCTCACCTTATCTTCAGATCTGTGTGAAAACGCTCCACGTCCATTTGCAGGAATGGCATCGAGCTGGTGTTCCTGGGCACCAAGGCCGGGCTCACCCGATACTACAGCATCGCCGAGAACCTCACCGACCCGTGAGTGTTGCCACAGCAGGCGCAGTCGGGGGGCAGGGAGGGCAGGGGTAGACCAATGCGCTTGGCGGATTTTCCAGTCTTTCTGGGCCAGAGAGAAGGCCCCTGATGTTCCCCTTCCGTAGATACGCGAGCGACTGACAAGATACAAGTCGGGCCAGTTGCGTAAAGCACGCACAACTCTTCTTTTTCGCCTGCACCGAGACGCTGGCAGATTCTGCCAACAGTCTAAGTCGTGCAATCGCAAGAAAGAATCGTTCCGAGAGGAACGAACGAACGCCTTCTGGCCCTCGGTTACTTGACCAATAACACGCAACAGAACGACCACCTGGATGAATCAGCGCATGTGCGTGACCTCAACCCGAGCCGTGTTGGGTGCTTCCCTTGCTGACTCCTGCCTTTCCGCCGCAGAACGTTCATCGACGAGCACGTGAACACGATCGAGGAGATGTACTACAAGCGCGCCGTCGAGGGCGGCGAGAGCGTCTTCACCTTCTCAGTGCCTTTCAACGCAGGTGAGGGACGACAACACAAAACGTCTCTGTTCTGTGCGTCAACTTGAGCGCACACTGTGAGCTTCCCAAAGCATGAGCCCTCCTGTCCCCGGAAAATCGACTCACCAGTCCCTTTTTTTGCGCCTGCTGTTTTTGTATCAAGTTTTTGTTGGTTGAGCACGGCCTCCAAGTTCGGCCCGGCTCAGGCCCATGTTGCTCTCTCCTTGCTCCTTGTGTTGACTGGAGATCCAACAGAATCAGATGAACGGCCCGGGTCTCTTGACAGAATTCAGGGCTCCAGATCCTGGATCAACCGGAGAATCCTCTTCCCCTTCTTCCAGACTGAAGCTCCAGTGCAGGACAACTTGACTCCTGCAAGTGTTGTTGCACTAACATGGGCCAGACCAAGTGAGGTCCTTGTGTAAGCTCCCTGGTAGCCCCCTGAATCCGCTCGAGAACAGGTGACACTCAAACAAAACTAGTTTCAGACCAAATGACAGCAGAAACTCTTGTCAAGCAAAAGCTCTGGTACTTGACAGGTGAACAGACGGAGTGGAACTCCACGGTCATCACGGGCAGTTCACCCATCATCATCAGCGAGGACGGTAAGTCGTCTCCATGGAGACCAGCGTCGTGCGTCGCGCTCCGATGTGAACAGCGCACGCCGACGCAGTTCAGAGTTGCACGCAAAAATTCTTCATGACGGATTCGTAAAACGTGCGTAAATGAAAGCAGCTTTCTGACACCTCAAGTGACAGGTGTTGGTTTTGGGGTCGACTGATTGTCAGGATGGATCTCATCGATTGGGTTGATCAGCTCTTGATTGGTCGACTGATCGCCAGGTCGGGAGGCAGTGGCGGGCGTGGTCGGGCTGCAGATGCGCTACGACAAGTTCTACGAGCTCTTCATGGGGTCGACGCGCGTCTGTCCCAACAAACACGGGCCGTGCAACCTCACCTGCGAGAGCGATGTGAGTTTCCGTAAGCGCATCCTGAGGGACCCAGGGCCTCACGGCGTGTATAGAAGGTGCCTGTGGGTAGATCCACAGGGGAGTGCGAGTTGAGTCAAAACGAGAAGATTCCTCAAGGACAGCGGAGAGTCGCATTGCCACGAACAACAACAGACCGAATTGTGCTTCAAATTGCAAAACATGCAAACACAAAAAAACGGAGCGTTTCAACCAATGCTGTTGTCTTTGCAGGAATTAGATTGCTTCCTTCTGGACAACAACGGGTTCGTTGTCCTGTCCAAAACTCAGAGAGACGTAAGTGCTTCATTTCTCAGAGTTTGCTTCTTCTGCCCTGATGTATCATTTTGTGCCGAAGGCGTACACTCGAGCACACATTTGTTGAACTTCTCACGCGTGAGATTCTCAAGCAGTGCACACCCTTGATCGGTACCCTCCCTGTCCCCTTGGCCTGGGTCCGCCAGAGCTGTGAGTTCACCGCGGACCTGCTTGCGTCCTGCAGATCGGGAAGTTCTTCGGAGAGCTCGACCCGACGCTCATGAAGGCGCTCATCAAGAACGCGGACGGCGGCGGCAAGGATGGCGTCTTCACCAAGTGCGTCGTCGTTTCAATACAGGCTCACGCGCTGTCGTTCAATTTGTTCACCAAACAAATGCAGAAATAAAAGAAAACAAGGGGACTCTTTGTGGACGCTGATTTTCTCACTTCTGTCCATTCAAATAAAACCGGCAGATTGGTCTCTACATGGGTTTCCGTGAGCCCAGAGATTGACGATACTCCCGTCTGACTCACAGGATCCCGATGCACGACTACCAGGGCATCTGCGAGATCTGGGTGAAGGGCGGCAGCGGCGCCAGCTCGCTCTTAGATGTGAGTGCAGGGCAGCGAACAGGAGGTGGGGCGGGAGAGCAGCGCACCTCGCTCAAGGGAGAAATTGGGTTTGGTTTTGAAGGACAGGAAACCCGATGTTTGTGGTCGATTACGCTTGTGTCGGCTTCTGTGTCTTGCAAGCCATGAAAGACATTTACGTGTGTGCCATCTTGACAGTGAAGCCTCGTGTAACAAACGCATCACTGACGGGGATCTTCCTTCTTTTGCAGCCTCTCAGGAAACTTTTTGGCAGTTTACTGTGGATATTCCACGAAGTCGTTATGTGAGTAGACCAACATCTTTGTGCATTGCGAACATAACATGCGCGCGCATTTCTGTGGGACGAATCTCGTTCTCACTCTGCAATCCGCTGAGCTGTGTGATGCGAGTGCATGAGAGTCGTTCGCTGTTCGGAATGACAGTGGATTCAATAAACTTCTTCAAACTTATTCCTGTAGTCAACTGCAGCAATGGTGATGCAAGTGTTTTCCCTTGGATGGTGAATGGATCACTTGAGGAGAGGTTGACTGGATGTTGCTTCTCTGCAGATTTGTCGCTGAGTTCAACTTCCGCAGTTGGTGGCACGGCGACTACATGTCGGCTGCAGGTAAGAACTCAAACAAAGTCTCTGTGCCAACTCAGGGGAAGAACAGCAAAGTACACTGTTCTCGTAATAACACGGTTTGTAACTTCATCTCGACAAGAAAATTTCGTAAACTTGTGCATCTGTAGCCAAAAGCGATATCAATTTGAATGAAGAACAAGTGGTTGTTGTTGACCACAAATTGTGTTCTCGACAAATGTCCAACATTTTGCTGTTTAAGTTTCATTCGTTTTTGATTGAATAGTGAGTCGATGCTCTGGACTATGAGACTTTTTGTGCAGTTTCTAGACCTTGTTCTTTCCCTGCAGGATTACTTTTTGAATCGCCCCTTCCCCTGCACTCACTTGACGTGGGGCGACCACACGTAGTTTTTCTTTGTAGAAACCCAGACACCAATTGAGTCCAACATATTGGAACTCAATGAGCCAATTTTTTTCGTGTTCAAACATCGCACTGAGACTGCATGCTCCGTGTCGTGTGTTGTTTTGTCTCTCTCCTCTCTCTATCACTTTTCTCTTTCTCTCGTGTCTTCTGTGAATTGACCCAACCACAACAGCAAAGGTCCATGTTCTGTTCCAACACAATTCGCACAGAACCCATTTGGCATTGTGTCTTTCCTCCACACGTTTTCGTGTCACACCAGAATTTCATAGTTCTACGAACAGAAAGAGAAGCTCCGAAACACGAACAAGAAACCCAGGACTAGATTCTTCATCGACCCAATGTGTACGTTCCCCATGTGTTTGGAGGCCCCCACCACACCAGTCCCACCTGAACACGTACCGTAATCACACGGTCTGCAGGTCTGCAGGAACATCCTCAGTTGCTTCACCTTTGCAGCTTTGTTGCGCAAAAATCCAGTGCACCGACCGTGCGACCACCATTTCAACACGTATTACGTTGTGAACATCACTGTCAATGCCACTGCACGACAGAGTGGACGCGTGTCCCAGTGCCCCAGCGATCATTCCCAGTCCAGGTAAACCGGGCCAGACCCACGAAATTTCTGGGCCAATTTTGGTGACAGGATTTGTTCTTGATACGTTGACTTAGTTTCCGGTAGATCTCAACTGGGCACCCAAGTTCTTCAGGCTTCCTACCATTTCCTGTCCCTGGTGTCTCCTTGGTGATGCATCCAGCTCCCGACCCTCTGTCCAAGGAAACGACATGCAGGCTTGGCTCACTGACGTCTCTTGTTCTCTCCCGACTTGATCAGACCGATGTTCATTGATCATCTTTCACGCTGCGCCTCTTTTGCACCACGGACACAGGCACACACGTTGAGACACGCACATGAATTTGCTCCTTCAATGATTCCTCCTGGCAAGTAGAATAGTCTGCCTTCGAACCTTTCGCAAACCTTCTGCAAATTCGAGTCCTCTTCACAGTAGAATGCAATTGCAAGTGGTTGCACACAGTACTCATTTTTGTATGGTTCTGTCAGTGAAAGACTTTTTACGGAGTCTCTTAATTGGAGAATCTCATGAGTGTTTTTACTGGTCACTGATCTTGCTTTCACAGAAAACCTTTGTGCGTGCAGTACTGTGTCCAATCACCACTTTTGTGCACGTTTCCAACAGTGGGAGATTCGTTGTTTTCTTTCGTGGGCCCTTCCTCTCTGCCATATGACATTTTCAGCCACTTGTCTGGCAGCCTTGGCATCTTCTGAGTGTCACTGTGATTCTCCACTGGTTCGCCCAGGGTGAATCCAGAAGAATGCTTCAAACTATGGTCCGTCTCACCACCTTGTCTGGAAGGTCTTGAAGCATTTCACAAAACAATACATCCTTGTTTCACCTGCTTCTGGTCCAGGAGAAACCCCTTTCCGAAGACAGACGCTGCACTCCAACAAATTGGTGCCTTGCACTCGAAGTCTGCAGTGCGCAGGATGTGACGCGTGATTCAAGACTCCCCGTGGTAGAATTTCTTTTCGTCCGCCACTACTTAGAAGCAGTGACTCCATTTTCACAAAGCTGTTGTGTATTTTATGATCGTATCAAGCGCAACCACAAGAGGACGGGGAGGAAGGCAGCAAAAAGCCCCCTTACACGGTGCTGGAGGAGACTCCCGGAGCGGGTCCTCTCGACTTCGAGACTTACGAGGGCGAGAAGTCCGAATCCACCATCGAACACGCTGACTACGAACCCGACGGGGAAGCACAGCCCCCATTGGCCGAGGGTCCGGAGGGGGCTGAGGGGGCCCCCACCGGGGAGGAGTACCAGTATGGGCCTGAGGGGGGCCCCAGTGACGAATACCAGGAGACTGTGGACTACAGGATACTGGATGACCTGAGGGTGCTGAGCGAGAGTTATGGAGAGAAAGGAGGGACGATGCTGGATGAGTGGATCAACCAGTGGAGGCAGCTGATCATCCAGGACGAGCACGCCCGCATGAAGGAGTGGTTCGAGAAGATCCGGCGAGACTACGGCCCCAGGCTCGTGGGCCACAGGCAGTGCCACCGCAAGAACTTCCTCTACCTCACGGACAAACAGAGGGCCACGCAGCGAGGACAGCTGCCCTTCGACGAAATGACTTGCGGAGTGAGCTGCATTAAGTGAGTAACTCGTGCCGGCCGCCCGCGCGCGCAGCGGTTTCGAACACAGAGCTCTCAGTTCTCACGCACGCAGCGTTTCTTCATAGCCACCCGCATCTCGATGTCGTGGCACAAGTGCAGTCATTTTGCTGCTTCTCCATTTACATTGCATTTCCACAATAGGATTCAATCTGAATGGACGCACTTAGTGCAGCTTCATATATGTGCTAGTACGCGAACTTTGAAGGCCTTTGACCAGGTTCCAGTCAAAGTGCCTGAGCTATGCAGTGCTGTTCTGTGCTGGAGGTCCCGCTCTGCAGGACGTCCGTGTGGGTTCAACATCCCTCTGGAACGAAGTCTCGTCTTTTGTCTTGGCGCTTTTTCCATTGAGGGAGCAAGCGTCTGTGTTCTTCTCTTCACATCACATTCACCACCGCCAACATTCAGCAGATTTTTTCACATTGCAACCCACCGAAACAGGACAACACTGGACATACGCCCCCGTCCTTCCCTCACCATGCATCACCTGAACAATCAACTTCACACGCACAGCTGCATTCAACAGGACAAAATGACATGGTCCCCATTTCATCTTCAGTTTCCCCTGTTTGAAATTTTTTCTGCATGCATGGGTTCCACCTTATCTTCCGTGTGACGTTTTCTTTCATTCATCCTGATGACGATCGCTCGGGTCGGGGCTCAATTCTCACGGTGTGTTCTGATGCCTTGTTCTGCTGCAGGCGCCTCCGTTTGTCCCATGAATGTCTCGTATGAAGCGGAGCCGGAGCCAGAGGAATACGAGCAGGATTTCGATGCCGATTTTTACATACCCAATTTCAACTCCCTCTACGATTTTGCAAGTGAAAAGCAAATTATTGGGTGGTTGAGAAAATGGCGACAGATGATCCAAGTGAATGAACCCGACCACGTGGTGAAGGAGTGGTTTGAGAATCTGAGGAAGATTCATGGTCCCCACGTGATTGGGGTGGAGGAGTGCACCATGAGGCTTGACTTGTTCCGTGCGGTGTGGAGGAACCTGCCCCGCAGCGGCAGAGCCTCCCGGGAGGAGGATGGGACCGACCACGGGGACTGCACTCCCCCCGGCCCCAAGTGAGTACCACACCCCACCTTCCTCGCTGGTCAGTGGGTACCTGAAAGACTTTCGTTGCAGTGATAAATGAAAACACGTGTTCATGTGCTTCTGTACAGACTTCCGGGACAGTAGTTTAGATTAGAGCTAAGTCGGCAAGTTTCTCCATACATGTGCTTCCAGTATTGTTTCACGATCATGACAGCTTCATTCTGGGGGGTTTTCGTTGTCATCAACAACACAAACACCAAAACGTCTTCCTACTCACGTGCATACATTTGTCTTTTCTTGCAACCAAGAACATGAATGTGTTTCTTCTCTGCCCACACGATCGTTCTAATCTCCATGAATGCTCCAGACTGACCACATAGACACGCATGAATTCTGCCAGCACGCACACCAACACGCGACATTCTCATTTCGCGTCTCGTCCACGTTCACACGTCTGAGTGTCTTGTCTTGACCTGTGGTGTCGGAACCTTCTTGTGTTTTTTGCATTGAAGCCATTTCTCGTGTGCACATTGATTGAATCATTGAGTTCAGAAGACTGCGAACCATCGCTCGTGGTTACCAATAGACGAGAATCTATCTTGTGAGTAGATTCTTTGCTCTGAAAGTCATTTCAACTGTCTGTGCACTTCCCTGGTATGTATGAATCTTACATATTGCGCATGGAAGGTCTATGAAGCAACCGTCTTGCACTGAAGCACCTCGCCTTCGTAACTTTGGTTACGGGATCATTTTGTTTCGCCACACCAGGTAAACAATTTAATTTTCCCTTCTCTGTCGGTCTTCTTCCACGCTCTAGACGCCAAGAACTTTGGAGCGAAACAGAAAGAAAGCTCTTTGGTTGTCGCGCCTTCTCAACTCTGCTGAGCCTTGATGCAGTGAAATACTCAGAACTTTCTGCACAGTAAAGAAACAATCGCAAACGTCTTTGCATCTTGCCTTATCGATATTCCTATCTTGATGAAGATAACCAGAGGACCTGTCAACTTTCTCCCCCGTTTTGTCAGCAGTGAGTCGGCGACCTTGTGCTCTTGTCTCCAAGTCGTCTAGTCGAAGCTGTTGTCTCGTCTTCGTCATTGGATCTCACCACGAACCGTCTGATGACTCGTCCTCTTGGATAGAGCCTTACCTTTTGTCTTGTCAAGGGATTCGTTGCCTGTTCTGCTGATCGGTTCATCCCTCTCTGAGACTCTCTTTCTCTCTCTTCGTCGTATTCTTCTTCTGTCGATCTTTCAATCTGACTGCAGTTTCTCTTTCTCTCTTGTAAGTTTTCTGTTGCTGTTTCGTCTCGTCCTGAAAAGCCTGCGTCTCTCATCCTGGTCTCGTGCCACGTCACGATGCGCCTCGTGTCGCGCAGTTTGCCTTCAATAACCACGATGCCAATGACGGAGGAATATTTAAATCATCCAACATTTTGCAGCAGAGTTTCAACATTCAGTTGATTCCTCTCTTGATAGTGCACGACTTTAGTCTAACCTCCGTTGATGTGGAGCTGTAAAGTGAGCCGTGTTTCCTTCCCCCAAAGCCACCACGTTGTTCACTGTCTTCTTCCCTCCATGGTGCACCAAAACCCTGGTTCTGTGTCGTTTCATTTGGATGGACTGCATGTATACAGGTGCTTGGAAAATGACTGGCGTTGTGATTTTTGATGAAACCACGTCACTGAATTGCTCCCCACATGAGTGTTGAGCAGGTTCTTTTTCAGTTGGATTGATCATTTGTGTTCTTTTGTGCTTTCTTTAGCTCCCATGTAGGGTAAACCATGATAAGGCACCATGCAAAATAAACACCAGCGCGAAGAACCTCAGACAATTGGCTAACAATTACTTTTGTACTTTCAATTATCTTTCCGAACCCTCTGCCCTTCCCCAACAACCTGATGTACTCGGTGATGGTTGCTCCTCGCTTTGCCATGGCAACGAAACGACGGACCTTGACGACGTGTTTGGTAACTATGTTCCTCGTCACTGCAACATCAATGGGCGCGCCGTGCGTGCACGTATCCTCGCGGTTTGTATCTTGTTGCTGAATCGGCAGCCATAGACGACAGAGACATTTTGTACTCGCTCGAGTCCGCCGAGGCTCTGGTCGACGAGATCATGGAGAGACTGCTCAAGTTCGGGTCCCAGGAGCAGGTGTACGAGTGGCGCAACCAACTCATCAGCGGCACGGTGGACTATAGCAACAAGGATGACATCATAGAGTGGTACAAGACGATCCACCAGCAGTACAGCCCGAGGCTGGCGGGCCACGAGACGTGCGCCAAGGCGTTTCCGCTCTTCATGGCGGATTTCAAGTCTCTTTCGCAGTTCAATACGATGGATCTGGGGTGCTGGTGCCGCAAGTAAGTGCACGCGCTGATGATGATGATGGTGATGTGTGTGTGTGTGTGTGTGTGTGTATGTGTGTGTCACTGCTTGTGTGCACGTCTTCTCTGTTTCCAATGCCAGAAGGTAGGTTTTTGGTGTTGCACTCAGTGTGGTCAAACGCATTTGCAAACTGCGCTGCGTGCTGCCTCGTAGAAATTTAGACTGTAAGTTCCAATTTATAGTTTTCAGCTTGACGTCTGATGTGAACCAAGTGTACAAGACGAGGTTGCTCCTCTTGGCTGCTGAATCCTTTGATTTGCAATTTCTGCTTTCCCTCCTGTTTTCAGAGCTTACATTGATTCGCAAGCTTTTGTTTGTGAGCTTCTGCGTCACGTGGGCCTTCGTCCTAAGGTTCTCAGGAGACAGAAGTACCTGTGGCATTTTCGTTTCTGAAGCTTTCTTTTTTTCAAACTGAACAGATCTGCCACAACTGTCCAGGAGATTCCAGTCGGTAAATTTCAGCATCGTGGGAAGCAACAACTCAAGCACTCACAAGCGATTCTGATTCCTGGCCCTTCGTCTTCAAGCGAATCCAGAACTTGAGTGTTGTGACTTCGTCCTGGATGGGGGAGGGGTTAAATCTTTCCTTGTGGGGTCCAAAATCAAATTTTAAATTGTACAAAACATTTGGATCCCTCCTGGATCCGTTGAGATCAGGACAAAGATAAATTCCAGGTTCTTCTCGGTTGTTTTCGCTTGAACGATTCATGTTTCCCGTTTTTCACTTTGATTGTTTGGCGATTGCAGCAATTCTCTGTGCAGCTCTTGTGTGTGTTGTCCTGCGAAAAAGATTTGTTCCCACAAAAAGGAAAGAAGCGTTCAACTGGAAACTTGAAAACAACAATGTTTAACTTGAGCAGTTCGTTGAATTATGAGAGAAGCGTCCAATTTTTTTTGTGTCAGGTCTCACACTCGGATATGTTTTGTAGGTCATACAGTATACACAGGGTTCATCGAACAAACTTGATGCTCCTAGCTGCAGGTGAGCAACCGGTCCATCAACAAAATTTTCCAAGTCCCGGCTCTCTCTTTCCTTCTCAAGAGACCGTGCAGTTTGTTGTTCGCTCCGCCCCCACTCATCGACTGTGAGCACGATAAATTCGTGTGTTAGAACTGAGCCCCGAGCACAGTGCATTTTTGATTCTGCAAGAACATGTTGCACTTGTAAGTGGTTCTCAAGATCAGGAGTCACCTGTCAGCAACGTGAGCCCCCCCCCCCCCACCACCACCACCACAACCGAGATCCCTACTGCTCATCGCGCGATCTGGTGGGTCTTCAGTCGGGTTTCCCTGTAGATCTAACACTGGATTTTGTGTGTGGCGCAGATTCGCAGTGCTACTGCTCGAAGGACTACCCGTTCTCCGTGACTCCGGAGAAGGTCGAGTACACGGACGAGCAGATCTGTCGTCGCCTCCAGACCGACATCTACCGCAAGAGGCCCCGCGATTGCCACTCCTACCACAAAGATGTGAGCATGCGGGAACTACAGTGCACAAATGCGTTTCATGCCTTTGCATTTGAGCCAATAAGCCATGCTTGGCAATTTGACGCAACCTCATTTGCAGCGGCGTACGCAAAGTGAAATTCGAAAAGAAACACCAGATCCAGCGTGCGTTCATGCTCACTGTGGTCAATCACTCTTTCACAGCAAAAGACCAACAGGTGCAGGGTCTTCGGGCCCTGGTTCACTTGAAGATGTTCGTTCTCACCTGAAACAAGGAAGCCAAACACCAGAGCGAGGGACCCTGGAGGAACCCCATTGCCCTGCACGACCGGGTTCACGTGATGATTCTCGTGTTCTCTCCCGCAGGAGAACGCCGAGCACCAGTGCGGCGGCTCCGCGTGGCAGCTCCGTCCGTCGCTCGCCCTCACGCTGCTGATGCTCACCACCTCCGCCTGCCTCTCCCTGCGGTGGCGCCACCACCGCCACGCTGCCGCCGCCAGCGTCACCACCCCGGGGCGCCACTGACAGCGGCTCCGCGACGCCCTCTAGTCACAAGCGGCGTTCACTCTGGAACTCCAGGTCCCTCCGACCAGTTCGAGGCAGGACGCTGCAAGAACTAGTCTCCTCGATCAATTGTTGCTTCCAACTTTTGCTTTGTACGAAACGCTGTTCGGGTTCACGCAACAGCTCTACAATTTCTGCTCAAGCTCTGACTGAGAAAGCTCGTTTTAGCTGCCTGTCTGTCAGATGTGTCGAGGGCGGTGCTGCAGTTCCAGAGTGAAGAGTAGTCACTGTATTTTGTATTTTGAAACGAGAAGTGTGCTATCTTCAAATTGCGTCTTGCAAAATGAGAATCACAACGTTCCACTCAACCACAGACTGAATCATTGGAAGTAAACTGTCACACAGAAAATAGCGGACTGAGATCGCTGCCTCCAGAATCGTCTCTGTGGGACGCACGGTTGTCGCGCGCAGTCTGTGTGCCATTGCTCTGCGCTCTGCGCTCAAGGAAACAAGCGAGTATTTCACTGGAGACCGCGCGTGCTCGTCTTTGTGTTGTGAGGCAAAACCTCCGGGGCCCATGCCATCTCAAATCCGCCAGAGCAACGTTCTGCACACACAGGAATGTGCCTGATCTGTGTGTCACAGTCTTCGTTGTGCAGAGACAAATTCCCTTTCTTCAGATGCATGTCGAGGTGAGAAGAGATCCACACAAGAGAAAACTTAACACAGGAAATACCTCCACAAGAGGCAGCCTCAAAACCGACGACAGAAACCACAACCATTCAGGGGCCTTGTGTACATAAACTAGCCTAGAACCTAGACACACACAACTAAACATCCAACCGACATGCATGCACACGTCATCCATCCACGCAAAGATGTCTGAACCCGTAACTACAAACGGGGCAGATTGACTTCCAATCTGTCACAACGTGTCTTGGCTTTCTGATCGTCCTCACCTCACACAGGCTTCTGAAGTCTCAGCGCAAGTGTGAAGTCACCAAATCATGCACGCATCTCGAACTGTGTGTCACTAATCTCCATTCCGTAGAGCTGGCCATGGATCAGATACTCGTATTTCAACGCGCAGGAAGTCTCACCTTCCACTGATCCTTTGCAGTTCACAAACGTCATCTTGCAGCAGTTAGTGTAACAGAACATCCAAATGTGCATGAACATTCCTTCCCTCGTTTGACGCAATCGAATGTTTGAGCTTCACTTCTGAGCACTTGCTTCACATTTTCGAGCGTTTCTGAACTTAGCGCGAGTGCGTGGGAACGCGAGTGCAGTGTCCGATCTTGCGACCGACCGAGCCAAGGAAACTTGCGTGCGATTCTCGGGGACTCTGCGAGTCCACTGCTTGACATGTCAAACTCATCAACAGCGTCATTAAGGAGACCTTTGTGAAACTTGCTCCCACTGTGCTTCACAAGCAATTCTTGCGTGGGGACTGAAACTGCTGTCACCCGAACACGCATGTCCCTGTTTTCTGCAATCAACACATTCACAAGTCGAATTGTTTCAGTCGTTTGCTGTGTCTTTTTGTCCATGAATATACGTGCTGCGACAGATGAATCCTGACGCAGGATACCAAATCGGAGCCTCATTCGTGCAACGATCTGTGGTGAAGCCTGAAGCTTCAACATTCTACCACGCTGCCGTCACAGAGCATCTCGTACGTGACCTCATTGTGGTAGAAGTGAGTTCACCCACTGCAAAAAGAAGGTTTGTTGGTCTCGAAAAGTCGTGTGATTTCACAGGAACCATTTTTGCAGCATGGGTGAACCCTTACATCTTTGCAAAACGTTTTGCTTTTTTTTTTTGCTTTTTTGTGACGAAAGTCAGTCGAAGAAATCTGCAGACGATTCTTGTACATACGCGCATTTCTGAGCGAAGTGATCCCATTCCATGTAGATACGCATTCTTTGCTCATGAATGTTTTGAAACAATCACTGAACAGATCTTGTTGCATATTTGTACAAAATTGAATGCCGGTTTGAAAAAGAAACAATAAATATCTTTCAACAAAAGCGAATGGCTTCTATATTTGTCCCTTTCAAATGGCCCACAAGACAGTCCCAATCTTGTTGTCCGACTCCCTGAAAGCGCAGTGTTTTCTTCACCATCCTGGGGCAGCACAAGGCGAAAACAAACGTTACACGTTGCCTCTCCCAAATGGCAAAGCACAGCGGTCAGCCGAGCAGCACGCGCCGCCCACTGCAGGCCCGACATCCCAGTTCGTGTCTGCTCCGCACACTGCTCACTGTTCCACAGTTCTCTGCCGTCTCCTCTCTCCACACTCTCACAGTTCTGTCCTCTCCTCTCCACGCTCTCCCGCACTTCTCTGTCCCCTACAGCGGCCACTTCCACTGGTTTTTCGGCGCCTCCTCGATGAGCGGTTCCCACGGCCGCCACGCGATCATGTTCCGAACGAGCGTCAACTCCCGCTGCGCCTGCGCATAACACACGGGACGGTCAGTTAGCGCAAGCACTCAACTGCTGCAAGCAGGGTTCCTGTGCTACCAAAAAACGCTTGGTCTACGAGACACTTTTCCACTTCCATAACAAACAGGAGCACAGCCTCTAATGCTGCATGCTGAGCTGAGCTGCAGTGGGTCCAGGGGGCGGCAGGCCGACTCTCTAACAACCAACAAAACTGCAGAACAGTTTCTTCAGTTTCAGCACAAATTCTGGACCCGTTTTTAGGTGATTTGAGGTGAGTTGCGCGATTTGGGAGCTTTTGGAAAAAGCAAGCCAAATCAGTGTGAGCCAAATCAAATCACCTGCAGGCAGGGTCTTCTAAAAGTATGTGTACAGCAGTTTGATTGTCAAGATGAGGATCAATTTAGGATCTTTAAGGCTATTTTGGTTCAATTTGTGTTGGGGATAATGCTTGAGGAAGGAATTTGTAAAGATTGGATTTTTGGGTTCAAAAGGTCAAAAAGTTTAAATTTAGAAGCATAGAAAATATAGGGTATTGATATAGAAATAATTCCACATCTCTGAAGGTATAAATATTTTATGAAGTAAGCATATAGATAAAATGTAGTATATTGTATGGGTGTTTGAGAGGTAGCATTTGATTTTTGACTTTTGAACATTTTTGTATGGTTTTTAGGTGAGGTCAAAGGCAGGGTTAAAGAATCAGATTTTATAAAGGCATTCAAAAAGGTTGTTCAGGTAAGAATTGGGTTCATTTGTGTGTAATTATACATAAAATTAACAGATTTTTGTTTTCATGAATTTCAGTAATTATTCAAGTACTTTTCAAATGAAAAGTGAGGTGTGTAAATTTGAGACTTTTTAAAACTATTCAAACTAAATCTGTGGAATTGAGTTGGGTTCCTTTGTTTGTAATTTGGTGTAAAAATGTTAGATTTTTCATTTTTGTAACTTTCCATTCTATTAGGTCCAATAAAACAGAGTGCAATAGAGGCTCCTGAGAGCTTTAGTTTGAAATCGCATACGCCCAAACATTTTGATGTCATCGGAAAGCCCGAAAATCACCGCGACGCCATTTTGGCGTATTTTTTACAGGTAAAACAACGAAAGCGGACCCACCTGCCTGACGACCTCCTCGATCTGTCCGCAGTTCATTTTCTGCTCCAGCCTCTGTGGATCCGGCTCCTGCGGGGAAGGAAAGAACCACATCGGTTGGCGATCGCCAATCTGACATCACGATTCCGATTGTTTGGTGCTCTCATTTTCGATCAAGTCACGATTTGTCGACAATCAACTGGAAAACGGTGGAAGAAGCGACTCAGGTCTCACTCAATGCACGAAAACAAGCATTCACGTGCGAGTACACGTTTTCTTGCAAAAATTTTGATTTGATTCGTAGTTTTCACGATTTGCACTCACCGACTTCACCAAGGCCAATCGTTCGTGGACGATGGCTTCGGTGTACTTCCTGTATGCTGCCTCTTCCGGCATCTTTTGCATGGTCCGTAGAATTTTGTCGTACAGCACTGTCAATGTCTGGACGAGGAAAAACGCCACGAAATATAAGCAACGCACTTTCGTACTGAATGATTTGACGCGAAATTTAGGAAACTTGGCAGAGCTTCGACTTGGGGGGTATTTTCTCTCTGCATGAATCTCTGGTCCAATGTTCAACAGAGCGAGCAAAGATGACCCGTCCGCTGACCCTCAAATTACGTTATCTCAGTTCCTGTCTGTCGAACTGTGAATTACATTGCGGGATCCTTCGAAAAGGCTCACAAAAAGTCGTCCCCACTGCTGTCGTCAAGTCCCGCTTATGAGCGCCATTCAAACATCCCACCCCACCAGCAAAGACCCGTAGTGTTTCAGAAATTGTAAGTGACCACAAACCTTGTGCGGCGTTGGGGCGACAGGCAGTCCCGTCAGGCCGGTGGCCTACAATCAATCAACAAGACAACGACAATGGCAAGAGAAACAAGGAAAAAGAAGTTCCCACAGCAAAAGTGTTTGCAGTCCAATCAATCGGCAGATACTCGCCAAGCGAGTTTTGCGGTGCACAAAGGAGAAGTTCGTTGTCCCGCCCAGCGATCAACTGGTTCGCATGGCTTGTCAGGCGACATCCACGCGTCAGCTCCTCACGGACATGCTGAAAGGCGTCACCGAGAAGACGAACTTCGTCATACGAGTACTGCCAATGTTTTTATGGTGAAGAATGCCACCTCAATTTGGCCCAGTACTTCACCTCCAGTTTTCCAATTGAGTGGATTGACACTGTTGCCCAATACACCGCACCCCTCCACCAGAATGTCAAAGAAAGACACGCGTCTGATGCGAAAAAGATAATAGAATCCAACCAAACACGCATGGTGTGTGGACAGCCCCTCAACAAGAGAGCTACTCGTATGAGCGAGCTATGTTCAACAACTTGGGCAAAATACGAGCAGGGGGGAGGAATACAGGCTAAAACCAGCAAAATAGTGATATTGTGCTATTGTATGTCTATTTTCTATCTAAAATTTTTATTATAAAAATATTCAGATTATTAAAAATTGTCTGTAGAGGCCAACCTGTGTGTTTGTGATATCACTACACACAACAGGAGGTGGGCTCCCTCCTGGCCCAGCCATGGATCTGCTCGAGAGGTCCGCGTGTTGTGGTCGGAAACTTGTGGTCAGTATTTTGTGGTTGACACGAGACAATGCATGTCTGAAAAACTTATTGTTCAATGTTCAAGCTGACTTGACTGTGGGTGTAGATCTACATCCATCCAGACGTCTGGTCTATCTTGTCTGCAGTTCCAGCAGCTGCCGAAACTTCCCAATGTCAAACATCACTCGTCCCTGCTCCACATTTGTACACAGATATGGCATAGGGTTTGGAAATTAACTCGGGAAAATCATTTTCTGGATCATAAAAATTGCGGTTGCAAGCGCAAAAAGTTGAAAGTTCGCCACTAAAACAGAGATAACTTACCACTTTGACAACTTTGCTGGCCATCCTTTCACTTTCCCGACACCACAACCAAAATTGCCAAAACTGCAGGTGCGTTCCATTGCTTGTTTCAAATGTAAAATTGTCTCGAAGTTATTTTTTCCTTCTAAAATAAGAAATAGGACAGGAATAAATATTTTTTGAGAAACAGGTGATTGTACTCAGTGCTATTTGTCTCAGAGTATGTGTTTAATAGTAAAGTTTGGGGCCAATTTTCTCAGTCAAAGATTCGCCATTTTGGACGGTCACATGATCACCCAATGAAAGAAAAAGAAGATGAAGACCAGAAGCAGTGGGACTTCCTTGTGCAAAATGTGACGTTACATCGTGATTGATGTGAAATCTCAGAAACATGTCGGTCAGGAAGGTGCTAGAGAACTTCATCGAGCATGTGAAGAAGCTAGAAGCTGCAGAGGAGAGTGGTGCCAGGGGGAATTTCAGCAAAGAATTTCAGGTAAACAGGTTCCACAATCAGCTGTGATTTGTTGCTGTCAAGCACATTTTGATTTGTGCAAATTCACTCAGGACCATTGACGTGCAACCGCTGTGCCCACTGGTCTCAGGGTTTGGTTTGAATTAAGATGTTACGAGCAAAATGGAAAGAGGTTGAATTTCGCTCCCAACTCTGGATGAATCATCGTTGCTTGTCACTCCTTGTCTTCTCCCTGAAGTGTAGATCTAGACGTGTGTCTGGACCCACACTTTATCTGGACATTGGAAGGAACTGGGCTGAATGTAGTTCATTCAGTTGGAATGCTTTCGTCAAGGCGTTTAGCGCCTGTGTGATAGTACAAGTGAAGAGGATGTATGCTCTCACTCGTATTCGTTTGATTTGTTGAGACGATGGAGACCACACAACCCCAGAAGCAGTGCAGCAAAACTGAATTGAATTGGAGCCCGGAGTTCAGCTGTCAGATTTCGCTCAATTTACCTGTCCCAATCGCCACTTTAAACAGGCAGCGATCCATCTAGCAATCCCCCAAAGGATTGCATTGCTGTGGATAGATCCACATCGGCCAAATTGTGATATCTTTGCTCCAACCCTTGGTTCCCGATCCCGATCGACAGATCACCTCAATCGAACGGCACCTCAGGCTGTTCTGACTGTGCACATGTGAAAATTTTGCGGACTGAAAAGGAACAGTGGCAGCAGAGTATTTCGCTTTCAGGCGCTCAAGAAGAAGAGTGGGAATTACCTGCGAGATGGAACGTACCCGGCCACTGAGGGCGAGAAGGAACAGAACAAAAGTAAAAACCGATACAAGGACATTCTTCCGTGTGAGTAAACACTTGTTGTTTGGGTCTTCGCGTGGGCGGAATGAACCTTTTCCATTCTCTTTCCGCACGCCTTGTGCATTGAAAGAAAATATTCACGGTAAAGTCGTGCAATATCACGCAAAGGCACATTTGTTGAGACGTGCTTTGGGTTGTTACAGTCGACTACACCAGAGTTGTTCTGGAGCCAGTGGATGGAGAAGAAGGGTCCGACTACATCAATGCAAACTTCCTCAAGGTGAATCTGTCGCGTGTTCATTTGAACGGACCGTCTTGAGAATATAAGTTAGCAAAGCAAAACTGTGGACCTGCTGTTATCTCCACCGACGTTTTTGCACGCGAACGAACTGAGTAATCAAGGAATCGTCACTTCCGGAACTTCACATCTTTCTTGAAATTCGACGTATTTTGCGTGAGCGAACAAGATGAAGCCGTTTTGACTGGTACAGCCTGAGAAGTAGAATGGACAGCATGTGGACGGCGCTGCCCAAGCTCGAAAAGTTGAATCTCCTCTGCCCCGAAATGAACCGGCTCGATTTCCGAGTTGCAAACCAAGTGATGCTTGCAGGGAATCAACGACTCTCGTGCGTACATCGCTTCGCAAGGTCCCCTCCCTGGGACCGTCAACGATTTCTGGCGCATGGTGTGGCAGTACAACGTCCGAATCATCGTCATGGCATCGAACGAGTACGAAGCTGGAAAGGTACTGAGCGTTGTGCTGTGCAGATGTCGAATGAAGGAAAATGTTGAGAAAAAGCTGGTTCCGTCATCAGAAAGCGAGTCGAGTGCTGTTCAAATGTTTCTTAGAAATTCTGAACAAGCCCCTGGTATGACAACGCTCAAGATTTCGTTCTTACTTTCTCAGTCACAAATGAAGGTACGTCTTTCAGTTGAACCCAAATTACATCAGATAGTGCTCAAATGATGCCACCCCGATGCCCTTCGTGATTCGCGTCGCTTTCAAGTAAATTGTAAGCCACGATGTGTCTGGTTAAACTGCAGCAGATTGTGTCAGGCTTCTGGGAGGAGGGTCGACCGTGTATTTGATTCGCCTTTTTCGTTTGTGCGAACCATCCAGAATCTGGAAGATTTCGGTGAAGTTCTATTTGTGGCAGCCTGCACACAAACAACTTCCCACATTGCGCACATTGTGTCTCTTCAGCACAAGTGTCAACGATATTGGCCCACAGACGACGAAGAGAAACATTTCATGGACATTCGAGTCACATTGGTGAGTCCAACTCCGGCGTGTTTATGTTGCAAACCAGATTCTTTGGCAATGACGTTTCAGAGCTCTGTTTGGACAGTGATTGGGGATTGCGTCTCAAAGTCCGACAAACCAGAGTTGACAGGCTGGTTGATTGTTGATTGACAGCTGAGCGAAGAGAACCATGGCGAGTTCCTCGTGCGGCGGATCAGTGCGCAGAAAGGCGCGGGGTCCGGCGCCGCCGAGTCCGGGTCCCCGGGGAAGCAGAGCAGCAACAGCCGCTGCATTCTGCAGTTCCACTACACGTCCTGGCCCGACCACGGCATCCCCAGCTCGACGCGCCCCATGCTGGACATGATCGCGCTGGTTCGCGAGCACCAGCCGGGCCACGACCCGCCCATCGTCGTGCACTGCAGGTGAGGCTGCCTCACAGTCCAGGCTGTGCAGTTCAGGGCATCGTTTTGGCTCAAGATGTGTTTACGAAAGTGAGACGGAGTTGCAGAGGAAGGACTGCTATGGGTCTTTGAGTTGCGTTCCTCGAATGTACGCGATGCCTGGTTGTGCAACTGACTTGCGCGCATGTTTGCAGCGCTGGTTGTGGACGGACGGGTACGATCTGTGCAATCGACTACTCATGGAACTTGCTCAAGATGGGGGTGAGTGTTACCTGTGTTCATGCAAGAACATGGAATTTGAGTTGCGTCCCAGTTTCTGCTCTGATCGCCACAGAAGATCAAGGGCATGTCGGTGGTTTTGAAATGTGGGTTGGAGACGAGGATGTAAACACTCAACTCGAAACGCTGTCGGAGACGGTCGTGAAAACCAATCGCGAAACTTCCTGTTTTGGCACTGACGACGGATTTCTGACTTTCTTGGCGGTTTCGGTTCAGGTTTGTACGCACGATTTCATTTCATCTTTCAGAAACTTACTTCGAGATTCAGCCTCTACAAAATAATCGCTGAAATGAGGAAGCAGAGACCGAGCATCGTTCAGGCGAAGGTACAACAGTTCGCAGTCACTTGTGCAAGTCATGCACGCACGCCAGCAAGAACAAATTTAGAACGAGTGTCCTGCAAATCTCCATCAAGGGTATTTGGCTTGCGACTTGCTGGTCTAAATCCACATGGACCGGTGCCCTTGGCTTCGACGCTGATGAAAACGAGGTGACGGACAAGCGTGAGGATTTTCAACGGAAACGAACCCACAGACCTTGCGAACCGTCTGCGCCTCCTTCACAGTTGTCGTCGCGCTGTTTCAGGACCAGTACGTGATCGCGCACAAGGCGGTGAGCGAGCTGTTCGAGCGCCATCTCGAGGTGATGAACCATCACTTCTACGAGAATGTAGACGAGAAGGGACAGCCGCGCTCACCCGGCGGAGAGAGTGTGAGTGACGCCGTCCCACTGGCTTTTGTGAAGGGAAATGTGTGAATTGATTCTCCTCTGTCATATCAGTTTTGTCCGCGTGGAGAACAACTCGAAATCGAACAAAGTGAGGGCGGAAGGGAAATTTGCAGGAACAAAACAGATGTAGAAACGTGAGGACCAGTACTTCCGTGTTCACAGTTGGTCTCGTGTGTTTTTGCAGCCGTCATCGGAATCGGGGCAGATTCCTCCCGACTCCTCGTACGAGGACCTCGCTTCTCCCAGTACGTACACTCTCCGTGTCGTTTTGTCGATTCCACTGAAATCGTGCCGGCTTGTTTGGAAATGCTTGGGTCGTGTCCACCTTCCGCGATTCACTCGTGACAAGAGAACCTACGAAGCTAACGCATCACGGGTTTTCGGGTGAATTTCACGGGTCAGCTCGTCCATTTCAACAGGTTATGCACTGAAATGCATCGGTTTTGTCCGAACAGCGTACGGATCAAGCTGTATGTCCAGCTTGGGTCTCCCCGTTGCGTTTCGAACGATAAAAAATGTTTTGACCAACTGTAGTCGGCTGCAATCACGGTACAAGGACCGCACTTACCCACTGCTTTCCGCGCTATCACTGCAGTGTCGGCGACTCGCACGCTGTGCCCTTTTGTCTTCTAGTTGTTCGCATCGAGCTCGCACCCCCCGTTAAGCTGCTGCAGCGCCGCTCTATGCTGGTGGAGGCTACCAGTCCAACTCACAAGGCTGTACAGTCAACCGTCGCGCAAATTATCAAATCTGAAAGTGACAATGACCTGAAAGCAGGAAGTAAGTTCTGATTACATGACGATTATCTAGTTGATGGGACGAGTGTAAAGGTGGAACTGCACATTGTTATCATTGATTTTTGCTGATAAGATTACCACTCAGCAAAGCATCATGTCTGGTCTGCAAAATTCTTCGCTTTGGCTTGCTTTCGGCCCTTGCAGACAACGCTTTTCCCCATCACTGCAAAATGTATTTTTTGCCCAGGTGCACATCTCATAACCTTGTTGACGTGTTCACACATAATCCAGTGTAAACGAACAGAGCGTTGCGTCAACAAAGAAGGAGTCTGTTGCAGCGAAACGTGAAGGGAGGTTGTCCACTTGCCCGTTGATGTCGAGCCTGTTTGTGAAAAGTCACGTGTGCCCGAATGTATCTCACGTTGCGGTGGTTGCCTTGTTGCAGCCTCTTCGCAGCTGAAGTGCGCCACCCCGACTCTCCACTCCAAGTTCTCGTTCGACGAGAAGGACATCGAGCAGACGGTGCCGCCGTCGCCGACGCGCATCACGCTGACGGGGCCCGGCTCCCAGGACGACGGAGACGTGCTGCTCGCCGACGGACCGGGACTCAGGTGTGTGTGTGTGTGTGTGTGTGTGTGTGTGTGTGTGTGTGTGTGTGTGTGGTGTGCATTGCTCACTGAAGACCAGAATGAAACACAGTTCGTAAGTTGGAAAACAAAGCAAACATTTCTGCGCGCAACCTGCAAGAAATTCCATTTGGGGAGTGTCATTTTACCAAACAGCAAAGAAAGCGACGAGCTGCTGAGTGAACATGCTTTGAGGTGACTCAGATTTTTGGAGCATTGAGGGCAAAAAGTTCACATTTTTGGGGTTGTGAAATATTGGACTTCACTGCACAAACTGGGCATAATCTCGGTACAAAAAAAATGACATTTAGGAAAGACTTAGGTCAGCTTTATATGTAATTGGAACAAGTTTGGGTACATTTGGGTGCACAAATTTGTTTGAAAAAAGAAATTATCATGGTGACCAAAAGATCAATTTCAAAATCCTCATTCCACCGCGAGCTACTTTTGTGTACTGGATCTGGGATGCCCTGACAAACGTCAGTTTTCTTTTTTCAGGTCTGAGGCGTTGACGAGTAGCAGCCACTCGGCCGAGTCCGGCTACAGTTCGTACACCGGCGGCGGCGGCGGCGGCGGCGGCGTGACGGGGGCGCCCTCTCACGACGAGCTCGAGCTCTCAGGCGTCATGAACCGAACACATATCAGCGGCGGCCGCGCGGCCGAGGCAGCGTCCCAGCCGTCGCAGCAGCAACACGACAGGACGAGCCGCACGAAACAGGCGTCGTCAGGGGTCAACCGGGCTCCGCGTCAACTGTTGCTGAGAGACAGAGGCGCGACCGCCCAAACTGATACTAGTCAGACTCGGATCCAGCTGCCGGGTTCACACACGCGAGACACGTGCACGGACGTCGTGCTTCATTCTCAGAGTGAAGACGTCGTGCAGTTTGAGGACAACCCAGTGTACGAGCCGACATCAGTTGCCAAGGACAACAAACCACAACCACGCAGTGTGCCAACCCACCGTGACAAAACTTCCCCTCCTTCGACGCCCCCTAAACCTCCCAACGTGACAAGCCCGTCGAGGATCAAAGGTATCGTTTCGGAACTGAACAAGCAAGCCATATCAGAAGACAGTGCTCAACACAACTCAAATTCCCGAAACAGTCCTATACATTCCAAGGTGAAGCAGAGTCCAGTGAAAACTGTGCCAAAGCCCTCTTGGACAGCGGGCAGCCGACAGGGTTTTGTGAAGGGATCGGAGACAGATGAAGGAGAGTACGGGGACGTGGAGGGGATACCGCGAATCAGGGACAGCGAGTCCGACAACGAGTACTCCTACGCCACGGCTGACAGTGTGTTTCAGTCCGGGCTGATGCAGCTCTCTGACAGTGGCTATTGCTACGTGGACCCCAAGGCTCCTCCCCGCGACGTTCTTCAAGCGACTGCGCAGCGTATCATGGAAGCCTCGTCCTCCGGTTCGTCGACCGGGGCCAAACCCAAAACAACGCTCCACGGACGCGGAGACCCCAGCAGAGTCCCGGCCAAGCCGCCGCGCAAGTCCAAACCGGCGTCGTCGTCCTCATCGAATGTTTTCAACCAGGGGCCGGGTTCCCCCGACGGCGCCTACGAACCCGTCGCGGTGCCCAAGAGCGCGTCGAACGGGTCCTCGGGGGGCGACGCGACTGGCGCCCAGGGACCGCACCACGGCGGCGGCAGCTCCGCCTCGTCCGGCGACGAAATGTACGCCCCGGTCGACCTGAGGCCGCCGGTCAGGTCCACGAGTCAAGAGGTGAGTGACGGGCATCAGCGGAAAACAACCGATGCTGTGGTGTGTCGCTTGAGCAAACTGGCGCGTCTCACTGTAAGAAAAGTGCATTTTGAATTGTCGTTTTGGTCATGTGGCCTTCGGCAAGCTGCAGCCAAATGTTGGGTGAGACTTAGCCTACTAGGAAACTTGCATAGGTTTCCCAAGCAGCTCAAAATTTGAAAACACGTCGAGCGCTGACTCAAGGACACCAGGGGTCGCGTGTTCTCTTATCTCTTGTTTTGGAATTATATCAACATCAGCGCATAACCTGTGAAAAGACGTCACTGTGGTGTGTGTGTCACATCTCAACCTTTTCTCTCCAGTCGTTCGAGAGCGACGACGACTCGGGCGACGACGGCGCCCCGCGCGTCCCTCCCAAGACGGAGCGGAGCTACCAGTCCAGCTCAGGTTCGCCACGCTCCGTGCTTCTGGAGAATCAAACTTTCGAGCGCCTGCGTGTGCCGCACTGTCACAACAACAGCAAAAGCAACTGAATCTTCTGTACATTGAGAAATTCTTGGCGTTTCAAGTTCAGCACACGCGGTAATGTGCTCACCAGAAGCTCCTGGATTTGACTTGGTGGTGCTGTTTCAGAGGAGAGTCTGCAGAACCCGATGCCGGACATGCCGGACGACCTGCTGAAGAGCACGGCCGGCGCCGTGCGCACCCTCGGGCGCGTCTTCAAGAAAAGGGTGAGAACCAGCCCGACGCTCCGCGTTCCAACACAGTACACGTGGGAAGTCAGAATGATGCCATTTCACCCGTGGTTTGCCACATTTTGCCCATTTCGAAGACTTCTCGACGGCCCTTGTCCAAACCGGAAATGTCGTCAGCTTGATCAATGGAACATTTCCTTCTGTGACTGGCTTAAACAATGTGTGTACGCATGGTGTTCACAGCTCACAGAGGAAAGTGTCGTATTGTTGCAGGTTCAGCAGGCGTTCGGAGCGAACACGTGGCCTCTTCCATCCGACAGAGAACTGTCTGTTCACGGACCTGTCACTTTCAAAAATCGGGACGTCAGTGAGTGTCCTCAACACAACAATATCTTGTGTTCCTGTTTTATCATTTTCAATACTTGGAGGTGTGCAGTTCCACGCGTTGCACGTTCGACAACCTTGCTGCAAAATTTGCAGTACGTTGAGTCGGCGTGTGATGAGTGACGCCGGGCTCACTGCGCCTGTTTCAGGTTACGGACGCCGGGTGGCTCCCCCGCGCGGGCCGCGCAACACGTCCAACTTCGCTCCGATGCCCGCGCCCAGCAAGTTCAAGTGAAGAGTCACAGCGGCTCCGCTCGACTGCGCCTGCGCGCCAGAGGGAGAATTACGTTTAAAGCAAAATCAGATGACGTCTATTTTTGTATCCATGTATTGGTTGTCAGTCAGCATTCCTTCGCCGTGCAGGTCAGTGTTCTCTTCCTGTTCTCTCTCGTGGGGACGCACGCAAATGCCGTACGCGTTGTGCAAGTCAACAGTTTGGAGCAGAACTTGTTCCAGACTGGAGGTTTTCCAGCGTTCTTGACTGTTGTGCTCATTGCGTACATCGAACCCAGTGAACATTGAAATCGTTGTTTTGTCGATGGTCACACCAGCAGGCTGGAATCCAAATTTTGACATATCTTCGTAGAATTTTGGCCCCAGCTGCCCCCTCGGCCCTGCCCAGGTGCCCATCAGTGTGGAAAACTACCTGAGACACGCCAGTGTGTTTCTAACCACACAGCTGAATTTCCTGTCAAGATTTATGTTGGTTTTGTTGATGTAACATCCCACCCACCAACCCGTCCACCAATCAATCAATCATGGCTGGAATTGTGTCGGAAAATCTCGCTTGCCCAGTGAATTTTTGGGATGTATCAGTTGGACACAGCCAAAACAACGTGTATCATGTTGAGGAAACTTACAAATTGTTTGTGGTGTGTTTGTGTGTCAAACTTCATTGCTTCTCACAAATGCAGTGTTGGATGCAGTGATGTTGTGGACTTGCTCACTGTGTGAGATTTCTCGACTTTGAGACGGTATGCATGAACATGACTGCCAACAGTGTGTTGTGTGCGCATTCGCCTTGCCTGAAACACCAATGGGGTGGACCGTTGTGAGTGTGTCTGGAGCGTGCGTGAAGAAGCTTCCGAGTTGTTTGTTCGTCTTGACCGTGTCTGTGGAGAGATGCTGCATTGCTCAGTGTGACTGACTCGCACCCCGACTTCGCTGTCATCTCAGCGTGGTCGTCGCTTTCCACTGTAAATGGTATTGGCGCACACCCTGCACGAGTTCAGTTCTAGTCCGTGGTCTGAATCCAGCTGTGGTACGAAATCTATTTTCGTGGGTGGGTCGATATCTAGGAAACTACTCTGTGTTGTGTGTTGGTTCCTCGTAACTGGAATTGGTGCTTTGTTGGTACTGTAATCGTGTTTGAGTAACTGGTAGAAGTCGTGGTTGGATTTTGTTGACGGATTCCTTGACGCATGCTCATGAGGAGTCAGTTCTGTGTGGCCAGGGACTGCCCAGGGCGAAGGAAACGGTTAAAAAAAGTTGTGGAAATGTTTCATCGTAAACGCAGCCCGTTCACTTCTGCTGGTGTCGGAACGAGTGTTTTCAAGGCACCCCTCAAAATTTCAATCCTTCGGGGCTCTTCGGAAAACTTGTCGCCCTGGTTTGTGTTTATGGCCAGGGAATTTTTAAAAGGATGGTCGTCGAAATAGTACGACGCAGTACTGATCATAGTATTTTTATACAAATATATTTTTGGTTATATTGCTCCATATTTGTTGAGTAAGACCGTATGAGTTTGAAACTCATTTTCGAGTACATTCGAATGGAACAGTGCTGTACACATGCAATGCAAAGTGTTGTTTTCATTGTTGAATTTCATTCCACAAAAGATTCGTCAACCTTGCTGCAAAGCTTACTTCGAATGAATTGTTGAAATCCTGCGGTTGAAGACAGTGCAAAATGACTTGAGAAGAAAACAATGCTTTTCTTGAGAGACTTACAGATCTGTGGATTTTCGAAAGTCTGACATGTGACACTGAGTTTTGCGAAGAACTGGTTCGAAGAGCAAAAATGTTTCACACTGCCGTACTTCGTTTCTTTTGCTGACAGTTTCCTTTGTTTTTTTTACTTTTTTTGTGTTGAGTAGATCGAACAATTGGAGATCGAGGATGCACCTTTTTGATGAAAACCAACCCAAGTCAATTTGCGTTATGGTACTAAAATAGTGTGGAACAAACAAATTTGGGTCATTTTGTTTTCAATGTACATTGACTAGTGTTGTGTTCAAAATAAAATTCCACCGAATTTTTATACAAAAAAAACCCCTGCTGTTGGGCTCCTGTGGTCAGGGAGAAAGAACATTCGCTCCTCTGTGAAACGGTTTCGTTGTTCAGGAGGCCCTGGCCGGGCACGGGGCTCTGCCGGAATGAAACCACCGCTTCAATGGAACCACATGTTATCTGGTCACCTGTGAAAAAGAATACAAAGATGTGGTGTGTGTGTGTGTGTGTGTGTGTGTGTGTGTGCGTGTGAGTATGTGTGTGTGTGAGTATTTCCATGTGCAGAACAACTCCCGTTCGGAGTAAAGCTGTGTGGGTGTCTGAGCGCGTGGTGTGAGTGTCAAGAGAAAAAGAGAAGAAAATGTTGAATCGCAGCGTTTTCTGGGTCGAACCCGGAATTATTTGGGGACCTGACCCCAAGATGAACCTGACCTAAAGTTTCAAAATGGAAGGTTCACAGACGCATGTTGCATGTTGCGTGCATGACAGAGTGTAAAAAACAACGGGAGCCGGACTGCTTGTCCTCTCACTGGACCCGACACCAATCTATTTTGTAGACCAAACATTTGCAGAGTCTGTTGTACTCACTGCGTTCGAAGCCTCTGTTTGGTGAAGAAGTAGTAGATGAGGCCCGCAATGAGCGCGAGGGACATGGCCACGAGGAGCACGGAGACGGCGATGACGGGCACGGCGGACTTCCCTCCTGTGAAACAAAGGGACGACGAACATGCGCCGAAGCAAAGCCAAGAAAGAGAAGCGGATGTCGGCTCAAATGGTGTCTGACCGTGGGTGGTTGAGTTCTCGGGTGGACAGGAACAGTCAGCTTTCTCCTGATGGACGCACTGAGTCAGAACACGATCAAACCTGCAATTCACATCACATTGACGATGGTCGAGACAACAAAGTTGCCATATCAAGCCATGCAGGTTGAAATTTGAATCCGATTGTGCGTGTGTATGTCTGTGTATGTGTGTGTGTGAACGAATGAAAAGGCCTGGCTGACCGTGTGCCACCAGGGCAGGAGCAGCGGTAGAGGTGGGAGAAGGCGCACTGGATGAACACGGAGCAGTCGGAGGGGAGCGGGTGGTGTCCCGAGCACGGGTAGCTCAGTCGCGCACAGGAACCTGTCGCTCAGACAGAAAGACTCCAACAATGTGTTGGCGTAGCGCGTCCACGACAATCTCTTCGCCCAGCGGGCACAGAACAAGACTCGAAGAACACGTTTCTGTCGACTAAAGCCTGTAAACGTGAGTTGAACTGTGCCTCTTCCAGGTTCCAGAGGGACCCATTCGACCCTCTTGAACTGCAGCTCATGTCAACTTTGGATTTGCTTCGGCGACTCAAGCACCATGCGGACTCACCATCGAACGTGTCCGTCTGATTTTGCAGGACGTACAACTCCTGACAACCTGCACGAACAGCTGCTGTGTGAAAAATAGACCAGCAAATTCCTTTTCAAGCAATCGTGCAGTCGTCCGATTTGAACACAAATTTCGGGTGTGAATTTGGTTGTGTTTGCACACAAACGACAAAAATGTACTGAAACCAGAATCCACTCACCGTTGAAAGGATTTCCCTTTGCCTGAGCAATGTAAAACACGAACACGCAACACTCGGCCACAAACAGGCTGCAGATAAAAACTGTGGTCTCCATCATCAAAATCAATGCGACCCGTTCTCTTCGTTCGGCATCGCGAGAGCTTTTGTTCTTTGAGCAGAACTGGAATCACAGATATTGATTGCAGTGAAATTGAAGCATTTTTGTTTGCTTTTCGGAACTGGAAAAGCACTGGTGCAAGTTTCATCTCTGTGAAATACATGACTGCAGAGAGCTTTTGTGAAAAAGAGTCCTGCATTTTGTTCCGCTTTCTGTGTCTAAACCGCCAGATACAAAACGGTTCTTCCTCCAGCCCCAAGGAACGAATGCCTGTGCCATGACGCCTGTGCCTGGCTCAAAATTTTCGACTGGGGTTTGTTTGTTCTTTTTTCAAAACTGATATCTCGAGTCAGAACGCTTTCATTTTCGAAAATCTGCTTTGTGAACAAGTATATGCAGACCGGAACAGACGTAGCTCAGTGTGTCTCCTACAGAAGCATAACTGCGGTGAGAAATTTTACTCGTTGACTTTTGTTGAACTTGCACGCACCGGATGTTGCACGTGTCGGTGCAATTGACATTTCGTTGGTGAGATCACCAAACGCACACACGTACTCGCACACGGATGAGCAATTGCCCAAACAGAAAAAGTTTTCGCTGCGATCTTCCCACGCATCCAGTCCGTCCTGAGTTTTTTTTGTTTGTTTCAGGAATTGAGTGTTTCTCACACAGACGACTTGTAGTTCACAGCACAGTGATGGCTTGTGATTCAGATTTGGCTGACAGAAATTCCTGAATTCCTCTTCTCTTTTGTGGGTTCTAGTGTGCAGTGGGAAAATTCCAGCCAACGTGTGTCTCCTGGTAGGTTTTCCTGGCAACAAGAGTCAAGTTCGTGTCCACTGCGGACAGGGATCTCACACTCAGCCAGACGGGAAAATTTCATACCAGTTGAGTTTGTGAAACTGAAGTGAAAAAACATGATGGCAGATTGTACATTGTACAAGTTGAGTGTGAGAAATGGACACCAGGCACTTTCACAGTTCCAAACGATGTTCACTTCAGTCCGTGTCTTGAAGTTCATTGTGATGTTGCTGAGCTTTGAGCGTCATCGAAATCCCTGAAAAAAGTCGTCGAAATTGTTTTGATACATCACACAGCGGTGTGCATGACTGCATGGAATGGAAACGAAACGTTTTCATCAGCGATGAAAGATTTATCTTTCACACCTGGCTTTGATATCATCTGTTTGGTCTGTCTCTGTCAAATATTTCTTCCATGTGACGGGGAATAAGTCTGCAATGTCCCTGAGCTGCAGTTGCCCCTTTTCGAGCCCAGCGACCGTCCACCGCACACACCTCCCTCCCAACAATTTCCACTCGTCCGTCGTTTCCTGGTCCAACGAGAGCCACTGCTGAATCTGATCGACTCGCTTCTCCAGTTTGTTGACAGCTGCAGACAGTGAAAACGTTGATCTAGATCTTTCGTACGCCTGCAACAGAAATAAGGACGTCACAACACTGTCAGAACCCCCCATTTTTATCTGAGAAGCCGGTATCCACAGCGGCATGCTGGATGGCAACTCACGCTGCATGTCGCTCTTAGTTTCTCCCGAATAGCCCGACACAGAATGTACCAAATCGTCTTTTTCTTCAGGAGTCCCATCACAGTGTTATCAGCATCAAGGAAGTACAGCACTTCCCCTTCGTATCCGTAGTCTTGTCGAATTGTTCGCAGTCGATCGTCGAGAGAATCCAAAGAAACGGATTCGTAACGAACTGTGGGCAGACCTGCAATGATGGAATGCTCTTTCAAACAGACGTCGACAGACAAAGGGAGGGAGTGCATTTTGAAACCTCCGAAGCAACAACTTGCGAAATTTCAAGACCCTGGCGCAGATTCACAATTCCCCCTGACGAACGCTTTGGCTCACAAGGTTCTCACCCAAACTTTCAGCGATGTCAATTCCGACGTGAGGCGGCATGCAGCACAGCGTGTCCTCCTGCGCCTCCAAGCGAGAACTGGTCCACGTGATGAACTTGAGTTCAGTCATCTTCAAGTCACTGAAATCTTCCACATGCTGATGCTTGGGACTCAGCATCTCCATCACAGCAGTCAACTTCGTTTCACAGAGAAACTTGAGAAGTCTTTTCCTCATGTCCTTTTCCATTGCCTCAAGCAAGTCCAGCACTGTGTGAGCGATTTCCCTGGCGTAAGTGAAACGCTGGTCTGTGTATTTCTCGATGTCTCCTTTTCCTTTGACAAGAAGGTGAACGTTTTTGGAGCCAGCGCAGACGTACATGCTCCCATCGATCTTCCGTGCACTCAGGTGAGCAGCTTCACCGTTGGCCTGCAGAACGACGGGTGCATTTTCGATGCAGACTCTTGGTACAAAGTCAAAATTCTGAGTCGTCACCACAACAACTGAAACTTCACCTTTCTCGTTGCAATGACAGTCTGGGCTTCCTCGAACGGTTTCGTAAAGTACTTCTTCCACACTTGTCTGTCGCCTGATTCTCTGTCATCGTCATCTCCAAGGCCCCCTGTGAACTTCTTCAAAGCGTAAACCTGGCACAAAATCGACAACACAACCTGCACAAACTTTCTGGGAGTATGCATAGCAAGACGGAATCAAAGCTTCCCCATGCAATCAAAAGGACCACAATGGACAACACACCAAACATGTCAGTCCGGCAGCGTCACCGTGCAGAACCTCGATGAAGCAGTTTCCTCTGGCGACCTTCTTCCTGATGTCAAAGTTGTTGTCATAAATTTCGTCGTCTGGGCCTCGTCTCGTAAACACCTTGACGTCGTGAAGTTGCACCTTCTGATCTGCGGGGAAAATACCGTCCGGCACGAGACAAGAGGTGACCTGCAAAACAAGGGCACGAAGAGGCCCACCACCGGCGTCAACAGGAGAAAATCACAGCGCAGCGACAGTTTCTGGTGAAGTTGGAGAAACCTTGACGTGTTTCCGGTTCCTGGCCCACTGCAGCCACTCCCCAGCTTGTCTCTCTGCTTCATTCCTGTCCGGCTGTTCAGCCATGTGACATTCCAAGGTCCTTCTGACCAGCTCCTCGTTGTCTTTTCTCGACAGGTGAGAGAGAAAATCGTCCATCCATGATGCTGATGGCTTCTGTGAAATATCCCTGCGTTTGGAAAAGCAACAATATATTTGGCCCGCTCAAACAAATGGAGTGCGATGCGAAATTCTTGTCTGACGCACACTCTTTCTGACAAAACATGACAGATTTCAAGAGCTGACCACAAATCACGTCGTGCACCCCACCCCCACCCCACTTCCAACAAGACGAAGACTCTTGGAACCTGTCAGGTGTGTTGAAAGCTGCTCCCTCTCCACTACCATCCATTCTGCGCAAACCAATGTTCACATCCGAAGAAACTCAACAATATGCAGGACAAATGAAGATTTCACCACTTTCCTCCGGCTTCTGTCAACTTCCTGTGTTTACTCTTTTCAATGTTCAGGAGGCACCATTTTCCACCGCCGACCAATCAATATGCTCTATTCTCTGAGCGGCCGCTCTAAACAACGAAAACAAAGAAGGGGGAACGAATTTTCTTTGATTTGTTATCTGTTGCTGTTTTCTGCAGATATGCAAAATATTGTGTGACATATAACACGAATTCCTAAGGAGTGTGTCTGTCGCAAAGGTCTGGTCACACTGGAGTTCACAAAGTTGAGGTGAAGCTCTCTCAATTGTTGCGGAATTTTCTGCTGGGCGATAAAAAGTGTTTGTGTGAATTAGACTATTCGTTCGCGGGACTCGACTGATTGGTTGAGTTTTCAGGAACGAAATGCTGTCTACATTTTTTATAGGCCGATTTCTCCGAAAATCGGACTATATTGTTTTCACCTCTGTCAGTTTTTTTATTTGTTGCTTTTTTATTTATTTATTTATTTATTTATTTTTTTGTATGTTTGCCCTATAACTTTTGAAAGCTTGCATCAATCCTTACCAAACTTCATGGGTAT